>JACCDW011943194.1_pt1 | contig 52342 bp, 54 predicted proteins | sample 7449781 | NCBI WGS metagenome assembly JACCDW01 (sample SAMN15323449, study PRJNA562643) | freshwater metagenome | isolation source: river surface water | place: USA:Blue River Watershed | collected 2017-08-18
CTGTATCAAGAAGGTCACCATCACCAATGGCTAAAACTGTATCAAGAAGGTCACCATCACCAATGGCTAAAACTGTATCAAGAAGGTCACCATCACCAATGGCTAAAGCTGTACAAAAAAAATCAATAAAAAGATGTACAAAATGTAATAAAACAAAAGATGAAGCAGGTATTAGAAAATTTAAATATTGTACTGGTTGCACAATAGCACCAATTTATTGTAGTGAAACATGTCAACGTGCTGATTGGCCAAGACATAAAAACGAATGCAAAAATAATCAAATACCTCCACCTATGTGATGATATTATGAAACAAACCAATCAAATGTGTCCTTGAAATTTTCTGACTCATCTTTACTCTTAAGATATGTACTATCATCATGAACTACATGATCATATGCCATATCATCAACAAATTTCAGTGTATAGCCATTTTTGATAGCAATCCAATTAATATAAATTGAACATATACCATAACAATTATTTTTTTTGTATTCTTCCATTTGTAAAAATGGAATGAAACTCTTGTGAAATACAAAATTGCCATTATTTAAGAACCAGTTCACAAAAATTGGTTTAGGTATGTTCTTATTTGTTAGCACATTCCATTCTTTTTTTGTTACTGTTTTTGGCATATATGGAACCCACTCATCATGTAGAACAAAATTAGGAAGGGCTTTAGTAGGAGTATATATGATATTTTCATTCATGCCATTTTTTCTCCATTCATTAAATAATGGTAAAAAATATCTATCATCTAAAAAATTGTCAGAATCAAATAAACATATCCACTCACATGTTGCATATGATGCTGCTTGAACTTTATTTTTGTATGAGCCCACATTTTGATCTTGTCTGTATAGCCTAAGTTTTGGATGATTTAAGCCATACTCAACAACCAGTTTGTCGTAATCATCAGTAGCATCATCAACAATGATGATCTCCTTGACATGCTTGTTTTCAATAAACTTTGGCACGTTGTTTTTCAAGAATGTTTCATATCTATTATGTGTTGGAATGCAAAGAGATATACCTGGCATTGTCATTTGATCATTACTATACAAGATATTCATAATAATTATTATCATCAAATTCTTATATCTGAGAATTGTATGGACTAAAGCCTGTATATATTTGGTCAGGTATACGCCTCAGCAGGACAGGATCAATATTAATAGATCCACCCAAAGATTTTTTATTTTCCTGCACATCATCAATAGGAGTAGAAAAAATCATGTAAAAAGCTATTGTACTTATTATGTATATAATAAGAAATGTAGAGAGACTTGTTAAAGACCACATACTGTATTTTCTAGGATCTTTGTAATATTCATTATATTGTATGGCAGCAAAAAGCATTATAGATATTATTAAAGACCATATGTAATACATTATCCTTACCTCTTTGAATATAACATAAGAAAATCATAGATTTTGACGATAATTTTCTTCAAATTATATGGATATGTTACTTGTCTACGAGATAAAAGGAATGTGTGCTTTGTTTTCGGATACATAAAGAAATCACTCAATATCTATTTATATAGAATAATGAAAATACGGTCGCTTTGGTTGTACTTATGAATTGTTTGCAAATTCATTTGTTGAAAAAAATTAATAAAAAAAGAACATGATATGCATAAAAAATGACATTAATAATATCATCATATGTATCAAACATTCAGTCAATGAACTTCAAAACTATCTTTCTGATTCTTGTGATTATTACATATGCCATATGCAATTACATGATTTTAGTGGAATATTCACACGAGTACAATCCTGCTAATTTCAGTATACAAAAGCTTCTAGATAAAAGATACAGATGTATAGTATACTTTCATAATAATGAGTATGATAGATATACTGACACTAGGTGCAAAGCATATAGGGCTTTATATCTAGTGTTTATGACAGAAAAGATCCTATACATGTACATGTACTTTGCATACAATCTAATTATGGTATCACTAATAGTGATATTTCAAATAATGTTGTGATTGAATATTTTTCTTGAACAAAAGAAAAATGGAAAAACATAATTTTAAGAATTGCTGGATGTCCCTTATACAAGAGACCAATATTTATGTTTTTTTCATTTTTCTTTTGTTCAAGAAAAATATTCAATCACAACATTATTTGAAATATCATTATTAGTGATAAAATTAAAAAACGTTGGATGTCCCTTATACAAGAGACCAGATCAATTTAGTTTGAAGAATTGCTGGATGTCCCTTATACAAGAGACCAGATCAATTTAATTTTAAGAATTGCTGGATGTCCCTTATACAAGAGACCAGATCAATTTAATTTTAATAATTGCTGGATGTCTCTTATACAAGAGACCAGATCAATTTAATTTTAATAATTGCTGGATGTCCCTTATACAAGAGACCAGATCAGTTTAATTTTAATAATTGCTGGATGTCTCTTATACAAGAGACCAGATCAGTTTAATTTTAATGATTGCTGGATGTCTCTTATACAAGAGACCAGATCATTATATTATATGATGCTAATTCTTATATACTTTTTTTGCATAAAATACATATAAGAACTTATCACATATGGATAATGTAACATATCTATATATGTCTCATTTAACTCTGACAGAAAATGGTGCAATAGCTTTGGCATCAACAGGAAATTGTTTTTTAGATTTTTTTACAATGTTGGTCAGAAAGTTAGATACAGATATGATAATGAAGTACATGCAAATGTGCTGGGATATAGATCCAAAGAAAACAGTTGCAATAGTATTTAATGCAAGAGATAGACTCAATGGCAAAAAAGAGAAGAATATAAGCAATCGCTGTATGATCTGGTTGAAAAACCAAAAATACAAGACATACGTTAAGAATCTAATGACATATGTCAACAAATATGGTTGTTGGAAAGATGTGTTGTACATATGTGAAAAGACACAGTATAACACAACTTTTGAGATAGATAGCTTTGTAACACAACTGAAAACAGATAAAATAAATCTTGAAACAAAAAATAACAAACTTATCACCCTTTGTGCTAAATGGGCACCATCTCAACAAGACAAATACGACAAAAAATTCAATATAGCTCATCACATTGCAGCTGAGCTATTTCCAGATGATCCAAAAATGATGGCAAAATATCGTACTGAATATCTCACACCTTTGCGTGAAGAGATCAAGATAGTTGAGACTTATATGTCTTTGAATAAATGGAAAGAAATCAAGTATGAAAATGTACCAGCAGTGGCTACTAAAAGACTCAAATCAGCTTTTATGAAACATGATCCACAAGGTTATACAGCATATTTGAATCAAGTATCATCAGGAGTCAAGAAAATTAATATTACTGGAATTCTTCCTCATGAGCTTGTCATGTATTATTTAAATAATACTGAATATAATGATACCATTGAACTGCAATGGAAGACGTTATCAGAAAATTTTAAGAAGCAAACTAATCTAAAAAACATGATTGCAGTTGTTGATATATCAGGGTCAATGTATGACAACTATAATGGTATAATGCCAGTACATGTTTCTATTGCTCTAGGACTATTGATAGCAGAATGTAATACAGGTATTTTTGCAAATAGAGTAATATCTTTTCACAGATCCCCCGATGTTATTGAGATAAAAGGAGATACATTGCAAGAAAAAATAAGACATATGCTCAAACATATTCCACAGGGTACTGATACAAATTTTGAAGGAGTCTTTGATTTACTATTGAATTCAGGAAAATTATATAACATCCCTACAAAGGATATGCCAGATACAATAGTTGTGCTCTCTGATATGCAGTTCAATGTAGCATCATCAGATAATTCTGTTCAAGAAGATACATTGCATGAAACAATTATAAATAAATATGCAAATTCTGTCTACAATCCACCTAAATTCATATATTGGAATCTAAGTTCACAACATGATGCAACTTTTCCAGTGAAGTCTATATCTGATAATGTTGCACTAATTTCAGGATTTTCAGAACAGCTACTAAAAGTCTTCATGAAATCTAGTGATTTTAATCCCAATAACATTTTAGATGAAATTTTACAGCCATATATGCTTGATATAATAATTGAAAACTGATCATATACTAGTTACCAACCCAGTGTGACATATTTTTTGAAAGCCCTATGTATATTTTCAGCCAAATTATCAGAATTCATATCATCAAATTTATCAGTGATAACTCCAATTAATTCTTTTGAGTTTTTTAGTAATATAATTGAAGGGATATTGATATCCCAAGCGCTATTTTTTTTTGCATATGTTGTAATTTGTATCATTTTAGGTTTTACTGTTTCTTTTTTTTGGTTGGTATTAAGTTTGTCATATCTTTCTTTAGCATTTTTATAAGTTTCTTGCAGTTTGGTTTTTGCCTCATTGACCAATGTATCAATCTTTGCGTTTTTGTCTTTGCCTTTTATGTATGCAACTTCTATTTTTGGTGCATCTGCAAAATTTTCGCTAGACCATGCTATAAATAATATTCCAAAAATGACAAGAATAAGAAGAATAATTCCAAATATTACATAAAATTGTTTGTTAGATTGTCTCATATTCTATATATATATAATAAAAAAATCAATATTTATATTTTTATAAGCTACGTGATTTCATTTTTAATCTTTAATGATGTATAGAAGATTAGATGAAATTCGTTCATTTTGGATGTTGGAATAGCATTGATTGCAAATATAACTACAGAGATGTGATCATTGAATATATCAAAGCATATGACAATGACTGTTCTATGCTCATCATATCTGGTGATAACTGGTATCCTAATAAATTGAAAGACTACAAAATGTACTTTGTGAATGTACTGCAATCTGGTTTACTAAATATATATGACTTAGGTAAAGAATGCCATATAGTTTTAGGCAATCATGATGAAGATAATGATGATCAAAATAATGATATACCTGAAAAGCAAAACTGTATGTCAAAAACTGAAGCTTATTATGTAAAAGCTATTAATGCAAATAAATCCAAAATACCAGTTCCAACATTAGATGACTTACAAGTACATGAAAAACAGCTAAAAAGATCCTTATCAACTAAATCAGTTAAATCTTCAAGTTTTTCACCAAATAAGCCAATGATGATTATGCACGAAAGTAAGAATGCAATTGATTTTCGTTTGACAAATGATGGAAATTTGTTTGTATTCATCAATACAAATATATTTTATACAGACGATAAGGGATCTATAATTGGTTATATTGATATGGTAGTTAATACTCTAAAAAGCCAACATCAATTCGCTAAGAATATTTTCATAGTAGGTCATTTGCCTATTACTAGCATGAAAATGAAGAATGAGAAATTAAAGATCACAAAGATACATGAAGACATAAAAATAATAGATTACTTCATAGCTGCAATTGATCCCTATAGACCAATCTATCTATGTGCAGATACACACAATTTTCAAATTACAAAAATAAGCAATATTGTTCAAGTAGTTGTTGGCACTGGTGGCGCTGATCCAGATATCCTTTCATTTGCAACAAATGAATTGAAATATGATTTATCAAACAAATATAAAATATCTGGATATTATCATAATGCATTTGGCTATAGTGTCATAGATGTAAATAATGAAACAAATGAAATTACAATAACTTATAAACATATTCTATCTGATATCTATATTCATAAACAATATGATTACAAATTAGGTGCAGTCATGTTGCATGATGTGAAAGATATAAAAATTGATCAAAGATTAGTTGAAAAGATACAAAATGTAGAACAGCTGCAAAAAGACATGGAATTCTTGTGCGCAAATATGACAGATGAAAATGTAGTTAAGAATAAGAATATATACTGTTACAAAAAAGAAAAGAAATGAACATAGAGGAGTTATTCCACGATCTACACAAGACTAATAAATATTTATTAAGAATATCAAATACATCTGATAATGGATGGACATTCTATATGTTCAAAAATTCTAAGATTCAGATGGATATACAGACTCCAAACTCGTTGAGATCTTCATATGTTGATGTTGACACAATTGTGGAGAAAATAGAAGAACTTGATATGAATGGTGATGTCAAAATCATGTATGTGTGTCACTTTGATGATTTCGAGAACTACAAAAGTTTGATGCAAACTATATTAGAGAATATTAAAGAATATTATGCAGCCAGAGGCAGGATTATACATATAAAATTCAAGTTTCGTTATGAATAGTCTCTATCTTCTTGGACGAACCTGATGAACCAGAGCTATTTGATGGTGAACTTTTATTCAACATATTCTGTTTATAAATATTCCTTATATTTTGTAGTCTCAATATGTATTCATCTAATCCAATATACTTTGTTGTTTCTTTTTTTTGTGAACAATGTAAAAAAAGCTGATTCATAATCTTAGTCTTTTTACTCAAAACTAGCATTTTGCATTCATAGATGGATTCTTTTTCAAGTTTGATTGGATCAGAAACATGATAATATTGATGTTGATCAAGCAGATCATCATTGATAACAATTCTGTAATTACATTTAACATTAAGATTAAAATACTTTTTGAATTGTTTGTTTCCTATCTTTGGGGATTCAAAAGAAAAACATGAGATCAAATAGATATTTTTATATCTTTCTCCTAATATTGCTGCAGCTATAGTAGCTATAGCTGCCCCCATTCCATGTCCACAAACATAAATATTCTTGACTAAATTGTTTCTATCAAGTTCAAGTATATTTTTGTATATCTGGTCTTGGTAATATATATATTGATCTAAGAGACCTTTATGCAAATAAATATTATCTTTTAATTTAATCATTTCTTTATGGTAATTATATGACAAAAATGAATTGAAAATAATAAATATGATGTTTTTATATCTGAAAATATTACAGTTAAAAAGATGTGTTATATCATCTTTGATGCATGTTGTTGTATTCTTTAAAATTATATTTTCTATGTCACTGTAATCATAATCAGTAGATGTCCCAAGTATATCATCACATACACAAGCTCTGGAATCAAAATATTTGCATAAAAGTGCTGTCTTGTAGATATCCTTTATAATTAGATTATTCATGTTTTACTATACATAAGCATTAAAAATAAAAACACAGTCATGAAAATAATTGTTGTTGGTGCTGCAACTAATATTAAGAATACCATAGAATTCAACAACAAATCACAAGCAAGTGAAGATGATCTGCTCAAATTCTCTGATTGTGATATTGAATGCTATGATATGACATATGTTGCAAATATTCAGAAAAATGGGATTAACTATATTTCTAAAGCTTTTCATCTAGAAGACACACACATATTATCAGATAGTTTGAATATAGTTGTAGAATTTTGTAATTTGCTTGATGAGAATTTTGTGAATCATGGTGAGGCAGGTATAAATCAATATATAGACAGGAAGCAATTTGCTTGCAATCATAAAATAGCTTATCTTGCGTGTGGTTGTTCATGGAATAGAGGATTTCCAGATGAGTGTATTCAATATATATTAAAACATGGATTATATACACCATGTGATGCATGTGATGTAGACAGTTTGTTATACATAATATCAGTAATTCAAAAAATATATGATGAAAATAAAGAAGACATTATGTTGCCATACATAACTGGTCTGTATCATATGATGGGTACATTGATGTGGAGGGGTGACGGATTTGATGATGTCATAAGAAAATTGATAGAAATTTCAATAAAATCACATGAGCTGGATGGTGATCTCTTGGCTTTCATAAATCATGAAAAGAAATGGAATCATATAAAATGGTCTATAAGAGAAGAATTCAACAGATTTGTTTATGGACATGCAATTATATGATAATAAAAATGAAGTATTATAGAGTCTAATTTGCATATGCCAAACCACCCATACCTGAAAGAATACGGAGAATATTGTAGTTAACAGCATAGACTGAAATTGTGCCACTTACAGATGATGACACTGAAAGAACGGCTGAATCAATGCGAGACATGTTGAGGGTTCCAGATGGCTGATGCTCTTCAGGCTTGATAGCAAATGAATAGACATTGATGCCATTGTGATACTGTGAAGGAGTGCGTTCATGATGCTGATAAGGTTGAACAACAGAGAAATAGGATCCATCACGCTCTGCAAAACGATCATTGCCATTGAGCTGAAGCTTGGCACGAAGGATTGGGTTCTCAGATCCATCATATAAGTTATCAGTCCTATCAGAAAAGTTATTCCAATAGACACCCGTGGAATCATTTTTAACAGTCCAAATAAGCTCCTTGCAAGGATGATTAAAAGCAAGTCTCACACTCTTCATTAAGGCTGGATCGTCACTGCTTCCAATGCTATCAGGACCAGGATATTGTAGCTGCTCAATAAGATATTGATGAGTCTGCTGAGCGAAACGCTTGCGCTCATCTGCATCAAGGAATATATAGTCAACCCAAAGAGCAACATTCTCAAGCTTAAGATTGCTCTCTGATCCTTTGCACTTGCTTGCATTTGTACTTAGGAAGCTAATATTGCTGGTATTATTGTCTGCCTTCATAGCAATAGAAGTGCTGGTGCCATCACCTTCATCAAAGATATCATTTACATTACTGTTCTTGTCAACAAGTTCTGCAGCAGTTGCATAAGCAATATTGACTTTGACCTCATGATATTGGAGAGCAATAAGTGGAAGAGCCAGCCCAATGTTACGACAAAACCAGAATTCAAATGGGACATACACTTCATAAGACTGTCCTGGCTTGAGCAAGACAGACCTATTCTTCCTGTCACCACCAACCATTGCTTGATAACCACTTCTTTTTCCAGGAGGAAGAGTCAGCTCATTCCAGATGTAAAGCCATTCGGAGTAATGCTTATCAATTCTCTGTCCGCCAATCTCTAGTTCAATTGTTTTAAGGAGCTTTTGACCAAAATAAGGGACAAGGGCCAAACTATTGGTTTCACCTGTTTTATCATCTGAAGCCAAGGCACTATTACCATTTTTAATTTTAGCATTGAAATATATCTTATGGATAAGGTCTCCATTACGAGTAATGAGAACATTGACAGATGATCCAAATGCATTATTGCCACTGAAGGATTGTTCAATAGCTTCCATAGCAAAATTGGTATGTCTGCGATACACTACCTTGAAAAATGTAATTTGAGGATTGCCAGTAAGATAAACATCCTGAGCTCCATAAGCAACAAGCTGAAGAAGACCACCACCCATTATTTTATGTTATATTCTTTATACTATAATAGGAGAAAAAAAAAGAGTATTCTAAATTATATTGTTTTTTAGTTGGCATATGCAATTCCTCCCATGCCAGACATAATGCGAAGAACATTGTAGTTAACAGCATAAACATGGAGATTATGTCCAGAAGATGAACTATAGGTAACATTAGGATTAAGTGTCAGATTCAAGACAGCAGTGTCAATCCTTGACATATTAAGTGTTCCAGAAGGTTGATGCTCTTCTGGCTTAAGAGCAAATGAATATACATTGAGTCCACCATTTGTTGGTATATTTTCATGATGCTGGTAGGGCTGGACAAGATTGAAATAGGATCCATTGCGTTGAGAGAAGCGATCATTTCCATTAAGAACTAGCTTACATTTGTCAACATGGTTTTTAGAATTTCCTCTAAGAGTTGGTGAAATCCTCTTCTCAATGCGATATAGATTGCTGTCACCTGCAACAAGTTTGTTACTGTCAACATTGACAGTATAGTTGAACCAATTATTGTTAGCATTGCTATCATTAGAATAACTATTTGTAACAAACCAAAAGAGCTCCTTGCAAGGGTGGTTAAATGAAAGCTTAGCCTTTGTGTCTGCATTTGTAATGGACTCAGGTCCATTGTATTGGAGCTGTTCAATTAGATATTCATGTGAAAGTTGAGCAAATCGCTTGCGCTCATCAGTATCAAGGAAAATGTAATCAACCCAAAGAGATGCACCAAAGCCTGAAGTCAAATCAGTGCTATTTCCAGTACACTTTAATGAAGATTCAAAGTTGATGTTGATCTTTACTTCATGATATTGGAGAGAGATAAGAGGAAGTGCAAGGCCAACATTGCGACAGAACCAGAACTCAAGAGGTATGTATAAAGTTTTAGCCATGGTGTTGTCACTAGCTGCTTTGCAAGTTCCTCCATAACCACCAACCATTCTATAGTAGCCTTCCTTCTTTGATCTAGGAAGTGAGAGTTCATTCCAAATATACATCCAGTGTGCATAATGCTTGTCAATCCTCTGGCCTCCAATTTCAACTTCAACATAGTTCAAAAGTCTTAGACCATAAAATTTACAGAAATTTTCCGAATCAGTTGCATTTGATAGATCTACAACAAGATAAACTCTGTGTATTAAATCACCATTTCGAGATATAGTAGAGGTCACTCTATTACCATATCCAACAGTACCATTGAAAGTTTGCTGAATTGACTCAATGGCAAAATTAGTATGGCGACGATATACTGCTATGAAAAAAGTAATTTGAGGATTACCTGTTAAGAAAACATCCTGTGCTCCATAAGCTACAATCTGAAGAAGACCACCACCCATTATTTTATGTTATATTCTTTATACTATAATAGGAGAAAAAAAAAGAGTTAATAGTTCATTTTCAACTTAGTTAGAATAGGCTAAGCCTCCCATACCAGACATAATTCGTAGAACATTGTAGTTGACTGCAAATATGCTGATATTACCTGAGAAACCACTAGATTTCATGGTAACATAGAGTTTAGCTGTATCAATACGAGACATGTTGAGAGTTCCAGATGGTTGATGCTCTTCTGGCTTAAGGGCGAATGAATAAACATTGATGCCTCTGTTCTTAGGAATATTGGTATGATGCTGATATGGCTGCACAAGTGAGAAATATTCACCTTCTCTCTGAGCAAAACGATCATTGCCATTCAACTGCAGCAGACATGTCTTGAATGGATTATCACCAGTGGGATAAACACCAGATACAACATTAGAAGTGGCAATGCCTGCTCCTAAATTTGTAAATTCTGCTGACTCATAAACAGTATCATTAGTATAATTGTACCAGTGATGAGGATTGCTATTGGTAGATTTACCTACCCAAATAAGTTCCTTGCAAGGATGGTTATAACTGATCTTATAGTTGGGATTGGATCCAGTAAGAGTCTCAGACCCAGTGAACTGCAGCTGCTCAATGAGATACTCCTGGCTATTCTGGGCAAATCTCTTGCGCTCATCAGTATCAAGGAAGATGTAATCAACCCAAAGAGTGGCAGATGGGAAGACCTTGTTTTTGAAAAGATTAGTGGTTGTCTCATCTAAAGTTCCAGTTCCACCCTGTTTTGCAATACATTTATCAATGTCCTCAAATTGTATCTTGATCTTGACTTCGTGATATTGTAGAGCAATTAGAGGTAGTGAAAGACCAATATTGCGACAGAACCAGAATTCAAGAGGAATATACAAGGTGTTGTTATTCTTGTTAATAGTACTAGTTGCACTATCTGAAATAGCAGAGCTAGTTATATCACCATCAGCACCAACCATCTTTTCATATCCATGTTTTTTGCCAAGAGGAAGGGAGAGTTCATTCCAGATATACAACCAGTCAGCATAATGTTTATCAATCTGTTGTCCTCCAATTTCTATGGTTACATGGTTGATCAACCTATGTCCTAAATAATTGACATATCTATCAGTACTATTATTCTGATATTCATAATGTGAAAGATATGGCATAGTGACTTGAAGATATGTTCTATGTATCAGATCTCCATTACGAGAGATAACAGAGGTAACACTATTTCCAAAAGCTGCTTGTCCACTGAAGGTCTGTTGAATGGCTTCAATTGCAAAGTTAGTATGGCGACGATAGACTACCATAAAAAATGTAATTTGAGGATTTCCAGTAAGATAGACATCCTGTGCTCCATAAGCTACAAGTTGAAGAAGACCACCACCCATTATTTTATGTTATATTCTTTATACTATAATAGGAGAAAAAAATATACAGATAATACTTAAGAATACTTAAGAACAATTGAGGTACATGAAATTTAGTTGATGTTTAAAGAAAAAACATCGAAAAAGCGATTGAATGTAACCAATAATGTAAAGGACAATTCCACTCTGGATGTCATTCACAATAAAATGATAAAAACATTTAGTATTAAGTCAAACGAAAAACTTAATAATCTTGCACTATTGGATGATTTATTAGCAATGCAGGATATAATAAAATGCAGGATAAAGAATGCATCTGAAGCTAATTATGATCCAGATTCCTATAGTGAACTCTGGACATCAAATATCAAGTTATCTGAAGAAATTATTGATATTCGTAATAAATTGAAGTCAATCAATGAATATGATGAAATAGAGTATTACAAAAAGACTAGTAACATTTTATTTGATTACTATGATATGTTAGAGAAACAATCCAACATTAAAAAGGTGAATCGAAATCAAAATAAAACGATATTGGATGCATTGAATAATGTGAAGCCTAGTAAAACTATCATAAATAATGATGAAAATATCATATCTGATACCTTGGATAAGAGTTCACTTGTAGATGAATACCTATTTGTCACAAGTAAGAGCCATGTCAAGAAACTTAATCATGATGATCTAGAAATATGTAAAATATGCAAGAATCATATGACTTGCCTGCAACATGATGCTATTATAATCTGTGACAGATGTGGATATCAAGAATTACTATTGGTTGAACAAAATAGACCTATTTTGAAACAGAATACCAAAGATACCTCGCATTTTAGTTATAAACGTATAAATCACTTCAGGGAATGGTGTAATCAAGTTCAGGGCAAGGAAAGTACTGATATTCCTGATGAAATTTTTGAAAAAATTTTGAATGAAATAAAGAAAGAAAAAATTAGTGATACCAGAACTATAACATATAATAAGATGAGAGAGATATTGAAGAGGCTCAGAATAAATAAGTATTATGAACATATTAATTACATAATCAATAGAATTAATGGGATACCTACTCCACAGTTTTCTCCAGAGCTTGAAGAGAAATTATGTAATATGTTCCGAGATATTCAAGGGCCGTTTCTTAAACATTGTCCCAAAGACCGTAAGAACTTTTTGTCATATAGTTATGTACTCTATAAATTTTTCCAAATACTAGGTCTCCATGAATATCTTAGATATTTTCCTTTACTAAAAAGCAGAGAAAAACTTTATGTACAGGATCAAATCTGGAAAAAGATATGTGAAGAATTGAATTATGAATTCATAGCATCACCTTCCTTATAAAAAAATGAAAAATGAAAAATGAAGTTATATTAGAAACCACGTGGGAATCCAACAAGTTGGAATCCAGCTCCTAGGCCAACACCTTGTCTTGCACCAGAAGATGCAGCTGGTGCAAGTAGATCTAGAATTGAGAATATGCATGCCGCAGTAAGTGCAATGAAAAGAATCTCATCAAGCTGGAGTCTTGATTTAGGCAGAAAATATGCAACAAGACCAACAGCAAGACCTTCTAATAGATATTTCAATAACCTAGTGACAGCTTCCCACAAATCAATACTATAGCTCATTACTAATTAAATAGAATATTTTTTTGTGATAGTTTGTAAAAGTATATAAGATTATCATTACATATAATAGATATATATAATGGGTGATTCAACAGTATCTACAAAAGAATATGATTATCTAGATGAGGACAAGCCAATCAGAGGTCAGAATTATGTACTGCTTTCATTTGTAAGTCCAGAGGATGTTATCAATAATAAGGAGGCATTTTATTTTTCAAGATTTTTGAGTCAATTTGGAAAGGATATGAACACTTTGTTTGATGGCATTCTAGCAAAGTATCCAGATTCAAAAGATCTTATTGATACAGTGAAGAATAATCATGCATATGTGTCAAATGAAAATGAAATGAATGAACAATATAAGTTTTTCAAGTCAGCTAATTCAGCTGAAATTGAGGCTGATTATCATCGTGAAAATAACTTTCAGACTACTATTAGAGGTTTGAAGGTCAGGGGAGTATTTGATACACTGAATGATGCAAAGAATAGATCTGAGTTTTTGAAGAAGATTGATAACAAGTTTGATATTTTCATTGGACAAGTGGGATGTTGGTGTCCATGGTCACCTAATCCCAATGACTTGCAGAATCAGGAGTATTCAGAGACACAGCTCAATACATTGATGAAGAAGTATAAGGAGAATATGGATAATAGGGATGCTGTCTTTGAACAGCGAAAGCAGGATCAGATACAGCTGTCCAAGAATATTGCAACTGAAGAACCTGCAGAAGTTTCTGATCTTGTAGACAGCATGACAAAGATTGATCCATGGAGTGAGAGGAATGAGATTGTAAATTAATTATTTTTTTATACTATAATTATAAATTATATGAAAGGAATAGCAATATTTCTATTATTTGTAGGGACTATTTTGATATTACAAGGATATTACAATAACATTGCTGCATGTCCAAAACCTAAGACAATCATTAAATATGTACCTAGATCAGTTTATGAAGATCAATTATCAGAGAATAATAAGCTAGATACTTATTTTAAAACAATGTTTGATGACATTACTGTTTCGGTAAACTAAAAAATATGTGTATCTAATAGCAGACAAAATGGTTGATGTTATATCTGAATTCATCTTTGATCATATAGATAACAAACACAAGATGCCTTTGGAAAAAATAAAAATCAGAATAAACCAATATGACAATTTCATGAAAGAGAAAGCCATGAAAGAACAATCAAAAGAAGTACAATATATTGAGAAGTATGATGCTAAAAGAAAAGGGCAAAATGATCTTTATGACATGTATGTACATGATCGAAAACAATTATATGATCAATGGAAGGACACAAAAGCTAAGAGTACATTGTATGATATGTTAAACATGGAATTTAAGTATGAAAATATTCCTGATATTTATACGAGCACAGTATTCTTAGACAAGTCATTCAAAGAACCAACAAAGGACCCTCCTAAACAACCAGCTAAACAACCAGCTAAACAACCAGCTAAACAACCAGCTAAAGAACCAGCTACAGAACCAACAAAGGACCCTCCTAAACAACCAGCTAAACAAGCAGCTAAACAACCAGCTAAAGAACCAGCAAATGACCCTCCTAAACAACCAGCTAAACAAGCAGCTAAACCTACTCAAAAGTCTGTCTTTGACAGATGTCCCTTGCAAAATCTTGGCAATTCTTGCTATGTAAATGCTACACTACAATATCTCATTCACATACCATTACTCAATGAGATTATCTTACGACACGCTGATGATAATAAGATCACAAAATCATATACACAACTCTATGAAGCATATAAAAAGAATAATGTCACAAGAAAACATATTGAAAGTCTTGTAGAAACTCTGAATGAATCATTATCAGATGCTGATAAATTTGATGTAACCATACAATTTGATGCATCAGAATTCCTCATGAAATTATTAGATAAGATGAACATTCCTGAAATAGATGATCTGTTTCAAATTAATATCAAAACAAAGATAGACTTTCACAAGACAATCAAAAAAGGTAAGAAAGAAATAAAATGCGAAGAAGAAAAAATACATGATGTAAAAGATACCTCTATAATCATAAACTTCAAAGACAAGAAATTGACATATAACATTAACACAGAACTCACAAAAATGTATGATGGAATTGTTGAAGAAGTTACTAAGAAGGCTAACTTAGTCAATTGTAATCATGTAGTTGACGTTGCAACTAATAAAAGGCTACCCAAAAATGAAATGTTTCCATATACAAGAATAGACACCATAACAAACTATCCAAATGTACTCAAAGTCATGCTATCACTCTTTGATCATAATCAAAAGAAATTGTTTGTCAAATCAGAAATACCTAATATATGGCAACATGGTGATCATACATACGCATTACAAGGTATAATTGTTCATAAGGGTGCTTCAAAAGATTCAGGACATTATGAATATTATTCATTTGAAACAAATAAATGGTATGAATATTCTGATAGCAGTATCATACCATTCAAGGAAACAAAACCAAATAAATCTTATTACAAACTTGACAGTGACCCTGAAAATGGTATCAATATTTTTTATACCAATAAGAATGTACCCTGTCCATATGTCTTATATTACTCTCATGTATGATAAAATTCCACTTATTTTTTCTAGATGTTCAAATATGACAGGCCTTGATCTTGGAAGTATGTTTGATAACTACTTCCTAGTAACAGTCAATCATTCCTTAGCATTATTTCTACAAATATATTACCTTTCCTTTATATATATATTCCATTAGATGTCTATTGACCTTCATGAGCTTATCATTTCTGTCATTCAGTTCTCCAAGATATTTTGCATCACTTGATTGATCAATGACATTCCTCATGTCTTTCAGCTCCATCTCATTCATGTATATATCACATTTTAGATCATTGATAAGATGTGAAAGTTCCTTGATTTTGCAAAGCATCTGATGTATGAAACTGACATTATGAGCCTTTTCCAGAATTTCTCGTAATTCCTTAACTTCTAGATCACTGACATAAAGTTCATCTTCCAGTTCTTTGATTCTTTTGTCTTTCTGCAATAGATCACTTTTGGCCTTGATTAGTTCAGTCTCAGTCTGCCATAAAATTGTGTTCATTATAAATGGGAAAAAACTAAGCTATATATATAGAATGCCTAATAAAAAAATCAAAGCAGGGACAACAAATCCGCCAGGTGCTAGACCTACATCACCGCCAGGTGCTAGACCTACATCACCGCCAGGTGCTAGACCTACATCACCGCCAGGTGCTAGACCTAGATCACCGCCAGGTGCAGCAAGACCTAGATCACCACCAGGTGCAGCAAGACCTAGATCACCGCCAGGTGCAGCAAGACCTACATCACCGCCAGGTGCAGCAAGACCTAGATCACCGCCTTTATTCTTTACATATTCTCATCCTACTGCTAAATATTCAACAGAAGAGAATATTCCTTATGAATTCAAAGATAAATTGATAAAATATGATAATTTTTATTTGCAATATCCTAATGGTGATTATTTACGAAAAAGTAAGAGAACATCTCAATTATTACATACAACTCATAGCAGCAGTGCCACAATATGGTATGCAAGACCAATAGGCATGTATACTCGTTCAAAGCATAAACTTTTATATGAATTAGTAAGTCAAGACAGTTATTTCACAGTTATTCATTTGAATATAGATGGATATAGATATAGTACATTTGAATATAAAGATGGGTTTTTCTATCCTTATAATATTATTACTCAAAGAATATATTATGATTTGAATAATGAAAATAGTATAAGATTAAAAATGATACCTGTATAAAATTACATATAAAGATTATGAATCAATATTTTTAGAATGATTCTTTTTTATAGTGAATATTGCTAACATTGCAAAAGCTAAGGATTCTATTACTACTAATGATAATTTTTCACAAAATAAAACATTACATTCAAGTGATCCACAAACCTTTACATTAGGTTCTATAACTGCAGAATATTTCTCATCTATATAATAACAGATAAAAATTATAATTGGGATCTCATGTCTAATATCATGAATATTTTATATACTTTCAAGACGTTTTCCTAATATTTCTAAAATATCTTTTTTGATCTCAACATCTATTTCCTTTTTAGTGGACAATCCTATTTTTTGCAATTCAAAAGTATCTAATGTTTCCATATAGGTTTTGATTGACTTTGATAATGTACTCACCAAAATTTCAATATCCTCTATTTTCACTTTTGAATTGATAATATATTTACATAAAATCAGAAATATAAAAAATTTGAGATATTTGTCTTTCTCTATTTCATAATATATATTGAAGAGACACAAAATTGTGAAATGCTGTGTCATATCACCATACATTGGCTTTATGTAATAAATCATATCATATATCATCCCTTTTTTTATGGAGTATTTTTGACTATCACTTAAATGATCAAAAACAGTGTAATCAAATATGATAGCAGTTGCAATGACCGAATAGACATAAAAGAAAAATATTCCGAAATGTTGAATATTGGTGTTCAATTTTTTATGGAATATATATGATTCCAAGAGTACATTTATATCTTCTAAAATATTTTCATGCATATCTGCTGCTAAAAAAGGATAATGTTGTATAATTTTATCAAGATATATTCTTCCTAGGAAAATCATAAGTTGTTTGATCAATGATATTTTCATAATAAGTTTAGCAGTATCTTTCATGTAGTTATCAGCAAAATATGATAGAAATTGAAAAATTCTATAATCAATAAAATAATTCCTGGTTTTTATTGCACCAAATATTGTGTTTTTGAACTTTAACTGTTTTAAGGAGCTTTTTGATATATCATCAGATGTAAGTAACATACTAATTATGGGTTTTGCATCATCTGTATAATCAAATAGTGTTTCATAAATATATTTACATTGATCATTTGGCCTAGTGATAGTAAAAGCATATATAAATCTATCAAAAAAATCTATATGAATAGAACTATTCAATATATCCTTTAATGTTACTGAATATTGTTTCATGATATTTCCTGCATTTTCATCAATCATATGGAATTGATTTTTGTGCTCATGTGTGGTTAATAATGGCTTTAACTGTGTTCTATATGATTTACTTGTTATGTTTAAGAGTTTTAAGCTTTGCAATGTGGTCTTACTCGCAAATTTGATAGTTAAATCTTCTGGAAGATCTGTTATTTTTATTTGTGGCGACCCTCCTATGATGGTTTTGGTGCCAATGTAGTTAAATATTTTATTCTTCTTGTCTACAAGTTGAAACTTTAACTTAGATTTTTTAGATTTTGCAAATAGTCTTCCAGCTATAATTTGAGCAGCTTCTGATCGTGATCTTGTATGTGCTTGAACATTAGGTTGATCATGCAAAAAAAACGTATTTTTCATCCTAATATATGTTTATACTTTCATTCTAAATAAAGTGTATACAGAAAGTAGTACATGCAGAAAAGTTTTCGATTTAATATTCTGACATTTATTCTAGGATTTGCAATAGGTTTGTTATACATATTTTATATTGATGATAATAAACAAAGAGAAATAATTAAGTATCCTACGCCATATAATGTACAATCCAATGTATATAGAGGATTATCAGAAGATTGTTATAAATTTGCAGTCGAAGAAGTAGAATGTACTCAAAATGCTTTACAACAACCTATCATGTAATGTGAATTTAATATGTTTGGAATTTTTAGATAATGAGTTCAATAAGACTAATAGTCAATAAAATATTTTATACATTCTTTGGTCAACTAGTAATATCTGCTGTCTTTGGTTTTGCATTAGCCATAATGTTTAGAAAGGTATGTAAAGGAAACTGCACCACATATTTTGCACCACATGTGAATGAAATATCAGGAAAAGTATTCAAATTGGAGGATACCTGTTATAAATATACACCATATCTTGTGGACTGTAAAATTACCAAAACTGTTCTGAGTCCATATGACACAGGAAATTTTCCTGAAAATAAGTTGCTGATTGAATCATTCATAAATGATAACTGAAAATGCGCATTATTAGACAATAATATTTTATTAGGATGATAATAAATGAATACAAAACAAATGCAGTCTTCACCACAGATGGCGACTCCTATCAGTACTTTGCCTCTTAAGACTGCTCCACAAGATCAAACAGATATTGATGATCCCATGATTCAAAATGTCCTAAAAGAGTTTGAAGATGAAATGTCTCAGCAAGCTCAACAAAACCAATCAATATCACAGGCACAACCTCCACATAATGTTCCACAACCAACTAATGTAATATTGAATAACTCTGCTGCATCAGCATCAGCATCAGCACCAAGTCTGCAATATAATTCTGACAAAAATAAATGGATTGATGTCAATATGCTCCAGAAGGCAGGGATCATAGCTGTTTTTGTCTTGATCTTGCAGAATTATAACATTATCAATACATTTGTGGCAAAGGTTCCTGTCATACAAAAATATGTTTCTGGTAAAGAATTGCTTATCAACTTGGGATTATTGACTGGTATTTTCTATGTTCTGATACATCTTCAAGTATTATAGGAATATATCTTGTACTTTTCGTCTTTGTCATATCCTAAAGCTAATCCTTGAACACTTCCGTATTCATTGTCTAAGAATTTTATTTCTGTGTGAAAATCAGTGGCATCTACAATATTGTTTTGTGCTGCATGTAGATGTGATTCTGACATAAAATCTATTTGATCAGGCATTGAATAGGCTAGTTTAGGTATATCTTTCTGTTCATTGTAGGATTCATGAATCTGAATTATTTTTTTATATATTTCATAATATATTATCATTAAGACAAGTGCAATAATGAATCCAAATGTTGCATCAATATATATACATACCATTATTATGACAGCCAGTAATAACTGTGTCACTGGATCTTTCAACTTTTCATAAAATGGAAAGTCATCCATGACAATGATCATAATTAATAGTAAGACAGCTACTATTCTTAAGGTTTCTTTAATCATGGACTCTCTATTCTTAGGACCATATAAAAAAATGATTATATATATGTTGTGTAAGGTAGCACAATGACAGAAACAGTCTTGTCTGTACATGGATATGGAATCCTAAAAAATACTGATTCTGGCCTGATTGAGGCTTTGAAAGATGAATTAACGATGAAACCTAATGTCAATTTCAGTTTGACAACAGAATCAAAGTCATTTCCAATTTATCTTGAGAGTGATAATAGACTCTATGTACCCAGATATTATGGTTTGCAAAGATTTGGTTTACCAGACAAAATTAGACTCTCAAAAGGTGAACATAGAGAGAACATGATTTTTCAGGGTACATTGCGCGAGCAGCAATTACAGCCTGTGAGTAATTTCATTAATGCAGCTATGGATCCTCTGAAAAGAGGAGGAATCATTTCAGTCCCCTGTGGATTTGGTAAGACTATCATGAGTGTCTACATAGCATGTCACTTCAAATACAAGACCATGTTTGTTTCACACAAAGACTTCTTGAATCAACAGTTCATAGAAACTGTCAGACAGTTTGTTCCTGCCGCTAAAATAGGTATCATAAAACAGTCTAAAGTAGATGTTGATGACAAGGACTTTGTGATAGCCTCTTTGCAGTCTTTGGCCATAAGAGATTATGATATGAACATATTCAAACAATTTGGCTTAGTCATTATTGATGAAGTTCATCATCTAGGTGCTGAAGTATTCAGCAGAGCTTTCCACAAGATGAATGTGAACATGATCTTAGGCCTAAGTGCTACTCTAAACAGAAAAGATGGGATGAGAAAGGTATTTGAACATTTTATAGGAAAATCAGTATATAGACATGTGAACAAAGAACAGATTACAGTGAATATAGAGATGCACAAATACTATGTTCCAGATATGGCATATAGTGAATGTAGATTGATGTGGAATGGCAAACCAAATTGTACAGCAATGATCAATAATATATGTGCATATAAACCAAGGATTGACTATATCATGCAAGTATTGGAAAGAATCTTGGCTTCTGAATGTGATAGAAAGGTCTTGATTCTGAGTGAGAGAAGGCAACAACTTGCAGATTTGTATAATCATATTATAGATAAATGGACTGTTGGATACTATGTTGGTGGTCTATCACAAAATGAACTAGACATATCAGCTTCTAAACAGATAATTCTTGCTACGTATCAGATGGCATCAGAGGGCATGAATATACCAACATTGAATACAGTAATTTTTGCCAGCCCTATTTCAGATGTTGAACAATCTTTGGGTAGGATCTTGCGAGAAAAGCCTTCCGAAAGGAAATACATACCATTGTGTATCGATATATGGGATGAATTCTCAATGTTCATAAGAAAAGGATACACTAGAATAAAGTATTATAAACAAAATAATTACAATATCACATATTTCATGGACAATGAACTACAAAATGAAAGTAAACAAACAAAGATAGAATTCATCCCTGATCCTGATGAATAAATTATTATATATAAATAAATTAAGAACTTGAATGGAATCTATTTATATATTTATAGGAGCAGTAATAATCATAATTTTTCTGTATTTGATCTATGATTCTTATGATATGAGCTGCTTGTTTGATTGTGATGAGAAACCTGTGCAATCTTACAACCATGTCAAAACTACAGTTAGATGCCCTCCTCTTGAAATACAGTCTAAACATTCCAAACCCATAGTACCTATTAATACTTATGATGAAACAAGTACAGTGAATAATAAAGGTTTTGTGAATGAACTGATGTACAAACCTAATACTGAACTAAATGAATATAAGTTTGAGACCAATGATTATCCAGATGATAGTAGTGTACGTAGTGTACCTTTAAATCCTACCTGTGAATTGTCAACAGATTTGCCATTACAGAATGTGCATATATCCTACCTATTGCAGAAAAATACAGTAAGATTGACATAAGATTTAGACTTCTTATTAAACATTATGTCAAACTATGAGATTATTGGTAAAGGAAGTTGTTCTTTAATTATCTCACAATCTCTTCCTGAAAGTAATATTGTGGAGACGTTGTATTCAAGCACAGATTATAATATATCTGATAAAACAATAACAAAATTATTTACCGAAGAAAATAAAACAGAGTTCTACAAGGAACTGAAAATATTAAAACTGGTTGCTGAAATACCAGATCATGAACATTTTACAGTGAAATTAATAAGTGCAGATAAATGTCACATGAAGTCAGAATATCAATACCAACTAGTTATGGAGAATGGTGGGATTCCAATCAATAAAATTAGGAAAAATATTAGATTCCAAGATTTTATAAAATTGATGATTAACTTTTATCATGGTCTGAATAAGCTACATCTGAAAGGAATAGTTCATAGAGATATTAAACCACTCAATGTACTCATTGACTATGAAAAGATGAAATTGAATATCATTGATTTTGGTATTGCATGCAGAGTTGAGGATGTCTATAAAAATAATGATGATACAAATTATTTGTTATCTTACATGTATATGTTCCATCCTCCAGAATTTTATGCAGCAGCCTTGATCTATGATCATATGGGTGATGGACATAATTTTAAGACCAGTCTGGACATGGCATATAATGTACTGGGAACATATAATAATGAGTTGGAGACATTTTACAGAGAACATTATTATAGATACAATGCTTATGAAGTATATAATATTTATTCTTATAAACAGGCTTTTATAGATTTCTTTGATACTATCCGAGAGCAAAACTTTCAATCTATGAATACAATATTTACAGATAATATGGCATATAAATCGGATGTTTATGCATCATCATTCATATTGAAATCATTGAAAAAACATATCATATTTGAAAATCTACATGAGAGACAGATGTTCAATGAATTATTTGATATGACATATTCATTAAATCCATTTTTAAGGAAAAATGTAAGTGATATAATTGATTATTTATGCAGTGAAAATATTTGCATATAGTAGAAAATGGTTGCTTGTTCAAAGAAAAGAAAGAATGAGTGTATTCAGCCTTGTACATGGGTGAAGGGTAAAGGATGTAAAAACGTGCAGAGAGTATCCTGTTCTTCCAAGAGAAAAAAGGATTGTTTAGCACCATGTCAATGGAAAGTTGGTATAGGATGTAAATATATAGAGGAAGAAACCAACAAATCTAATAAAAGTAACAGATCAAACAAGAGTAATAAGAATAGCCAGAGCCATAATTCCAATGATCCATGTGAAAAATCTAAATGCTTGCCAGGTACTGTTATTGCACCAGATAACTCCAAATGCGTAGAATTAAAATATATTGGAAGTGGCACATATGGTTGTGTCATATCACCACCTGTTATTGAAAAAACATATATACTTCAGGATATAATGCCATATGTTCAGAGAGAGAATAATGATATTGCCAAAATTTACATAAGTGGCTTCAGAGAATTTCAGCATGAATTCAAGATATTGAAACAGATTCAAGCCATTGATGCAAACAATACTTTTACTGTGATGCTTAAAGGAGCACAAAAAATTAATGGAAAATGCTTTGAAAATAGTGATGTTATTTTGAACTGTTTGAAGAAGATGCGTAAATATATTAAAAACAACAAAGCATACTATCAGATAATCATGGAAAATGCAGGTATACAAACAAATGACGACTACAGAATAACATATATTGATTTTTTGCAATTCTTTAAAACCTTTTTAGAAGGCATGATCAAACTTCAGAATAATAATTTGGTCCACAGGGATATAAAGCCTCACAATGTACTAATTACTGATAAAAAGATAAATTTGATTGATTTTGGACTTCTTTGTAAAGCAAACCAAGTCTATACGAATGAAAGCAGATATCTACTAAAGGCACTGGACTATCCATATTATCCTCCAGAATTCTATATAGCATATATCATGATGAGTTATAGGTCACTGTACGAAAATAACAGACAAAATTTTGAAAGTTTTGTGGATACCATCTATCAGCGCATGAATAACAATAATTTTTTCAAACAAAGATTCTTGCTGTCATCACCGGAGCTCACATATCAGTATAGCAAAGGTGTAACCAATTTTTTGAGGACTATGAAAGCACAACAGTTCACAAAATATGATCAGATTTTCAATGCAGAACTAGCCATGAAGGCTGATGTATTTTCTATGGGATACATTATTGCAGCCATAAACAAGAATATTGTATATTCTTTTAATACAGAAAAGGAATTTGTTGACTATATTTATCTGAGATGCATGAATCCCAATGTATATGAAAGGATTTCTTTATTGGAGTTATATTCTGCTGTCAATAATGAGATGAATAGATCCTTGAGAAATAGTAATCAGATAGTCACAGGTGGAAGCAAGAAATTAATTCCCTTGATAAGTACAACTGTTGATACTGTCAATAGCATCCTCAATTATCCTACTCCGGCCATATTCAAGACGTTTGCTATAAAAAAAAGAAGTAAAAGAAAGTCTGTTAGAAAATAGATGTATATATGAAATGCAGTCCTAACATATTTAGATATTTGTCTAGTTGTCCAAATAATCGCATGACAACAAATATGGTAGCATGATAAATTTCAATATTATTTGTATGATATGATCTTATGTTTGCAAGATATGGTGTAGCAAGTGATAAGGCATAAATGATATGAAAATGATCATTACTGACAATATTTTTTCTTACTAGTGTCATGAGAAAAGTTGATGCTTGTATTGGAAACATAATCAACAATCCATTATCATAATTTGTTGATCGCAACATAGAGTATGTTGCAATAAGCTGTGAAATAGCATAATAGTTTTTAGTAGCATATTCCATCAGAGGCTTCATACTGTATGGAATATCTCGTGTAGTAGTCTTGGTAGTATCTGTATGCTCAATATACAGCCCGGATACAAAATCAGCAGCATAATGATGAGCCATAACTATAGCAAGACGAACATAATAGTAGTATGGATTAGTTGTTTTCATCAATAATGTGTGATACATCATGAACACTGATCTAGATGTAAATATGATATTATGTAATTGTAGTTCTTTCCAAATAATTACTTTACTGTTGAATCTATATGTAGGAACATGAAATATCAATGATGATAGAGATAGTGACAAATGAGCTAGTGGAGTCACATAAGTTACTATTGAATCATTTGAAAATAGCATGGAACCATACAACATTTTGCAGCCAATTCTATAAGCATAATGTGACAGACAACCAAAACCCATTATTTTATGAATATGATATTTATCATGGTCAGTGAAGAGACTCATATATATTATTACTCATTTGATAGTCTTATGTCAATGCTAGATCTGATGCTGTCAAGGCTGGGTACATTTTTCAAGTTGTTTTCATGAATTACTACAACAGCTTGGTCATGCAAGTTCTTGGAATATTTTGATAAGTAATTTATCTCATCTTCAAGTTTATCGGCTTCATCACTATCAAAAGGCAAAGTTTCTAGTTTTTTTGTTAATGCATCTTTTTCATTATGCATTTTAGCACATTGTTCTAATAGAATCATAACATTTTGTAGAGCATTATTTGTCATTTATTTATGCCTAGGAAAAATAATTTTATATAGTTTTGTCTCATTGGTGTGACTAGGTTTGTTATATTCCTTATATTATATCAACTGGATACCACTTATTGAAGATAGTGTTATGTTTGCATTTGATCTTCAAGATTGTGGCTGCATTCTTGTTCTTGAATGCATTGCGCATCTTCTGACTCATCATCAGATCTGGTATCAAGGCTATACCTATCTTATTAGAAGTGAGCATATTTTCATTATCATATAAATTATAGACATCAGGATAATCTGTTTGAGTGACCCATAAAATCATCTCATCACTATTGACATGTATAGGATGATTGACTTTTTCGATCTTGTCATTACATGAATGTTTATCTGATAAAGTGATGGGCCTCTGCTGGAACTTGGTCTCATCCTTGGTCTTCCTGACTACGTTGATGATGTTTTCTTCATTGAAATTACATAGTTTTGGTTTATATTTGAGATCATACGACCAGAAATAGATGCCTCTGCATGTATAGTTGAGCTTTGTAGATAATTCTAACAGTTGTGAAATGCTTTCTTTATAGACATGATAATATGATTTGACCTTATATGTACATACATCTATAACAGGATCTGGTGTGTACTGTGTCTCTAACATGTTATATAATATCTTTAACCTATCTGGAAGCTTGATATTACTTAATTCTTTGCCTTTATAGGCTAAAATATCATTTATAAGGAATTCCCATTTGTTATCTCTGCATTTTACCATTTCTCCATCAAGTAATGTGTTATCATACAAAGATTCATTGAACAGGCCTCTGACAAGAAGTATCCTTGGCTTTTGGTATCCAGGATGTATCTTCTTATCAATAAAATAAATAATAGGCACATCATTATATTGTGTGAAGAACATGTAGTAAGGATTGCCATTAGACCTCAGACAACATAAATGTGGACTGGCCTTTACATACCTTATATTGTTGTCATCTAGTTTATGGTAATGTTTCTGGATGATCTTGATGTGACATAAGGCGTGCAATTGTTCAAGTATCATATCTTTAGTATCATTTGTCTTAATGTTATGAACAATCCTATCAGCAAATGAAATGATTCCTGTATGCATGGTCACTGTTTGCTTTAATTATGAGATACATCATTTTTTTATATAGTTGCAAATTCCTTCTTATTCAATAAACTCCTTATTACAATAGCTGCAGCAATCTCATTGAAAAAAATCTTTGACAATGTTATATCAATTTGTTGTATGGCTACCAATAACATAAGACCATTTTTCAGAGACGTGAGAAACCATATAGATTGTGCATAAATTTGTAATTCAAGCTTTCCAAAATCTGTGATTACACGTTTATCTGCATTGAATATACTGAAATACATAATAGGATTAGCATATTCATATATCAAAGCATAACAGAACTCAACAAGAAAAATTAAGAACTGCAAGAAAATGTACTTTTCCATGGTATCAATTGTCACACCAAGTATGATGAGATCCTTTGAATAACCTATTTTAAGCATGCTTTCATCTGCAAAACGAAAAATTATTCCAGCAATACAAGATAACAGTATCCCATTGATTACTATACATAGCTGTATAGTTTTATTTATCTGCATAACCAATGTTTATATAAGAAATCATATCATTATATACACATAATAAATATGAATTCTTATCATAACGAAGACGGATATCTCAAGATGTTGCAGGATACCCTCAAACTAGGTGAAAAAAAGAGTACAAGAAACGGTACTGTTTTGTCACGTTTTGGACTGATGATCACATTTGATATTTCACATAAATTTCCATTGCTTACAACAAAAAAAATGTTTTCCAAAGGCATTATTGAAGAACTTATTTGGTTTTTGAAGGGTTCAACTGATGCCAAATTTTTACAGCAAAAAGGTGTCCATATTTGGGATGGCAATTCTTCCAGAGAATATCTAGACAGTGTAGGTCTACGTAGTTATTCTGAAGGTGAATTAGGACCTATTTATGGCTGGCAATGGAGATCTTTTGGCAAACCATATGGTTGTTCAACTAATGATACAGGTATAGATCAAATCAGATATGTTATAGAAGAGTTGATGAAACCTGATAACAGTAGACGAGCAGTCTTGACTGCTTGGAATCCACAACAGCTGCCTGAGATGGCATTGCCGCCTTGTCACATGTTGTATACTTTCTATAAAGATAGCAAAGGACTCTCATGTATGATGATGATGCGCAGCTCAGACCTTTTTCTGGGACTACCATTCAACATAGCAAGTACTGCATTGCTTGTACATATTTTGGCTGCAATTTTGCATATTAATGTAAATGTAATATCAGTTACCCTGAATGATGCACACATTTATGAAGAACACGTGGATGCAGTTAAGCAGCAGTTACAAAATCCTATCTTAACAGATTCATTATGCCAACTATGTATTTCAAAGGAATCACCTGCTTTGTCTTCCACAGTTGATGAAAAAATAAAATGGATAGAGAGTCTACAATACGAAGACTTCATCATAAATGGTTATAAATCAGCTGCTGCAATTAAAGCACCAATGAAATAATTACTCACATCCAGCATCAGTCCAAGGAACACCACAGGTCTTTGCATAGGCACATCTATATTTATTTGCAGCATCATCCGGATTTTTTGTTTTGTTTTCTCTATCCATAATTGACATGTAAATTGGATATACTGTATCACAAGGTATAGGTATAGTGCTACTATCATTCTGAAAGTAATTGTTATCAATATTTTTCAAAGCATTGGTATTATTTTTCTTTATAATTTTATCATCCTTATATTCATAGCCAGTCATGTTGGCTGCATATTCTCTGAATTTTTTCTTATCATCTGACTTAGTCAAACTTTGAATTGTTGTGTCTGCTGTGTTACCAGATGATTCCTTATATAGTTCTTTGTTGGGGTTCATTTTCAAAGTTGTATTTTGAGTCTTTAGTTTTTCCTTATCAATTAGAGAAGGATCCATGACACATTTGTATTTGAAATGATACTTATTAACATTATCACTGAAATATCCATTACCTTCATCATCTTTTTGATCAACATCTACATATTCCAACTTCCAATAGTCAGGACACATTTCAGCATCATAACCCATTTTACTGTCACCTTGCACTGGTTTGAAGTTATAGACTTCATTTGCAAGATATATAATGATGATGACAGTTCCTAAGATGAATGTGACAATAAATGCCAACATTTCTTCATACAAAAATGATTGGCCCCAAGATGTGAAGAATGTTAATAGAAGAAGTAACAAGGCAATAACACCATAAACAACACAAACTGCAATAGTGAGACCAAACTTCTTGGAACGTTCTGCCAAGTACATGTTTCTTTCATCTTCTCCCAATGACTCAATATCAATAACTTGTTTTTGGTCAATTGATGACATCTTTCACTCTATAATTATATATCACAATTTTTTTACCTTTTAGAAGAAAGACTTGAATTCAAGTACCTTGGTTCCTGCTGAACTGAATGATGTAGGTCTGTCCATGGGATCTGGAAGTTTGCTGACATCAACCTTGTATCTTTCATATTGCTCAATATTGGTGATAATACGGGGCACAGCAAAATCCAAAACCAATTTGTTCAAGTCTTTTACTCTATCTACAACATCATTGGTAACAGGTACTGACATCATGATGCCACCTCTGAGAGAATCGAAATAGATAGATCTCATGATAACTTTGAGTTCTATTTCATCTTGTCTACCTACCTTATATTTCCCCCTAGATTGATTATATACCATATTATATATTCCAGTCTGCAATGCATCAACATTTGTCTTTGAAAAAAATAAAGATGATACAGGAGTCTGTGCTATATCCTTACCAAGTGCATCATATGCATTGGTTGACTGCACTTGTTGCCTATGATATGATGGCATGTCAGACAAAATATCAACACGCCCATTCATTCTTTTACTTTATAATAAGAATTATTTTCAGCATACTTATTAGGATCAATGGACAAAACTATCAAACTCCATAAGTATACACAAAAGTTTTTTAAAGATCATGGCATTATTGCAAAGGCTAATGTTATAGAACAAGTCACATTATATATAGATGCTATTATTTTCAACATTGTTTCAGTCTTCTGTTTGATAGCAATTTTGAACAATGACACAAAAATAGTACAGGCCACATATAATGTAGGCAGAGAGTACATTGATGATAAATGTCTATTCAACTATACAAAATTATATGCAAAACAAATGAGTGGTGGTAGCAGACTTGGGACAGCAGCCTTTCTGGGAATTAATGAGCCTATGTATACCCAACAAAATGTGGAATCAGATATATTGCATGTTGATTTTGCAACTGGAGAAGCAAGACCACAGATTGGTGGAGGTGAAAACAAATTGCAAAAGCTCATTAAGACCTTCATTAATAATGTCTTGTCCTATCATAATATAACAGCAAATAAGGCAATCAAGCAAAAGATCATGAGTCTCGTCTATCTTCATTGCATGTGTTTACTGAATGATTTGAAGAGACATAAATCAGAAATTACTGTTACCATGATTCAAAAGTTGATTGATGGTCACAAAATTATGAAACAGCTAAAATAAAAAAATGATTATTATTTTAATGTAATCTTTTATCAAAAAGATGCCTATTATCACAATTGATGGAAATATTGGAAGTGGAAAAACCAGTGTCTTGAATTATTTACATAAAACACACAAGATAGCGATAGACCTAGAACCAGTAGAAAGTTGGAATACATATCTGACCAAGTTCTATGAAGAAAAATTAGATGTCTTCAAATTTCAAATTCGTATATGGCTAGATCGTTGTTGGATTCAAGAAAAATCAGATAAGAGCACTGTCCTCATGGAAAGGAGTCCTATGTTCATTAAAAACACTTTCATAAGGACAGCCAAGGACTTGGAGATGATTACTGAAAAAGAATATGATATTTTGATGGATATTTACAGAAAGACTGACAGCTTATGGTCATCTAATAAATACATATACCTTAGATCTAGTCCAGAAAACTGTTATAGGAGAATCAAAAAGAGGAACAGATTGTCTGAGAAGACCATTACACAAGAATATATACAAATGTTACATGATTATCACGAGGCATTGGCCTTGGATAAAGACTTAAATATAATTGTCATCAATGTTGATGACAAGAGTATAGCTGATGTTGCAGCAGAAATTATACAACACGTCCTATAATCTTCCTGTCCATATACCACGATAATGCCTTTTTTTCTCGTAAAATATTTGTTTCAATAGTTACATCTTCTTCATCCATCATTTTAATGAAGATACCAATGGGCATTTCATTTTGTGAATTATCTCCACAGTTCAATAGTATCATATTTTTATTATCTATGATTTCATGGATTTTGTATGTGTTTCCTCTGACTGTAATACTATCACCTTGCATGATTTCTGTCCTGCAACATGTGTTATCAATAGAGATTATATTCATTGAAATATGTGATACATGTGGATAGTGCTTGTAATCTAAATATTTTATATTGAAAACAGACCATTGTGTCTTTTCATCCTCATCATATCTGTTCTTATCAGGAAATATATATTCTCTATGATAGATTAGCTTCAGTATAGCCTTTTTATTCAGATGACAAGCAATGTACTTATCTTTCATATCCATCATACTGATCAACTGAAATAATGTATATTTATGATAAAATGTTACAATGTATTCTTTGTAAATAATAGAAATAATATCACTGTCCAAATGCACATTTAGATGCTTTTGTAACTCATCCAACATACAAGCAAATGTAATTTTATCCATCATAATGATGATGTCTATTCATTATATAAATTTTTATATATGACATGGAAACTAATAAAAAAATGATTGACCATATAAACATTTTTGAAATTAATCCCATTAGATACATTCCAATGGCCCAGAAGATTGAAGACAAATACAAAAAGTACGAGCTCCGGGAACATATTTACAACATTCCTGATACTTATATTGGATCTGTCAATGCTACCACACTTGAGCTGTATCTCTTTAATGATGAATCCAACAAGATGGAAAATAGGACCATAACATATGTTCCAGGATTGCTCAAGATCTTTGACGAGGTCATAGTGAATGCCATAGATCACTCTGTCAGACTCTTGTTGGAAGAAGGCAAGGGAAAGCAAAATGTAAAACATCTCAAGACCATTAAAGTCTCTATAAACAAAGAGACAGGTTTAATCAGTGTCTACAATGATGGCAATGGAATTGATGTAGCTGTCCATGAGACTCAGCAAGTATATGTACCAGAACTTATTACTGGTACCTTATTGACCAGTACTAATTATGATCATAAGGAAGAGAAAATCATAGGTGGCAAAGGAGGCTATGGCCTGAAGTTGACTAACATCTTTTCAAAAGAGTTTACAGTGGAGACAGTTGATCATTATAGACAGAAGATCTTTATCCAACATTATAGAAATAATATGTTGGATAAGGATGCTCCTAGTGTCAAGACTACACCAAAGTTGCCTTACACTAAGATTACATTCTTGCCTGATTATGAAAGGTTTGGAATGACCTCTGGAATGACAGATGATGTCTATGAACTCTTCAAGAGACGCACCATAGATGCTGCAGCTTGTACTAACAAGAATGTTACAGTCTATTTCAATGATGAAAAACTGACAGTGAAGGACTTTGAGAAATATGCAGAACTCTTTATCAACAAGGGAGAGGATCCATTGGTCTTTGAAGCATGTAATGACAGATGGGAAGTTGCAGTCAGTATTTCAAAGAATGGCACATTTGAACAGATATCCTTTGTGAATGGCATCAACACAATCAGGGGTGGGACACATGTGAACTATGTGACAAATGCAGTGGTAAAGAAGCTAGCAGAAGTCATTGAGGCCAAGAAAAAGAAGACTATCAAGGCACAGACACTCAAAGACAACCTCTTTATATTAATAAAAAGTACTATAGTGAATCCAGCCTTTGATAGTCAGTCCAAGGAGACTCTTACAACACCTGTGGCCAAGTTTGGATCAAAGTGTGAAATTTCTGATAAGTTCATTGAAAAGCTCTACAAGACCAATATAGTGGAAAGAGCACTATCTTTGACAGAATTTCAGACACAGAAGAAACTTACCAAGACAGATGGGAAGAAAACTTCAAGACTCATCATTCCAAAACTGGATGATGCCAATTTGGCAGGTACAAAGGATAGTGATCATTGTACTCTGATTCTTACAGAGGGAGATTCAGCCAAGACCATGGCCATATCTGGATTGAGCATCATAGGCAGAGATAGATATGGTGTCTTCCCATTGAGAGGCAAGATCATGAATGTTAAGGATGCATCTGTCCAAAAGATTTCAGACAATGCTGAAATAACAGCATTGAAGAAGATCTTAGGTCTTGAGCAAAATAAGGCCTATAATGATGTGTCTAGTCTGCGATATGGAAGTATCATGATATTGACAGATCAGGATCATGACGGAAGCCATATCAAGGGTCTGCTGTTCAATGTCTTTCAATCTCTCTGGCATTCTCTGTACAAGATGGATGGATTCTTGACATCTATGTTGACACCTATTATCAAGGCTAGTTCAGCAAATCAGACAATATCATTCTACAATATGTCAGATTATGAGAGATGGGCCAATAATGAAGGTAAGAATGGGTCATGGAAGATCAAATATTATAAGGGATTGGGTACATCCAAGGACGAAGAGGCAAAGGAGTATTTCAAGAATATGAAGAAGGTCAAATATGTCTACACAGATCATTCTGATGAATCTATTGATCTGGCTTTCAACAAGAAGCGTGCAGATGATAGGAAAGAATGGCTGATGCAGTATAATAAAGATAGTGTCCTTGACTATACCAAGACTGATGTAGATTATGATGAATTTGTCAACAAAGATTTGATCCATTTCAGTAATAGAGATCTTGAGAGGTCTATCAATCATATATGTGATGGTCTCAAAGAGAGCACTAGGAAGATCTTGTATGCTTGTTTCAAGCGCAAGCTATACACCAATGAAATAAAGGTGGCGCAACTTGCTGGAAATGTCAGTGAAGTTACTGCTTATCATCATGGTGAACAGTCTCTGCAACAAGCCATCATAGGTATGGCACAGATCTTTGTAGGAACTAATAACATAAATTTGCTGGTTCCTAATGGTCAGTTTGGAACAAGACTTATTTCAGGCCAGGATGCATCATCTCCCAGGTATATCTTCACATTACTGTCAGAACTATCAAGAATGATCTTCAAGGAGGAAGATAATGCAATCTTGCACTATCTTGAAGAAGATGGTCAAAGTATTGAACCTGAATACTATGTACCAATTATTCCAATGATTTTAGTGAATGGAGGTGTAGGTATAGGTACAGGTTTCTCTACAAATGTACCACAATATAATCCTCAAGATATCATCAACTGTTGTATGCAGATATGTGATGCAATCACTGCAAAACACATCATAGATGATGTAGCAACAATCAGTGATCTGATTGATGAAATAACTATCAGTGATTTCACACCTTGGTATTTAGGTTTCACAGGGACCATTGAAAAAGGATCAAAGGGTGTATATGTCAGCAAAGGATTGTATAAATGGTTAGATGAAAATACATTGGAGATCACAGAATTACCGATAGGCATTTGGACAGATGATTATAAGGAATTCTTAGAATCTATGATTACAAATAATAGCAATTTCTTGAAGTCCTTCGAAAATCATTACACATCCAAGAATGTTAGATTTATATTGCACTTTGCAGGAGATGTCAGAACAAAACTTGGTGATAAATTTGAGACAGAGTTTAAACTGGTATCTTCAAAGAACATGAGTATCAATAATATGCATTTATACAGCAGCAAAGGAGCCATCCGGAAATATCAGAATACATCAACTATCATGAAGGAATGGTCTAAGATGCGAATCTCCAAATATCTGGAAAGGAAACAATATCAAATCAAGAATCTAGAAAAAGATCATGAAATGCTATCAATCAAAATCAGATTTATCATAGATGTGATTGAAGGCAGAATTATCATCATGAATAAAAAGATATCTGAAATTTCAACAAGACTGGTTGAGTTGAAATATCCCAAGATGACAGATGCTGATGAATCATCAGGTTACAATTACCTGCTCAAAATGCCTATTTCACAACTCACCTATGACAGAAAAATAATTCTAGAAAAGGAAGTTGCAGATTTGGCCAAGAAAATTAATGATCTGAAAAATACTTCAATTGAGAATATCTGGAAGAAGGAACTTGAAGAGCTCATGAGTGCCTGGATACAACACAAGACTGCTATCGAGCAGGATTATATAGATGATAAAAATGGCATAGTATCAAGCAAGAAGCCTAGTCGCAGGACTACCAAAAAAGCTAAATAATCTTATCTATTACATAGGTCATATAATCATGTACACCATAGCATTTGAAATCATCTTCATTTTTAATATGATAATACCATCTATAAGGTATTATGATACTCTGTGATTTTTTCAATTCAATGGCAAGAACAGGTTCATTATTATCTGGGACATCATCTATGACCTGTTTCCCAGCTGGATATAACAATATCTCTTTGCCATCATTGAGACAGTAACAGTACATGTATTTATGGGAGTTGAGATGCCACAGTCTTTTAGTATTGATGACATGATCCTGAATGATGTTACCTGAAAACCATAGACTTAGTAGAAGCAATATGTCATCTACATAATCTTCTATGACTAGTGGTTGCCGTCTATAAAGTACATTGAAATCAAAATCTCTGAGATTGCATTGCAGAATAGATATGTTTTTTGGAAATATGAAATAACAATAGGCATATGCTATGATAATAGCCAGAATAACTATTAACAGGTTCATTATGATATTATAGTCACATTATATTCATAAATATTTGGACGTAAAGTTATCACATATATAATTAGATATGGGGAAACCTAGAAAGAAGACATTAAGAAGAGGTGGCCAACCAAATTTTGGACCATTTGACCCTAAGAATCATAGATATGATTCTAAGAAGGATATAGAAACTGATGTTCAAAGGCAACAATTTGAGTTGGCCAAACTTAGAGAAAAATATGATGAAAAATTACGTGAGGTAGAAGATGAATTGAAAGCAGCAGAAACAGAAAGAAGAGAGGCTGTTGAAAGAAATGCAAAGGATCAAGATAGAAACTTTCAAATCAGTCAGCAGAACAAACTAATTGCAGACAAGAAAGCATCAGATGCAGCTGATGCTGTTGGTCACATACTGTCATCTGGTCTAGGAAGTGTATTTTCAGGCCTGTCTTTTGGTTTAAAAGGTATTGGTAATATAGCTGATAAAGGATCTTCAAAGGTAGGTAATGTCTTGAGCAGTTTGGGTTCAGGAGCAAACAATCTTTCAGGTAAGATAGGGGCAGTCATAAAGTTTCTAACTGGATTAGTCACAGGATTATTGTCACGAATATCACAAGATATTTTAAAGGAATTCTTTAAAAATGCATTTATAGTCATATTTTCACTGCTCTTCTTTGTTGGTATTGTTTTATTGATTATATATGGATTTTCTATTCCAGCCAAGAAGAAGACTGGTGAAGGAGAAACAGCACAGGAAAGTATTCTAGATGTGAATGGTGAAATTAATGTCAATATAAATGGCTTGGGAGACCTCTATAAGAACATGAATTTTGGCATGTCAACAGATACAAGTATTGCAACACCTAGAAGATTGTATTTTGATAAACCTGTATATGAAGATGGTGATAATTCTACAATGTTTGGAAGGTTCTGGACTGCTACAAAGACTAATCCCACAGTACAAAAAATTGTCAAAGGTACACAGGCATCAATGCAATCAACAAGAAGAAGTATATTAAAACTTACTGGAAATGATGCCTCTGCGCCTTTTGTAAAGAGAACAGAGTTGACAGAAGGCAGATGCGACAACATTGTAAAAGTTAAAGCAGATCTGTTTTCAGACAAAGAAATGTTGCAGAAAAAGAATATGCCTTCCACAAATGTAGGCATCAATATGCTGATTCCAAAGAGTATTGAATGGTCACTGCCCATGGAAACATTCTTTGACAAAGACATTAGCAAATTGCCAGATTCTGTGATAAAAATGAATAAAGATGGCTCATCTCTTGAAGACAAGAAGAAGATCATCATTCCATATATCAAAGAAAATGATAAATATGTCCTGTCATGTGGGAAGGCATATTTTTCAAAATCACAAGAGCCAGCCAATATCCTTATTGATGATGTGGACAAGAACACATGTAGTATCAATCTGGACAGCAAACCCAAGTTCTTTAATAAGAATGCTATAAGATCTACTACTGCATCTGATTTGAGCGAATATTCATTATGAATATAAATGATTTCTTATGTTACAATATATTAAAGATGCCTGAAATAGCAAGAAAATGTCCTACCACAACTGTACGACAAGCTGCACAGCAACCTACAAGTATCATTGCCACCGGTGAAATATGTACTATAGATGCTGCCAAGACATATGGTTTCTTTGGAGAGAACTCATATTTTGATGATCAGATCATTTCAAAAGAAGATATTGACAAAACTAATGTATATGATTATGGTAATAAAGCAGTAGATGCAACTTCAAGATATAAGGAATTCAAAAGATATGCATTATGCAGTATTTCTAAGAGCAATAGTAATATTGCTTATCAAAACTGTGCATTAAGTACTGGCAATCCATGGAAGTCTCTTGACAGTACTAAACAATATTGTATGATGCCTATGACAGTTGAATTACCTACTGGATTGTTATATGATGAAAATAAAGCCATAAAGAAGCCAGAACCTATTCCAGCATATGCAGCAATCAAAACATCGTGTTATCAAAGGTGGTATGACTGGTTTACTATTCCAGACTATCATCTTGGCAACGGATATATAAGTTACACGAATTCAAGCAATATCACCAAATGTTTCAAGCCTTGCCAAATAGGCCTGGTGCCTGATCCAGATGCGCCAGATAGATGCATTACAAAACATGACAATGATGCATATACTGCAACAACCTTTCATTATCTACCAGTTGCCTTGATATTGTTGCTTGGAAGTACAAAGGAGATGCTGCTTAGAAATACATCAAATATTATGTCCAAAATAGCTGCATCTCCTGATATAACTATTGATCCAATATTATATGACAATTTGAAAGATCCAAAGACTCTTGACAACATTTATGATGACATGAAGATGGATATCAGAAAACATATACAGACGCTGTTGAACATGCCTTTTGATGATGAAAGTATCAAAGAGCCAATTGTTGATGTCAGCAGCATTCCTGTAAACAAGGTGGATAAACAGGCTATTGAAGATGCATATGAAATAGCTCAGATGTTCACAGCTGATGCAGACAAATTCAAAAAGTGGAAAACACAATTGAATGATATCAGTGGATTTGGACAGAACAGTCAGAAATTTCATAAGCAGTTGCTCATATTGAAAGCTGCATGCAATGTAGCATTTAGTGGCAAAACAAAATACAGTAGTGATTATATACTCTATATCTTGAATGCACAAGATCCCAATGATCCAAATTATTCTCCCACCAAAACAGGTAGATCAGCAATAGTGCTTCAAATTACAGAAGACGATAAATTGAAAGCCATATCACCAAATGATGCAGAAAATACTCCAGGAGCCATCAAAAAAATAAGTGATCCAGTTGTACAACAAAAACAACGCAGAAGTATGAAGATTGCAGAGGAAGAGACAAGAAAAGATAGTGAAGGTGACATTCAACTGAATGACAATGTTGAGGATCCACAGAAATATGACGTCATTATTGAAAAAGAATCTGAGTATAGTGAATCTATGAAAACCTTTGTACTTGTGTCACTATTCATTGTACTTTTCATAATATTTACTAGCATCCTCTACATAATTTCACAGGTCTTATGGGGACCTATTGCAAATATTACTAATAATATATTGCTAGGTTTATATCAATTGTTGTTTTGGTTGCAAGACTTCTTCCATGGCAAGTCTGTCAAAACAGCTGATCTGAATCTCTTGAAATTGCAGATGGGATTCTTGAAAGACAGGATCAATGCTGACACATTGAAGATTAAGTAGCTACATGCTTAATGATAATATCACCATCTTTGATAATGACATAATTATATGATTTGCTATTGAATGCATTCTGTAATAAAAGATCCATGTACCATACTTTATCCTTCAGATGAATATGTTCAGATATTGTATGTCCTACAAACATGTACTCTATACTCAGTAAATTGAAAAGTTTATTTATGTCAATTTTTGAGTCAGCTACACGTGTGTATAAGATACTGTTCTCAGTGTCTAATATCAAGTTGTTGAGAATGATTTCTTCATTCAATAATGTGATAGGAATATCATTTACATATTTCTTCCATATGTTGTTGACATTCTCAATAGACTGATTATAGATGTCGAGAAGATAATAGTGCCTTTTAGTAAACATACCATGACAAAATAAATAGTTGTCTAGCTTCAAAATGATTGGTCTGGATGCTATGATTGAACACAGCTCTGGCTTATTTTTAATCTTTTCAATGTTCATGAGTTCATGATTTCCTATAATTGAAATGAAATCTCCATAGTTTGCTTTTGCCATCTTTTGCAAATGATGTGTGAAATATGTTAGTCTGAAATGATGACTATCATTTACAGGATATTTAGGATCAATTTGATCACCAAGTTGTACAACTACTGTGTTAGGTTCAGCAATCCATTTATCTTGAGAATTAAGTATTCTTGCATCTTGCAGAATGGTCCTGAATCTTGCTAGATCTCCGTGTACATCCGCTATGACTATGATCTTAGATATCTGATTGGCCTCTGAGATAGCAAAAAGATTCAATATAAACAGTAACAGACGCTTGTACATTGTCTAACATATATGCTTTAGGTTTATATGTATTGATATATATAAATAAGAGAATCATATAGATAATATTATGAGTTACATTCACAATTCCGAAGAGATAGAGGCTGGTGTAGATGAGTGTGGTAGAGGCAGTCTGATCTTTGATGTAGTTGCTGCATGTGTAGTGCTTCCAAACACTTTTCCTGATGATAAATATATGCAGATCAAAGATTCCAAGAAATTGTCACCAAAGAAAAGAGCAGAATTGAGTGACTATATTAAATCTGTTGCCATCACATATGGAATAGGATCTGCAACTAATGAAGAAATAGATAATACAAATATTCTTGTGGCAACTATGAAGGCAATGCATAGAGCCATTGATGCGGCTTATAAAAAACATGCCTTCCAGAGACTTAAAATAGATGGTCCACATTTTAATGGGTACATTGCACCTGGCGAGGAAGGTGAAATAATAGAACACGAGTGTGTAGTCAAAGGTGATGCCACACACCTTCATATAGCAGCTGCTTCCATATTGGCAAAGCATCATCATGATACAGTATTGCAACAGCTTATAATAGATCATCCTGATCTTGAAAAGTATGATCTACAACACAATCAAGGTTATGGCACAGCCAGACACATTACAGCTATCAATAAATATGGTATTACAAGCTTTCACAGAAAAACATTTGGACCATGCAAAAAAATGATATAGATCTTTATCAAAATAATCATTGAAGATGAAGCCATTGATCATTGTGGAGAGTTTTACCAAGACCAAAACAATTGCAAAGTATCTGAATAATGAATATGATGTTATCTGTTCTCTTGGCCACATCAACAATCTTCCCAACAAAAGCCTAGGAATTGATACAGAAACATGGACAGGTACTTATGAAGTTACCAATAAGAAGATCATAGACGATATTAAAAGACATGTAGCACAATCAGATGTCATCTATATAGCATCTGATCCAGATATGGAAGGAGAGGCAATAGCATATCATATCAAGAAGGCTATATCCAGTTTGTTAAAGAACAAGACATGCTATAGAATAGAGTTTCATGAGATTACTAAGAAAGCTGTTCAAGAGGCCTTGAAGAACCCACATGACATCAATATTGATGTTGTGAATGCCCAAGAATCCAGACGTTTTGTGGACAGACTAGTTGGTTACAAATTGTCACCTTTGCTCTGGACCAAATTTACAGATAACACTCTGAGTGTTGGAAGGGTACAATCAGTGGCTCTGGCTATGTGTATCAATGTTTTCAATAAAATCAAGTCACATCAAATAGAATGCTACTGGATTATCTTGGGATGTTATAACAAGACACTTGAATTTAAGTTGTATGAAGATGATAATGGCAAGAATTTAGTGAAGATTGCAGACAAACAAATTTTGTATGATTTATTAGAAAAGTTTCCATTTAGTTCTGATAGCTTTGACATTAAGATCAAAGAAAGCTCATCTTCTGAAAGCCCAAGTCCTCCATATACAACTACAAGTCTGCAACAAGATGCTTATCATCAGCACCGATTTAGTTCAAAGAAAACCATGCAACTGGCCCAACAATTATATGAGAATGGTCATATAACATATATGAGAACTGATTCCACAAATATTTCAGATCAGTTCAAAAATATAATAATCAACTATATTAGTGCAAATTATTCAGCAGATTTGGCAAAGTTCAGATCTTATAAAAACAAAATAGCAAATGCACAAGAGGCTCACGAGGCCATTAGGGTGACAAATGTAAATAATCTTAATGCAGGTGAAGGAGATGCTGACAAACTCTACAGATTGATATGGAAGAGGACAGTTGCATCACAAATGATCAACGCTGAATATATGAATATTGATATAATATTAACATATCCAGACACAGATCACAAATTTATTCACAAGAAGGCATTCTTGATGAATCCTGGATATTTGACAGTTTATAACATAAAAGCTGATGAACAGTCTGTGATCCAAAGCTATAAGAATCTTTTCAAGGTGCCATTGAAACCCTCTAAGTTTGTGTGTGAGTCAAGTGTAAATAATCCACCATCTTTGTATAATGAAATATCATTGATCAAAGCATTGGAAAAAGAAGGGATAGGCAGACCTTCAACATATGCCTCTATAGTAGATAAAATATTGACTAAAAAATATGTAGAGAAAGGCAAGAATCCACAACAAGAATTGCAAGTCATCAACTTTGTCAAGACAAAGAAGGATGGCATACAACAAGAACAGCATGTTATCAAGATAGGAGGCACATCTAAGGATCTGTTGGTGCCTACTACACTTGGAATAAATGTGATAGCATATCTTGAGACTGTTGTTCCTTTCCTGTTGGACATAAATTTCACTTCAAAAATGGAAACAGCCCTTGACAAGATATGTGAGAAAATCATAACCAAGGTTGAGGTTCTTGATGATTTCTATAAAAATCATTTGCTACCTGTTTTGCCAGCAGAGCAGACAGTTGCATCCAAGAAATCTGAACATGCTACTGGTATCATTAAGAGCAAATATGGTTATTGCTATTATGATGCTAAAAAGAAAAAATATACCAACATAGAATCTTATCTACAATGGAGGCAGATAACAGTTGATCAGATACAGGCAAAAGATATTGCATTCATTGCATCCTTACCCAAACCATTAAAGGATGGCTATGAACTTCATATAGGTCAATATGGTCTCTATTTGAAAGATCCAAACAAAAAAAATATTAAATTAGAAAAAAGTAAATGGAATGATTACATTTAGTTCTTGCTAATATATTTCTTTATATTGTGATTAAGCTTGGCTAGTTCTTTTGCTATTTGCGCAAGAGATAGACCAACTGTATTCCCTTCATCATCTACCAAGAAATTTCCTAGTACATTGTATAAACCAATATCTGTCAGACCATCTGCAAATCCTTCGTCATCATCATCATCATTGTCATCATTGTCATCGTCATCGTCGTCATCATCGTCATCGTCATCGTCATCATCGTCATCGTCATCATCATCGTCATCATCGTCATCATGGTCTTCGTCATCTTCATCATCAATATCCTCATCTTCTAGCTCTTTAATCTTCTTCATCAGATCTTCCTTTTTCTTATTCTTCTTATTTTCCTTAGTCTCGTCAATATCAACATTCTTGATGATATCAGATGTTTCACTAGATGGCATGCTTTATGAATAACAAATTCAGTAAATCTTTATATATTTTTATAGTAGAGATATGAAATCATTGCTATATTCAATTGCATTCTTAGCAAGTTTCTTTATTATTATTAGCACATACTTATTAGTGCATTTGAGACCTTTATCACGATCTCCAAATACCACAAAAAAAGAAGTTATTGAGACATTTACAAGTACTGCTGATGAAATGTACGAAAAGAGCATACCAAGACATGGTGATAACTTCATGTTTCTCAGTACATTCTTTAGATCTGATCAGATTAAGGAAGGTTCTATGATATGGTATGATGATGACATTGATACCAAAAATGTCATGTCAACTGATTATAACAAAGGAACCTATTTTTTGTACAGTGATCCAATACTGTTCATAGAAGATTCTTTACGTAAAGGTGTAAAAGGTGCAAAATTATCTGATGTGGAACTTAAAGGACCCAATGCCCTTTATTTTGCCAATAATGATAATACATTTGAATTGAATGAATTCTCCATATTGTTCATGATGAAGATTGAAACAATCAGTGGCAATCATACATTATTTGAAATGCTTGGAAACACATTAGCTAAAGATAATAATTCAGATTCTGCACCAATATATATACCTCAAGTGATATCACTCAATATAGTCAAAGTATCAGAAGATGATGTCAAGTTTGATGTAAAGATTGGTAATGATATCATTCACTCTACTACAAACATTACAAAATCCCTGTTTTTAAATAATTTCAATAAGATAGCTCTTACCTTCAATAAGGCAACCGGTGAAATCAATCTATATGTAAACAATCTTGACAGATTCAACTTTAAGTATCCTCAAAATATTGATAAAATTACATTAGGATCATCATTGGTTCTGATCAATAAAGATGGAGAACTTGACGCCATAATGTACTCATTTGCTTATTATAAGAAGGCATTAACATCAGATGACATAGGAAAATATGAATCATATAACAACTATTATATAAATGGAGCATATATATCTGATGAAGAAAAAAAGAAAACTGAAAATACAGTCACAGAAGCAGATAATAGATTCAGACTAGAAAAAGACAGAAGTGACAAATTATCTAAACTGCTCGACAAATGTGTCAATGAAAAACCTGTATCACAAACAGAAATAACTACTATTTCATCTGTTCTGCCATTTAGAAACATGATATTGCCTATGATATAAAGGAAACTTAAGCTTCTGTATATATATGAAAGCTGCAATATTCATTTTGACACAAAATACTCCTGAACGTAAAGTATATCTAAAAACATGTCTATATTTTTTGTTCAAAAACTTTAATAAGAAGCATAATTATCCTGTCATCATCTTGCATGAAGGTGACTATACTGAAAGAACACAAAAAGAAATCTTACATGGTATCAGAGAGAATCATAGGCATCTAGTTAAATTTAGAGAAATTGATTCTGAAGACTTTGATGTTCCTTATCATATTGATCAGGATAAACTGAATAACACGATTGCACTACAACCAGTCCCTTATTGGAGAAATCTGAAATACAGATTGATGTGTTATTTTTGGGTTAAGAGATTCTTCAAGTATGCAGAAGAATATGATTATGTAATGAGACTTGATGATGATAGTATCATTGAAGAACCAATTAAAGATGATCTATTTGCTTTAATGGAATCAAGAGATCTTGTATACATGTCCAACATCATTCATGTTGATTGTGGACTTTGTAATTATGGGATGAAGGATCTATTTGCAAGTATCCTACCATCGTACAAGGATCAGTTGAATAATGGCATGTTCATAGATGCCAAGTTATCTCCTGGCAATGTCTATTATGATAGGTTCAAGAAGCTACAGACCATTATGGATGGCAAAGAATGTACAACAGAGGAATTTAAGACAAACATGCCATTAATGTACTATAACAATTTTTTTGTGACATCAACAAAGTTTTGGAAAAGGTCTGATGTACAAGACATTATCTCAAAGATTGATCAACATGGTGGAATATTCTATTACAGATATGGAGATGCACCTATTCATACTATTCTGGTGACTTTATTGGAGCCTAGCAAAATTTCAAGAGCTCAATTCAAATATTCAAAGAGACTGCAGAGAGAGGCATTCATAGATGGGGAGAACAATATACATTCCTATATGCCCAAGTCGTATGACAATTCTTCATGTATCACAGATAAGTAGTGGAAAAAATGATGCTTATTTTTTTATTTATTACTATCAAGTATGATGTCATACGTAGGTGCACATATCAAGAAGGAATCAGGATCATTGCTCAAGACCATCAAGGTAATTGAAGAGAGAAATGGCAATGCATTGCAATTGTTTGTATCTAATCCAAGAAGTGCTAGTTTGCCCAATTTAGAGACATATCATTCTATGTCAGAAAATGTCAGAGAATATTGTAAGGCCAATAACTTCAAATTGATTGTTCATTCTTCATATACTATAAACCTTGCAAAAGAACCTGCAAATGGTAAAAAAAAAATGGAACTCAAAAGTACTTATTGGATAAATCTATTGCTTCATGAATTGATGGTATCTGAAATGCTTGGAAGTGTTGGTGTTGTAGTACATGTTGGAAAGCATACAACTAATACTCCAGAAAAAGGTTTGGAGAATATGTTTCAAGCCATGAAGTATATTATCAGCATGCTGAAGGAACGTCAGATGCATACTAAGCTCATCTTAGAGACACCAGCAGGAGCTGGCACAGAACTTCTCAAGACTGCTGAGGAGTTCATAGCATTCTATAACAGTTTCTCTGCAGATGATAAGAAATATCTAGGCATATGCATAGATACTGCTCATGTCTGGTCATCTGGATATGACATTCTAGATTATTATAAAAAGATTGTACATCATAATGCCAAAGATATTCTTGTAATACATTTCAATAACAGCAAAAAAGAACAAGGATCACATGTAGATGCTCATGAGTCTATATTAGTAACAAGTGCTAAAATTCCTTTGACACAGTTGGCAAGCATCTTAAAAGCTTCAGGACATGTACCAATGATCATATTAGAAACTCCAGATGATGCACTTATTGAGCAAGAAATCGACTGGATCTCAAATAATAGAAGGTCTGTATGAAGGGCTCATATGTGCATTGATCATAGATCTATTGATTCTAGTTATTTGTTCTTGTGTAATATAGTATGTATTATAAAATGATCTTGCATAACTCAACACCCGTGATACAGATTGTGATAGTGACATATTGGTTGGTTCATGATATGGCTCCATTACAACAGTAATTGTTGGATATCTAGTTCTTTCATATATATCTGGATTAGTAACTAGTCTCTCAGTACCTTGTGGACATGGTGGTAAGCTTCCGTGATTATTCATCATATATATTGTAATGTACCTATTTAGAGCATAGATATCATAATATTTGTTATTATTAAGTCGTATCAAAGGATGATGTATTTCAAATTGAATACTTGATGTAGGAGAGTTACTATACTTTTTTTGCAAAAAATCTTCATGTTTCTTGTTAACTTTATTGTAATGTTTTTCAATATTGATGACATCAGCCTGTTCTATCTTAGAATTCCATGCATCTCTGTAATAACCAAGTCTTTGTGTATCTTGCCTACACAAATATTCATAAAGTGCATTCACATCATAAATGGTACCATTGATCAAAATAGCGTGTTTTCTTAATATTTTTTCTTGTAATATAGGATCTATCAAAAAATCTTCTGACTCTTTTCGTTTTATGTACTGTTTTCTATCTAATTCAAATATTTTGTATCTTTGAAGATCTGCAACAGTATATGTACCACCTTTGCTTTTCCTTGGTCGTGATTTAGGTTTCTTTATGTTATGCATCAATTCTTATAATATATATTCATATAATTTATTATGCAATATCATATATAAGTTTGATCTTGGCATACTCTTTCATTACAACTTCTGCTGTATCAAAAGGTAATATCTCATATTTCAGTTCATAAAATTCAGGTCCAGTTCTGTTTTTTCGGTGTACTAGTGTTCTCAATGGATACAGATCTGGCAGAGTGAATCTGATGAGATTCTCATGACCATATAGATCTTCAAGTACAAAGAATATGGAAGATACTATCTTCTCTTTAACAGCCACTGTATAATAACTGTTGGGATATGTAAAGACTGTTGAAAATTCGTCTGAATCAATCTTATAGATATTGGGTGTGCCTTCAAATGCAATATCTGCACATGGATAAGGCAAAGCTGAACCAGAATAAGATGATGTCATGTTTGCACTGTTAGGAGCTATCAGGGTTGCATTCTTGTATTGATGTCTATTATAAATCACGCCAGTTATCTTGATATGTCTACAATTTTCAGATAATATAATATTACATTTAACATAGTCGTTTGCAAATTCCATTCTATATCTATAATATACAAAATGTAAAAAAAAATTAGTATGCTCTGCCATCACCTATGCCCAAGGGATTTACTTCATCTCTGGTACATGAAGTTGTGTTGCATCTCACAACATATCTCTCAGGTTCCATTGTATCTATGCCAGCAATATCATCATATGCTTTGCATGGACAAAGCAGATTGTTGTAGGCATTTTGCATAGACTTCTCAATGATGGACTCTGCATTCTGTTGCAGATAAAGTCGTGAATCATAGCTGGATACAGGCATGTCATTATTTCTAAGATTTTGCAAGAGCTCGGCATTCACAATGCATCTTGGCCTGTAGTCTGTAAACGCTCTTCCATCATGCATCCTGGATGGACAAAACTTTCCTTGGGTTGCACTACAAGAGCTCATATTCTATTATTAAAGAATATTATTTTATTGTGCTAGAATCTTATCTATTAGCATATTTTTGGTGCCATCTGTTGGCAGATTCATACTTGCACAGATTTCCTTAAGCCTTTCCAGATTCATCTTGACAAGTTTCTTACGTGTATAAGTTGTGCTTCCAGTGACATCTGATAAAATTGATTCTATGTCAACATCATGTTCATTTTCAGTCTCATGTTGTGCCACTGGAAGGATGATTGGCTCAGGTGTTTCAAGAGTCTTTGTAGGATGATCAACATCCGGAATGTTAATATCAGACTGTGGTATATCTGAAATAACTATGCTTACGCTGTTTGTGCTTGTGCTGCTTGCGCTTCTTGCGCTGTTGGTAGGGACATCCTTAACATTGCATACATCTTTCGAAGTGCAGCATGTATCATTCATAAAAATCTTATTCATGATTACTTCAGCTTCATCCAGACTGCATATGTTGATGTTGTTTGCCTTAATCAAACTTTGTAACTCTTTGTTTTCTTTTCTTACATTGGCCAACTTCTTCTGTAATATTTGTGAATAACATTCTAATGTATATATACGTCGCCATATATAGACCATGATTAATAATGCAATGAAGGTGATAAACATGTAGAGCAATATTGATTTGCCTCTGCCAAACATTTTATCTACTATTTATCTCATGACATATTTTGTTCTTCATATTTATCGCACTATTGATGACATCTTCTGGGAATTCTTTTGATGATAATAATTCAATGGCTATACATTGATATGAATGGCCTTTTCTAATCTGATATGGAAACAGAAATTTATTATCTGGAAGTGATATGGCTTCTACAGATAAGTTGATGAAATTATCAGGATATTCTTTGGCAAGCTGAATAAGTTTGTGGAAATGGGTAGTCAATATTATGTTGATCCCATGCATCCTTCCAATGTACTCAGCAACAGCATAAGCAGTTGCCATGCCCTCTGTAGGAGGTGTAGAATGCATTGGTTCATCCATCAAAAAGAGACATCTTTTATTGGCATCTGACATTTCTTTAGCCTTCTTCATCATCTTGAGACAGTACTCTGCCTCTGCTTCAAAATATGATTTTGATCCTAGCACATCTGTGATACGCATAAAAGAAGCTATGTTATCATACAAACAGATGTCTGCTTTTATGCCATATGTTATGCCAAATGTCTGTGACAATATTATATTACTCAATATAGATTTTACATAGGTTGTCTTTCCAGCTGCATTGGGTCCTGTGATCACAATGTTCTTAGAAAGTTGTAATGGATTTGCTACTTGATCTTGTGACAATATCGGATTTCTCATGTTCCATATCTTTGTCTCATAATTATCATATGTTGGCAATGTCCATTGATTAGATCTGATGACCTTACTGACAGAACTGATTATATCAATTGTATATATGGTCATAAGCAGGTCTGATATGTTATTTTTGAGCTCATTTGATTTCCAGAGTTTGTAGATATTTGGAAAACTATTTGTCATGGAAATGCTGTCAAGGTCACAGTGGATGTCCATGAATGGTTTGATGATATCTTTGGGAAGTGACCGGATGATGTCAGCAGCTTCTTTGATAAAAGTGTTAAGATTGCATAACTTTTTATACAATGTACTCTTGACATCATAGAGCATATATGAATATTCTGCTGTTTGATATATGTTATAGCCAAATAAGAATATGTAAGCAGATACTGTGACAATTTTTATCAATGTACTCTTGATACTGCCTGAATATGAAAAGACATATTTCAAGAGTTTCATCATGATGCCAAGATATGATGTTAAAGACATATTGAAATTGAGATATGTATTCAGATAATATAAGGGAGCAAATAGTGATAGTATTGGATATATGATGATGTTCAGAGGTATGAAATAGATCTTATACATATGATACAATTCAATCAATGGTTCAATATAATTTATGTAAGAGATGATGAATGTAGATGGAAATAGTACATTGATGAGATTATTTGACTTTATTTCATCATTCAGTTTATAGATCCAGAGCACATCATTTTCATAATCTTTTAGGACATCTAGTGTCATGACATCGTGCAATGCCTTATTTGCATATGATCTCTGGCGCTGGTAGAGTAGATTTTTATTGTTGATAGGATTATGAATCAATTTATTTATCAATAGCTTGCTGCCATGAAGTGTTGGTAATTTTTCAGACCATTTGTCTATTGTAGTATCTGTATAAACATCATTAGAAATATCTATTGAGCTGCTTGTATCAAGCTTATATGAATTGATCAGATTCTGTAAAATAAGAGATTTATTTGTATCGTTGAAGTCAAGAAGATCATATATCTCTTTTTTATTGTCATCAAAGTCTTGATCAGTCATATTTTATCAATACAGATTATATAATTTTGTGATGATTTGTCGCAGAAAAATTGATATAATGACACAATTATATTATATGTCAAAAAATGACTAGGAAATGTATACATGAAGATTGTAATAAAAGACCTCATTATAACTATGAAGGTCAATCCAAAGCATTGTATTGTGTGACTCATAAGCTGACAGATATGGTTGATATTAAAAATAAGAGATGCCAACATGAAGGTTGTAATAAAATACCTAATTATAACTATGAAGGTCAATCCAAAGCATTGTACTGTGTTACTCATAAGTTGACAGATATGGTTGATATTAAAAGTAAGAGATGCCAACATGAAGATTGTAATAAAATACCTAATTATAACTATGAAGGTCAATCCAAAGCATTGTACTGTGTTACTCATAAGCTGACAGATATGGTTGATGTAAAACATGAAAGATGCCAACATGAAGATTGTAATAAACGTCCTAACTATAACTATGAAGGTCAATCTAAAGCATTGTACTGTGTGACTCATAAGCTGACAGATATGATTGATGTTCAAAATAAGAGATGCCAGCATGAAGATTGCAATAAGCAGCCTGTATATAACTATGAAGGTCAATCCAAAGCATTGTACTGTGTGTCTCATAAGCTTACAGATATGATTGATGTCATTAGTAAGAGATGCCAACATGAAGATTGTAACAAACATCCTGTATATAACTATGAAGGTCAATCCAAAGCATTGTACTGTGTTACTCATAAGTTGACAGATATGATTGATGTAAAACATGAAAGATGCCAACATGAAGATTGTAACAAACGTCCTTCATATAATTATGAAGGTCAATCCAAAGCATTGTACTGTGTTACTCATAAGTTGACAGATATGATTGATATAAAAAATAAGAGATGCAAATCATCATGGTGTAATACAAGAGTTTCAAATCCAAAATATGAAGGATATTGTTTATATTGCTTTATGCATTTGTTTCCAGATAAACCAATATCAAGAAATTATAAAACAAAAGAACATGCTGTTGTGCAATTTGTGAAAGAACAGTTTCAATGCATAGATATACAAACTGATAAACAGATACAAGATGGTTGTTCAAGACGTAGACCAGATATATTTATTGATCTTGGCTATCAAGTTGTTATTGTAGAAATTGATGAGAATCAACATATAGATTATGACTGTTCATGCGAGAACAAACGTATAATGCAATTATCTCAAGATGTTGGTCATAGACCAATAATATTTATTAGGTTTAATCCTGATGATTACAAAAATCAGAATGGGAAAAATATTACATCATGTTGGTCTATAAATAAGAATGGTATATGTTGCATTAAAAAAACTAAACAAAAAGAATGGAATATGAGACTGCTAACATTAAACGATACTATATCTTATTGGTTAGACACAAAGCATCAAATAAACAAATACATAGAAATTATACATTTGTTCTATGATGTTATGTAAAAAATGACATAAGATTTGTGATTGTTATTATCAATATGATAGTTACATTGGAATACAAGGGAAGATTTTATAGCATTGAAAGAGAACCTTATGAATTGATAGAAGAGTCTTATAAACGTGCTTGGTACATTGTTCAAAACTATGACAAATATTCTTATGATCAATTATATTCTATGTCAATCATGATGATAAATAAGAAAAAAGGTATGGAATATTAGATCTAGATCATGAGGCTATCAGCCTCTTCGTGATTTCCACCACGTCTGTATCGGCGCTTAGCAGGGCTTCTAGATCTTCTAGCCTTCCTTCTACCTCCTCCAATAGCTGGTGATTCATCAGCTTGTGATGGTAACATGACATTTGCCATATCATCAGATCCACCACGTCTGTATCGGCGCTTAGCAGGGCTTCTAGATCTTCTAGCCTTCCTTCTACCTCCTCCAATAGCTGGTGATTCATCAGGTTGTGATGGTAAGGCAACATCTTCCATGGGCATATCATCTGATCCACCACGTCTGTATCGGCGCTTAGCAGGGCTTCTAGATCTTCTAGCCTTCCTTCTACCTCCTCCAAGAGCTGGTGATTCATCAGGTTGTGATGGTAAGGCTAC
>JACCDW011651696.1_pt1 | contig 52334 bp, 40 predicted proteins | sample 7449781 | NCBI WGS metagenome assembly JACCDW01 (sample SAMN15323449, study PRJNA562643) | freshwater metagenome | isolation source: river surface water | place: USA:Blue River Watershed | collected 2017-08-18
ATGCGAAGTAGCGAAACGGAGCGCAAAATGCCAAATTTGACAAAAATTACTTTTCCCCATTTTTTTACTTTTTTTGAACAAAATCCTTATTTTTACATTTATAAGAATAATAAATTTCATTACGCTTGAACAAACCGAATTTTGGTCCTCGCCCTGGTGGCAACCCACGCTTTAATCGTGGCCCTATTAAGAAAGAAGCAGAACATCGCATTAATGAGTTGATTCGTGTCCCGCAAGTACGATTGGTTGGTGATAACATCACTGTTGGAGTATATGCTATCGCAGATGCTTTAAAAATCGCTCGCGATCAAGAATCAGATTTGGTAGAAATATCTCCAAATGCGGATCCTCCTGTGTGCAAAGTAATCGACTATAACAAGTTCCTTTACGAACGCAAGAAGAAAGATAAAGAGATGAAGGCAGCCTCTAAGGCTTCGCAGATGAAAGAAATCAGATTCACTCCTAACACGGATGATCATGATTTCACCTTCAAAACAAAGCATGCAGAGAACTTCTTAAAAGAAGGTCATAAAGTACGTGCGTATGTTCAGTTCCGTGGTCGTGCCATTGTGTACGCGGATCGCGGACAGGTATTACTTCTGAAATTTGCGGAAGCATTGGAAGAAATCGGTGTACCAGAACAATTGCCAAAATTAGAAGGCAAGAAAATGTTCATCACCATTGCCCCTAAATCTAAAAAGAAATAAAAAGTCGCCTTCGGGCGATTTTTTGTTTAACGAAAATAATTTGTCGTGAAAAAAATAAAACAACTTCCATTTCTACTTTACGCAGATGCGAAAGGCAAAGTATTTGAAGATACGAGCCTGTACATGTCTGGTAGAAGTGGCTGGGATGCAGTCGTTCCAGAATTAGAAGATTTTATCGAACTGCCTGAAGGTGGTCAATTATACGTTTTGCCAGGAAGAAAAGCGGTAGGATTTGATGTTGAAACAGGAGAATATACCATCCGTGAAGAAGGATTTGCCGTTGCTGCTTTTGTTCCGCCTGCACACACTACCCTCTATCTCGCCTGCTATGAAAGCTTACCGGAAGCTCCTACCTTACCCTTGTTTTGCTACAATGCAGTTGGTTGGTTAGATGGTAAATTTTATGTTCCTGCAACACGAATCGACCCTGACAAACGCCAAGACCCAGAAGGTTTTGACAATGATCTGGTAGCGAAAAATGTAGAACAATGGTTGAAAGAACAGCCGGATAACAGACTTTTATCACACATTGCGAATAACTGTGCACTCACCTATTGTTGCCCTGCAGCACGCAACTTCTTCATGGGAAGATATGAAGCTCCAATCCCGAGCTCTCCTGCCTGTAATGCAAATTGTATGGGATGTATCTCATTCCAGCCGGCTGAAGAACCAATTCCATCTACGCAAGATCGCTTGACCTTCAAGCCAACTCCGGAAGAAATTGCAGCCTATACAATCCCGCATCTTCAAAATATACCCGATCCAATTGTAAGCTTCGGCCAAGGTTGCGAAGGGGAACCACTATTAATGTGGGAAACGAATGTAGAAGCTATTAAATTAATGCGTCAAGCTACCGACAAAGGCATTATCAATATCAATACCAATGGATCGCTTCCTAAAGCCGTGAAGGCCATGTGCGAAGCAGGATTACAAAGTATTCGCGTTTCCATGAACAGTGCTCGTCCGGAAATTTATGAGCGCTACTATATGCCTAATAACTACCAATTCGAAAACTTGAAAGAGTCTATCAAAGTGGTTCGTAGTTATGGCGGTTGGGCTTCAATCAATTATTTTGTTTTTCCAGGAATGACAGATACGGTTGCAGAATATGAAGCTTTACGTGCTTTCATTAAAGAAACAGATATCTCTATGATTCAATGGAGAAATTTCAATATTGATCCTGACTGGTATTTAGGTAAAATGGGTATTCAAGATTGCGGCGAAACCATGGGTGTAAAACCTATGATGGATGCACTGAAAGAAGAATTCCCACACTTGATGTATGGCTACTTCAACCCTCCTAAATCAATTCAAGAAGAATACAACGCGTTGAGAAAATAAGCGCAATCATTTATTATATTTGACCAAGCAAAAACTGAATTTATGCAAAGAGATACACAGATTTTCGATCTAATTCAAAAAGAACTTCATCGTCAACAAGAAGGTCTTGAACTTATCGCCTCTGAAAACTTCACTTCGAAACAAGTGATGGAAGCGATGGGATCATGCTTAACCAACAAATATGCTGAAGGCTATCCTGGTAAAAGATATTATGGCGGTTGCGATATCGTCGATCAAGTAGAACAATTAGCCATTGACCGTATCAAAGAATTATTTGGTGCAGAATACGCAAACGTTCAACCGCACTCTGGTGCACAAGCGAATGCTGCTTTAATGTCATGCATCCTTAAGCCAGGTGATAAAATTTTAGGTCTTGATTTGAATCACGGCGGACACCTTACACACGGCTCTCCAGTGAACTTCTCAGGTAAATTATATAATCCCGTTTTCTACGGCGTAGAGAAAGAAACAGGATTAATTGACTTGGATAAAGTAGAAGAAATCGCGCTCCGTGAAATGCCGAAATTAATCATCACAGGTGCTTCTGCTTATAGTCGTAATTGGGATTTTAAACGCTTCCGTGAAATTGCTGATAAAGTAGGCGCATTATTAATGGCAGATATCGCCCATCCTGCAGCCCTTATTGCTAAAGGTTTCCTAACCTCTCCAATTCCATATTGTCACTTTGTTACCTCTACAACACACAAAACATTACGTGGACCACGTGGTGGTGTGATTATGATGGGTAAAGATTTTGAAAATCCTTTTGGCTTAACAACGCCTAAAGGTGAAATCAGAATGATGAGTGCCATCATTGATAGTGCCGTTTTCCCTGGAACACAAGGTGGACCATTGGAGCACGTTATCGCTGCTAAAGCAATCGCTTTTGGAGAATGTCTAACAGATGAATTCACAGAGTACTGCAGACAAATGATTGCAAATGCGCAAGCGCTTGCAAAGTGTTTCATGGAAAAGGATTACAATATTATCAGCGGCGGTACGGACAATCACTTAATGTTGATTGATCTACGCAACAAAAACATCTCTGGTAAGAAAGCCGAAATCGCTTTACAAAAAGCTGATATCACAACTAACAAAAACATGGTACCGTTTGATGATAAAACAGCCTTTGTTACGAGTGGTGTCCGTATCGGAGTTCCTGCAGTTACCTCACGTGGATTGAAAGAAGCAGATATGCAATTTATCGCTGACTGTATCGACAAGGTAATAATGAATTCGGAAAATGAAGCAGTGCTTGCAGAAGTTAAGGCTGCCGTTAACCAATACATGAAATCATTCCCGTTATACGCCTAATTAAGGCCACCGATGCAAGTTCATCACGGGATTCAACACCTTCCTGCTTTTAAACATGCCGTGCTAACAACAGGCATGTTTGATGGCGTGCATGTAGCGCATCAAAGATTGCTACAAAAGATAAATAATCGTGCAAAAGAACAAGAGAGCGAATCAGTATTAATCACTTTCTGGCCCCATCCTCAAATGGTTCTAGGAAGCAATGACCGTTCCCCTATTCAATTGTTAAATACTTTAGAAGAGAAAATTGCTAATCTTGAAAAAACAGGATTAGATCACTTGGTCATTCTTCCATTTGATACTGCTTTCGCATCAATGAGTGCTGAGGATTATATTGAAAAATTCTTAGTAGCGAATTTCCATCCTCAAACAATTGTAATAGGATTTAATCACCGTTTCGGAAACCAAAGAAAAGGGGATGTCCACTTATTACAAGCTATGGGAACGAAACACGATTTTACGGTAATGGAATTCGATCAGCAGGTAGAAGAAACGATTAGCGTCAGTTCAACAAATGTTCGAAAGGCCGTTGCAGAGGGCAATATGGAAGAAGCGAGTTTACTTTTAAGTCAAGCTTACAGTATTCAAGGAAAAGTAGTTAAGGGCCAACAACTAGGCCGTACTATACAATTCCCAACAGCCAATATTCAACTACCAACGAAGGAAAAGCTAATTCCTAAAATTGGGGTGTATTGTGTAAGTATTGAAGTAAACAAGGTCGTGCATATCGGCATGATGAATATCGGTACAAGACCAACCGTAGAAGGACAGCATCTGACATTAGAAGTCCATATTTTAAATTTTTCGGAAGATATTTATGAGCAAGAGGTTCAAGTATTTTTCCATCATCGTTTACGTGACGAAGTGAAGTTCAATTCAATAGAAGCATTGAAAGCACAATTAGCTTTAGACAAAACTTCGACAGAAAATTATTTCAAGCAAAGCAATGTATCAGCATAGTATACAATATCGCGTACTTTATGCGGATACCGACCAAATGGGATATGTCTATCATGGTAATTATCCTAAATTATATGAAGCAGGTAGAAATGAGGCCATAAGAGCCTTAGGATTGAGTTATAAAGAATTGGAAGCGGTTGGAATTTGGATGCCCGTTACGAATATGGAATTCAAATTATTACGACCCGCATTTTATGACGAAGTCCTTACCATTGTTACCAGTATTCAAGTTTTACCGGAGACGAAACTGAACTTTTATACAGAGGTTTATAGTCAAGAAGATAAATTACTGAACGCGGGCAAGATCAGTTTGGCTTTCGTAGATGCGAACACAAAAAAGTCAAGTGCAGCACCACAAGTACTATTGGAAAAGCTTTTGCCTTATTTTACTTCTTAACTATTTTATCAGGATTAGCTTTTAGATAGTTACTCCAAGCATTTTTCGGAGCACTTTTTTTCTTAGCGATTGTCGGTTTTGTCGCGACAGGCACCTTCTCCCCTTTCCAATTTTTTGTAAACTGTAAGGCATGACAAACCGCTACACCTAAAGCATCTGTCTCATCAAAAAAAGCAGGCGCTTCTTTAAGATTTAGGATGCGAACTATCATGGATGAAACTTGCTCTTTACTAGCACTTCCATTTCCCGTTATACTTTGCTTTATTTTACGTGGGGCATATTCACTCACAGGAATATCACGCATCATGGCACAAGCAATAGCTACTCCTTGCGCACGACCTAATTTGAGCATCGACTGAACATTCTTTCCAAAGAAAGGTGCTTCGATAGCAAACTCATCCGCAGGATATTTATTCAATAACTCAACCATGAACTGTTGAATCGCCCTTAATTTCATATAAACATCCTTCTCCTTCTGCATATGCAAAATCCCCACATCAATCACAGACATCTTCGAACCTTCCACACGTATTACGCCGAAGCCTAAAATATTCGTACCCGGATCAATGCCTATAATTATTGCCATAGACAACAAAGTAAATCAAACTTATTTTTACTTTTTATTAATTTTGATAACGTGAGCACAATACAGTCCATTTTACAGCGCAGCCTTTTCATTGCATGTCTTTTGCTAGGTCAATTTGCATTGGCGCAAATAAATAATTTTAGTCCGCTTGCGGCTGATAAAACCATTGAACTAACGACACCAAACATCATAGCTGCTGTTCAGGAAGATAAGGACAATGATCAATACAAAACGATTCCTTATCGTTTTGGAATAAAAATCCCTTGTAATTATACGCCGCAAAATGAGGGCTTCTGGACTAAGTCAGGCGATTATTACAATTGGCAAATGCGCATTCATGCTAAAGATGCGAAGAGTTTACATTTTAACTTTACTTCTTTTGCCTTAAAATCGGGAGAATCTGTTCTTGTATTTAACGACTCTAAAACTATTGTTTATGGTCCTTATACAAAATTAAATAACAGCTTCGATAGCTTATTCAGTAGTTTCTTAATCCCTGGAGAAAACATCAATATCCTTTTTCAATCCAAACAAAAGCAACAAAACCCATTCATCATTGAATCCGTAACCTACGGCTACCGATCGATAGGCGAATTTGTATTAAAAAACTTTGGTGCCTCAGGAGCTTGTCATAATAATATCAATTGTCCAATTGGAGAAAATTGGCAAAAAGAAAAACGATCCGTTGCCTTGATCTTGGTAAATGGAAATGGTTGGTGTACCGGTTCTCTATTGAATAATACCTTACAAGACACTACACCATATTTATTGACGGCAAATCATTGTTCCTCTTCTTCTTACTCTAATTGGCAATTTGCCTTTAATTGGGAATCTCCTGGTTGTGGGACACAATTGGTGCCCTTAAATAATGTCATGGTAGGAGCCACCTATATTGCATCAAGTGCTTTATCCGATTTTCTATTAATTAAACTAAACAACAAAATCCCCGATTCCTTTCACCCTTATTTTAATGGATGGGATTTTCAAAACATAGCTTCTGATACAGTCGTATGCATACATCATCCTAGTGGTGATTTGAAAAAAATTAGTGTGGCTAATAACCTCTGTCAAGACTCCTCTTATTTCAATGCGTTTTGTTGGAAAATAGGTCAATGGAGCAATGGTGTTACCGAAGGCGGAAGTAGCGGTTCTCCCCTATTTAATAAGGAACATCAGGTGGTAGGTCTACTTACAGGAGGACCTTCTTTTTGCTGCTCTGCTATACAAGACCAACATGATTATTTTGGAAAATTTGCTGTCGCTTGGAATGCAGATACCGCCTTACGTAAACAGTTAAAATATTGGTTGGACCCGAACGGAATGGCAAATAATAACTGGAATGCTTTTGATCCCTCTCCAATAAACGCTTATCCTGGAGATGCAGTTCAACTTCTTACCTGCAATCAAATTCAAGGAATTGCATTTTCATGTGCGGATAGTAATTCAGTCAATATTCATTTTAAAAATAATGGCACTACCATTTTGAATTCATTACAATTTGTCTACAAAATAAATCAACAAGCTACTAAAATCGTGAACTGGTCAGGCAACTTAAAGCCAGGACAAGCGACAGATTTTATTTTATATTCCTTAAAAGCTTATCAGCCTGGCTCGAATGATTTAAAGGTTTGGAGTCGGTTGCCAAACAACAAACAGGATGTATTTCCAAGCGACGATACTTTGTCTGTAAACATTAATTACATTTTTGGCGCGACCTTAAAACTTCAATTAAAAACAGACGATTTTGGCAGCGAAACAAGATGGGAAATCAAAAACTCTTCTGGAACATTGTTCTACACAGGAGGTCCTTATACAGACTTTGCGGGCGGACAAACTATTAATGAAAACATTTGCTTAATGCCGGGCTGTTATCAGCTTTCAGTGGAAGATTTGGGAGGTGATGGAATGTGTTGTCAAAATGGAAATGGTTCCTTTATACTCTATAACAGTACTAATAAATCAATATTATCTGGCAGTCAATTTACCTGCAGTATTCAAGGAAATTTCTGTGTGAATGCAAATGGAAATGAAAGTATAGAAACCGCAATCCACCAAGACCTATATCCTAATCCATGCGATAAGCAATTAATTCTTCCAAAGCATGTGAAACAGGTACAATTATTTGACCCATTACATCACGAAATCACTTTGGAAGTAAACAATGGAATCTTGGATACTAGCACACTAAAAAATGGAGTCTATCTAATCGTTTTTGACAATAATAGAATTGGCAAACTTATTGTTCAACACGAATACTAAGCGCTTTACTACTTCGATTGAACGTCTCCTATTACCGTTAACAATAAGGTATTAGGGTAGGTATTTGCGAATACCGTAACGGTCTTTTGAAAAGACCCTGGACGATTATAACTGTCGTAAATAACTTTCACCCAACCTTTCTGTCCCGGAGCAATTGCAGTCTTTGAAAAATCTGAAGCAGTACAACCACAAGAGGCTTGCGCATTATTAATCAACAGCGGCGTTTTGCCGGTATTGGTAAAGATAAACTTATGCTGCACTTTCTCCCCTTCTTGCAAAGTTCCAAAATCGAAAGTTGTGGCTTCTTCAAAATGAAAAATGGGATATTCCGAAGTGTCCTTAGATACTGTTCCGTCTGCCTGCTTTGGATTGTTTACCAATTCAGCGGCATTTAACAAAGCTTCCCCATTTGCATTATCTGCTTTCTTTGAATTACAGGCAACAGTCACAGAAAGTAAAAAAAGAAGCGTCCAAATATTTTTCATAGTGCAAAAATAAAAAAGGGGACTAAAAGTCCCCTTACTATTTACAATCAATTATGATTATTGTTTTACAAAACGAGTGCTTGTCGAAGCAGCATTCCATTTCAACATATATACACCAGCACTTAAGTCACTAACATTTACTGTATTGGTAGTTGCGTTTGCATTTGACACGCAAGTTTTAACTACTTTTCCGTCTGCAGAAACAATACTTAAATTTTCATTTTTAGTAGAGTTCAAAGAATAAACTAGTTGATCCGCAACCAAATTGTTCACGACAGTCAATTGATTGTTTAACTCAACTGCACTTAGACCACTTGCCTGACGAAGATCGAATGCAATTCCACTAGGGTTAACGCTTACGTTAAAAGAATCACGCGGAAAGCCGTTTGCATAATGAATATAGACCTTACCGAAAGAAACGAAATCAGTAACACCCGTATAAATTTCATTGTTAATTGGATTAACTGCGATACCATAGATACCTTTGTTAATCATTACAGGAGAAGCAACTTGATTGTTATTTACATCAAACTTACCTAATTGATTATCTCCAAAAGCTTGATATAAAACATAAGGATTGCCATTGATAACAGACAAAGCACTTGTTGCACAACCAGCATTATTTACAACTAACTTAGAGCTATTTGCACCAAGCATTGGGTTAATAACAGAAACACTTGATTTAGAAAAATCGTTATTGTTTACAGTCAACAATTGATTCCCTGCTAACATTAAATTCTCAGGATTAGTAGCAGAATCCGCAAGTGTAATTTCTCTAGTGTATGATTGTCCATTCAAATTCACAACACCGATTAAGCCTTTATAGTTACCCCAATCAAAACCGTTATTCACTGCAACATAAGCTGAATCACCTTTTACCACGATTTTGTCAGAAGCATAATTAGGACCAGCACCTACAGGCAACTCATAAACAAAAGACAAATTATTTTTGTCATAAACCTGAAAATAAGAATTGTAGGTCACCAAGTATTCTCCGCGAGAAACGAGTAAGTGATTATTCCAAATTGCCATTGCACGTACACCTGGTACAGATGCGGTGTGTAACAACTGATAGTTGTTTGCATCGTACATATTGATCTTGTTATCAGCAGCAGCATAAATAACACCGTTCTCAATTAGAACTTCAGTAGAGAATCGGCTACCCTCAATCGTATCAAAAATATGATACGTTTTTGAATTAGGATTGTAAGCACCAATAGTAACAGGAACATCCTGTTGCATTGTGGTATAATTGTAAACACCCTCGTTCATTACAATAACTTGATGAAGGGTGTTGTTTTGTGCCGAAGCAGCAAAAAAGGCCGTTACAGCGGCAAAAAACAGAGTCATTTTTTTCATGAATGAAAAATTAGATGGTGAAAAAAGACTCGGAAAAAATGAAAAAAGATGAAGGCAAAATAAACCCATCTCCTTAACTCTTCTCCCGAAAGTTAGGTTGTGTTAATGGCAGGTCTTCTGACTTATCTCCACCTTTATCTCCTTCCCATCTAAAATAGACAGTGGATATTTGAAAAAGGCCTTTTGGAGCTTACAGCACCGGGGAGTGTTACAGTTTTACACTGTATTCCCTTTTAATGACTAGGTCAACCTATCAACGGCACAAAGATAATTCCATCCGATTAAATTTCTGTTGAACTTATCCACAGCAATGTTAAAAAACAACTCAACATTTGATTTATAATGACTTTTGTCATGGAATAAAAAAAATGAGAATTACACAAGAATTTAACTTTAGAAAAGACCTGAAATTATTATATTTGCCTATTCTAGAGCTTTGAAATCGCAATTAAAATGAAGAGAGTATTAATTACAGGTGCTGCAGGGTTTATTGGATCACATCTTTGTGATAAATTTATCGGAGAAGGATATCATGTCATTGGTATGGATAACCTTCTGACAGGCAATCTTAGAAATATCGAACATCTTTTCCCTAATCCGAATTTTGAATTTTATCATCATGATGTTTCAAAGTTTGTACACGTGCCGGGGGAATTAGACTATATCCTTCATTTTGCGTCTCCAGCCTCTCCTATTGATTATTTAAAAATGCCTATCCAAACATTAAAGGTTGGATCACTTGGCACCCACAATCTTTTAGGCTTAGCAAAGGCAAAAAAAGCGCGCATTTTGGTTGCCTCCACATCGGAAGTTTATGGAGATCCATTAGTTCATCCGCAAACGGAAGAATATTGGGGGAATGTAAATCCGGTTGGACCGCGTGGGGTTTATGACGAAGCAAAACGCTTTCAAGAGGCTATCACAATGGCTTATCATACTTTCCATGGTGTAGAAACGCGCATCGTACGTATTTTTAATACCTACGGCCCAAGAATGCGCCTGGATGATGGTCGCGTATTACCTGCCTTCATTGGCCAGGCTTTACGTGGTGAAGATTTAACTGCGTTTGGAGATGGTTCTCAAACACGTTCTTTCTGCTACGTTTCAGACTTAGTAGATGGCATTTATAAGCTATTGATGAGTGATTATGCACAGCCAGTGAATGTGGGCAATCCGGATGAAATCACCATCAATCAATTTGGTGAAGAGATATTGAAACTCACGGGAGCAAAAAGTAAGTTAATTTACAAACCATTGCCTATAGACGATCCGAAACAACGTCGTCCAGATATTACCAAAGCTAAAACCATTTTAGGATGGGAGCCGAAAGTAAATCGTGCAGAAGGATTAAAGCTTACCTTAAGTTATTTTCAATCTTTGATTAATTAAACCATGAATACTACCACAGATTTTTTTGTTCATGAGTCGGCCTATGTGGACCAGCCATGTCAAATTGGTAAAGGAACTAAAATTTGGCATTTTTGTCATGTTATGCAAAATACAGTCATTGGTGAAGGTTGTATATTCGGTCAGAATGTACTTGTTGCCAACGACGTAAAAATTGGCAATAATGTAAAAGTTCAAAACAATGTAGCCATATATACCGGTGTAGAATGTGAAGACGATGTATTCTTAGGTCCATCAATGGTGTTTACAAATGTTACCAACCCTCGTAGTGCGGTAGTTAGAAGAGGGCAATACGCTAAAACAGTTGTCAAGAAAGGAGCCTCTATCGGAGCGAACGCAACAATTGTATGTGGTCACGATATCGGAGAATACGCGTTTATCGGAGCTGGAGCAGTAGTGACAAAAAACGTTCCTGCTTATGCATTAATGGTAGGCAACCCTGCTCGTCAGATTGGTTGGATGTCACAATACGGACATCGCCTAGAATTCAATGCAGAAGGATTGGCAAGCTGCCCTGAAAGTAATCAACAATATAAATTGACCAATGGTCAAGTAAACTTATTAGCATAAAACACCTAACCCATTTTTTTTATGTCAAACATTTACGAAAGACTACTTAACAAAGAAACAAAACTGGCTGTAATCGGATTAGGTTATGTTGGTTTACCATTAGCCCTTGAACTTGCACGTAAAGTGAAAGTGATTGGCTTTGATATCAATCAAAAACGCGTAGACATGATGCGCGCAGGTATAGACCCGTCAAAAGAATTAGAATCTTCTGCATTCGATGGTTGCGACATTCATTTCACCGCTAACTTGGAAGATTTAAAAGAAGCTAGTTTTTATATTGTAGCTGTTCCTACTCCAGTGGATGAACATCGCGTACCAGATTTAAAACCAGTTGTGGGCGCTTCTACGACTATTGGTAAAGTGATTAAGAAAGGTGATTATGTAGTATTTGAATCCACTGTATATCCTGGATGTACGGAAGAGGATTGCTTGCCAGTGATTGAACAAGTTTCTGGATTGTCTTTTGCAAACGATGACTTCAAATTAGGTTATTCTCCTGAACGTATTAATCCAGGTGATAAGGAACAAACCTTAACTAAAATTAAAAAGGTAGTTTCTGGTTCTGATGCAGAAGCCTTAGACATCATTGCAAAAGTATATGAGTTAGTTGTGATCGCAGGTGTACATCGTGCATCTTCAATCAAAGTAGCAGAGGCTGCAAAAATTATTGAAAACACACAGCGCGACGTGAACATCGCATTGATGAATGAGCTGTCAATGATTTTCGAACGCCTACACATCAATACTTATGAAGTATTAGAAGCGGCAGGTACGAAATGGAACTTCCTTAAGTTTATGCCAGGTTTGGTGGGTGGCCACTGTATCGGCGTTGATCCATATTATTTAACCTATAAAGCACAAGCACTAGGATACGAACCGCAAGTCATTTTAAGTGGTCGCAAGATTAATGATGATATGGGTCCTTATGTTGCTAAACGTTGTGTTCAATTAATGGCACATGAAGGTAAAAATACCGTTGGTAGCCGCGTATTAGTTATGGGAGCCACTTTCAAAGAAAATGTAAGTGATATCCGTAATAGTAAAGTGGTGGATATTATCAATGAATTAAAAGAATACTCTGTACAAGTGGATGTGGTAGATCCACATGCAGATTCTCATGAATTAAGCGAAGAATACGGATTCGGTCTTGTGGCTCAAGCAACTGGTAAATACGATGCTATTATCGTAGCCGTAAATCATAAAGAATATGCAAACATGACAGAAGCTGAATTCTTGAATTTGGCCAATGACAAAGCTATTTTCTGTGATGTAAAAGGTATTTTCAGAAACAAAATCAAGACGTTAAAATATTGGTCATTATAATTTAAAACTATGCAGGGAAGAGCTTCTAGGTTGTTGATTGGTTTAACGATTGCCGTTTTTATTCCTATTGGATTTTGGTATTACTTTTTTCAATACAAAGGATTTCCAAAACCCTTAAAAAAATGGTTCCCAACTGGAGAAGTTCGTACCTATAAGTTTAGAGGCAAGACCAAGGTTGATTCTATTTACCATACCATTGCAGATTTCAAACTAATCGATCAAGATGGTAAGATTATCACCAATGATACCTTTAAAGATCATATATACGTTGCTGATTTCTTCTTTTGTACCTGCCCAACAATTTGCCCTAAAATGACACGTCAGCTAGCACGTGTGCAAGAAGAGTTTAGATACGTGAAGTGGGTTAACATCATTTCACATACAGTAAATCCAGAACACGATTCCGTGGCTGTATTAAAAAAATATGCAGAGCGATTTGGTATATTATCAGACAAATGGCATTTAGTAACAGGGAATAAGCAGGAGCTTTATGATTTATGTATGAAGAGCTATTTCCTAGCAGTTCAAGATGATGGAGGAATAGATGCTTTTGATCATAGTGAGAAGCTTGTTCTAGTCGACAATCATCGTGTAATACGTGGTTATTATGATGGAACAGATAGCCTTGAGGTAACGCGTTTGATGAACGACATTGTGGTTCTATTAAAAGAACTATCAAATGATGTGAACGAGTTACGTCCCCCAAGAAATTAGCAGCTAAAATTAAAGTCGAGATCTTTCGATCTATGATTTGATTAGAAAATTAAAACAACTTCCCGGTCGAAGTTGGAGGGATTTTTCCTTGATGTCTGTATGCCAAATCTGTAGCTTCACGACCACGCGCGGTTCTTACTAGATAACCTTCTTGAATTAGGTACGGCTCATAGACTTCCTCAATCGTACCACTCTCCTCTCCTACGGCTGTTGCAAGGGTATTCAATCCTACTGGACCTCCATTAAATTTATCAATCAAGACCGCCAAAATGCGATTATCCATTTCATCTAATCCATGCTCATCGACATTCAAGGCATTCAAGCCATAGCGAGATATTTCTAAATCAATTATACCATTTCCTTTTACCTGTGCAAAATCACGAACGCGACGAAGTAAAGCATTAGCAATACGAGGTGTACCACGACTTCTGCGTGCAATTTCAAAAGCACCTTCCTCTTGAATCTCTGTGTTTAAAATATCGGCAGATCGTTTAATAATTTTCTTCAACACCTCTTTACTATAATAATCCATTCTCGACATGATGCCGAAACGGGAACGCATAGGCGAGGATAATAAACCACTTCTAGTAGTAGCCCCAACTAAGGTAAAAGGATTCAAAGCTATTTGAATCGAGCGAGCATTAGGACCGGATTCGATCATAATATCAATCTTAAAATCTTCCATCGCACTATACAGATATTCCTCCACCGTTATGTTGATTCGATGAATTTCATCAATAAAGAGAACGTCATTGGGTTCCAAGGATGTTAGTAATCCTGCTAAATCACCTGCTTTTTCGATTACCGGTCCGCTGGTCATTTTAAGATTCACGCCCATTTCATTGGCTATGATATGTGCGAGGGTTGTTTTACCTAAACCTGGAGGTCCATGTAAAAGACAATGATCCAAAGCTTCGCCACGCATTTTAGCAGCTTTGATAAAAACCAATAGGTTTTCTATAATTTTATCCTGCCCGGCAAAATCATCAAATACCTGAGGACGCAATACTTTTTCAAGGTCGCGATCTCCCTGATGCATGTTTTCCTTTTCATTATTCAAAAAATCCTCTCGCATAAGGGCAAAGATGAGAAAATTAGGTCAAGATTGAGGTAAATAATGCAAAAAATAGCAGGATGTAATTATTGTATAATTTTCAGGTCAAATAATTGTGAAATATGATTTCCTTTTATTAGCTTTGCAGGCCTTTCTCTAGAGAATTAACAAATTAATGCCCAAAAACTGGCATCCAACTTATTGAAAATTAGAATAGTCCTGCCTGATTAGACTAACAAAAAGAGTCTAAAAAAGCTAGGATGTTTTTTCATTTAAATAAGTTAAATGCTTGGGATTAAGGAGTTAAAGTGCAAAGGATCCCGTATTAATTAACGATCGTAACCTAATTATGTCGACAAAAAAATCCAAAGAGCGTTTGAGTTTTGGTAAGATTAAAGCCTTACCGTATCCGGATTTATTAGCAATCCAATTGCAGTCGTTTAAGGACTTCTTCCAATTAGACACCACTTCAGAAAACCGTCGTGATGAAGGTTTGTACAAGGTGTTTATGGAGAATTTCCCTATTACAGACGCCCGCAACATTTTCAATTTGGAATTCTTGGATTATTTCGTGGATCCACCACGTTACTCCATGGACGAATGCGTTGAACGCGGTTTAACGTATAGCGTACCTTTGAAAGCTAAGCTTCGTTTGAGCTGTAACGACCCTGAACACATCGATTTCCAAACGATTGTTCAAGACGTTTTCTTGGGAAATATCCCTTACTTGACTCCAAAAGGAACCTTCATCATCAATGGTGCTGAGCGTGTAGTTGTATCTCAATTACATCGTTCTCCAGGTGTGTTCTTCGGACAGTCAGTTCACCCGAACGGTACAAAAATTTATTCTGCACGTATCATTCCTTTCAAAGGAGCGTGGATGGAATTCGCAACAGACATTAACAATGTAATGTCTGCCTATATCGATCGTAAGAAGAAGTTCCCTGTAACTACACTTCTACGTGCTATGGGTTACGAATCAGATAAGCAAATCTTGGAATTGTTTGGATTAGCTGAAGAAATTAAGGCTAACAAACAAAACTTAAAAGATGCAGCTGGACGTCGTTTGGCAGCAAGCGTATTGCGTAGCTGGTTTGAAGATTTCGTTGACGAAGACACCGGAGAAGTAGTTTCTGTAGAACGTACAGAAGTTATCTTGGAACGTGATACTGTTTTGACGGAAAATGCAATCGATACTATTTTAGAATCTGGCGTTAAGTCTATCATCTTGCAAAAGGATGAAATGACGAACGACTATTCTATTATCTATAACACTCTACAAAAGGATACTTCTAATACTGAATTAGAAGCGGTTCAACACATCTATCGTCAATTACGTGGTGCTGATGCGCCAGATGACGAAACAGCACGTGGTATCATTGAGAAATTATTCTTCAGTGACAAGCGTTATGATTTAGGTGATGTAGGTCGTTACAAAATCAATCAAAAATTAGGATTAGATGCTAAAAACGACAGTCGCGTATTGTCGAAGAATGACATCATCCTAATTGTTAAATACTTAGTACAATTATCAAACGGTAAAGCGGAAATCGATGATATCGATCACTTGTCAAACCGTCGTGTACGTACCGTAGGAGAACAATTATATTCTCAATTCGGTGTTGGTTTAGCTCGTATGGCACGTACTATTCGTGAGCGTATGAACGTACGTGATAATGAGGTATTCACTCCAGTTGATTTGATTAACGCTCGTACTTTGAGCTCTGTAATCAACTCATTCTTCGGTACCTCTCAATTGTCTCAATTCTTAGATCAAACGAATCCATTATCTGAAATTACACACAAACGTCGTATTTCAGCTCTAGGACCCGGCGGTTTGAGTCGTGAGCGCGCGGGCTTTGAGGTTCGTGACGTACACTACTCTCACTACGGACGTTTGTGTACCATTGAAACACCTGAAGGACCAAACATCGGTTTGATCTCTACTTTGTGTGTACACGCAAAAATCAACGAGAAAGGATTTATCGAAACTCCTTATCGTAAAGTAGATAACAGCAAGGTTAACTTAAATGATCGTTTAGTTGAATTCCTAAGCGCTGACGATGAGGATAATAAGATTATCGCTCAAAGTAACGTGGAGGTGGATGATAAAGGTTCATTCTTAGAAAATCGCGTTAAGTGTCGTCAACACGGGGAATTCCCGGTATTGGCTCCAGAAGAAATCGAATACATGGACGTTGCACCTAACCAGATTGTGGGTGTATCAGCTTCCTTGATTCCGTTCCTTGAGCATGATGATGCGAACCGTGCCTTGATGGGATCGAACATGCAACGTCAGGCTGTTCCATTAATGCGTCCTCAGGCTCCTATCGTTGGTACGGGCTTGGAAGCAAAAGTGGCTATCGACTCTCGTATGTTGATCAACGCAGAAGGAAAAGGTGTTGTAGAATACGTTGACGCAAATGAAATTCATGTTCGTTACGAACGTACTGACGAAGATCGTATCATTTCTTTCGCAGACGACGTTACCGTATACAATTTGTTGAAATTCCGTAAAACGAACCAATCTACTTGTATCAACTTGAAGCCTATCGTTAAGAAAGGTGAAAAAGTAGTTCCAGGTCAAGTATTGTGTGAAGGTTACGCTACAGAAAACGGAGAATTGGCCTTGGGTACTAACTTGAAAGTGGCGTTCATGCCATGGAAAGGTTACAACTTCGAGGATGCGATTGTAATCAGTGAGCGTGTATTGCGTGAAGATTTGTTCACGTCTATTCACGTTGATGAATACGAATTAGAAGTTCGTGACACTAAATTAGGTGAAGAAGAATTAACAAATGATATTCCTAACGTAGCGGAAGAAGCTACTAAAGATTTGGACGAACACGGTATCATCCGCGTTGGTGCTGAGGTGAAAGAAGGTGATATCATGGTTGGTAAAATCACTCCTAAAGGTGAAACGGATCCAACTCCAGAAGAAAAGTTATTACGTGCAATCTTCGGCGATAAAGCTGGTGACGTTAAAGATGCTTCTTTGAAAGTATCTCCTTCTATCGAAGGTACCGTTATCGACACGAAATTATTCGCTCGTGCTCGTAAAGACAAAGCTTCAAAAGTTAAAGAAAAAGCAGCTCTTGAGAAATTAGAGACTGTTTACAATAAGAACTTACGTATGTTGAAGGATGTATTAATTGAAAAATTAATGCAGTTGTTGAAAGACAAAACTTCTAAAGGCGTTAAGAATCTTTATAATGAAGAATTGATTGCTAAAGGATCTAAGTTTACTGCGAAGAACCTTGATATCAATTACGATCAAATTGATTCTAACAACTGGACTAACGACGACGAAACAAATATCTTGGTAAAACGTTTGTTGCATAACTTCAGCATTCGTCATAACGAAGAAAGTGGTCGTTACAAGCGTGAGAAATTCAACATTACTATCGGAGACGAATTACCAGCAGGTGTTATCAAATTAGCGAAAGTTTACTTAGCTAAAAAACGTAAATTACGTGTAGGTGATAAATTAGCGGGTCGTCACGGTAACAAAGGTATCGTAGCGAAAATCGTTCGTGACGAGGATATGCCATTCTTGGAAGACGGAACTCCGGTAGATATCGTATTGAATCCACTAGGTGTACCTTCTCGTATGAACCTTGGTCAGATCTATGAATCAGTATTAGGTTGGGCAGGTTTAGTAAGCGGTAAGAAATTCGGAACTCCTATCTTTGATGGTGCTACTATCGAAGAAATCGAGGCGGAAATTGCAGCTTCTGGCTTACCACACCTTGGTCAAACTTACTTGTATGACGGAGAAACCGGTGAACGTTTCCACCAAAAAGGAACTGTCGGTGTTATCTACATGCTTAAGTTGAACCACATGGTTGACGATAAGATGCACGCACGTTCTATCGGACCTTACAGCTTGATTACGCAACAACCATTAGGTGGTAAAGCACAATTTGGTGGTCAGCGTTTTGGTGAAATGGAGGTTTGGGCATTGGAGGCTTATGGCGCATCTAATATCTTACAGGAATTATTAACTGTTAAGTCGGATGATATCATCGGCCGTGCTAAGACTTACGAAGCAATCGTTAAAGGAGACAATATCCCTAAACCAGGTATTCCTGAATCCTTCAATGTATTGATGCATGAATTAAGAGGTCTTGCTCTTGATTTGAAATTTGAATAATCTATTTCAGATACAAAAAAAATCCCGCTTTGAAAGATGCGGGATTTTTTTATGCCTTTGCATTAATTAATAACAATGGATACAGCTAAAAATCAAGCAATTACAGTAAATTGATAAAGTTTTACTTAAAGCTAATGCAAATAGTATAGACATAAAAAAAGCCCACCAAATGGTGAGCTTTCAATATTATTAATTCAGCGAATTATTGTTCACGAGTAGGATTACGGCTATAAACTTTACCATCCAAATATTCTTGCGTAGCAATCAATGTCGGACTAGGCATTTTTTCATAATAACGGCTGATTTCGATCTGCTCACGATTCTCATGAATCTCTTCTAAGTTATCTGTAGAAGAAGCGAACTCAGACAATTTGTTATGCAACTCTTCTTTCAATGAAGAAGAAATTTGATTAGAACGCTTTGCTAATACAGCAACAGCTTCGTAGATGTTTCCGGTTTTCTCTTTCAACGTAGCTAGTGAACGTGCTTCAATTGAGTTTGAAGTACCTGGAGCAATCTTTTTAGTCATATATCAGGATTTATTTGAGCTTTTAATTTTCTCCAATTCCGCTCTAGATCTTTCATAAATCTTCTGCGCTTGTGGAGCATACTTTGAACTTGCAAATCTATCAATAAAATTCGAATAATTTGCAATTGTTTCTTCTAAACGTTCACTTTTTTTCGCTGGAATACTTTGCATTGCCAACTCAAAATTAGATTTCACAATTAAGAACTGCACATAATCAGCCTCTTTACTGTCCGGAAATTCTTTAATAGTATTCTTTAAAGCAACCATCGCCGCTTTATAATCACCAATATTGTAGTATAACTCTGCTCCCCTAACCGACTTTAATTCAAGTTTGGCTCTTAGTTTATCGATGATTTCATTGGCTTCCGTTACACGCTCGCTTTCAGGATGATTATTAATAAACAATTGCATTTCATCAATTGCCTTATAAGTATCCGTTTGATCTAACTCGAATTCTGGAGAAAGCAAATAGTAGCAATACGCCGACATGTATTCACACTCTGCCGCTTTTTCAAAATTAGGATAGTTGGAAGAAATATAATTGAAATGGTATGCCGCCATATAATAGTTTTGATTACCAAACTGCGCATAAGCATAGTAGTAATACAATTCCTCAAAATTCTTGGTACCTCGCAAAGAAGCTAATACTTCTTCAAATAAGGTGATGGCTTTATCGTATTCTTCCTTATTATAGTATTCCTTTCCCTTAGCCATTTTGTAATTAAGGTCGCTACTCTTTAAAACCTTTTGATAAGGATCACAGGACCCAAAAATAAAGGCAATTGCGAGAAATAATCCGAAATAAAATGCACGAATACGAAGCATAAAAGCAAAGATAAATAAATCGCCCAAATAATAATGAAAAAGCATAAGCATCAAAGTGAAATGCTGTACATTTGTGCACCTTGAAGAACAAATGAATGGTGTACACGATTAACGAAATTTTTAGCATTACCCGTGGTACCCTCCTGAAAGTAAGTCATACAGGTGGGATTAGCAAGCTTTTACTCGATAGCAGAAAACTAAGTAATGCCTACGAAACTTTATTTATCGCCATCAAAGGAAAACGAAATGATGGCCATTCCTATATAGAAGAACTTTATAAAAAAGGGGTCCGTAACTTTATTGTAGAACACTCCCCTAATCTTATTTTATTCCCGGACGCGAACTTCATTCAAGTAAAGGATAGCATCGTGGCAATGCAACAAATTGCCGCATTCCACAGACAACGTTTCAAATATCCTGTAGTAGGCATCACTGGCAGTAATGGAAAAACCATCGTAAAAGAATGGCTCTATCAATTACTGAATACCTCTTGCCATGTAGTAAAAAGTCCAAAGAGTTATAATAGTCAAATCGGTGTTCCATTAAGTGTCTGGAACATGAGCGAACAACACGAAATTGGTGTCTTTGAAGCAGGTATTTCGCAGCCGAATGAAATGGATAAATTGGAACGTATCCTAAAACCAAATGTCGGGATATTTACCAATATTGGCCAAGCCCATGACAGTGGCTTCTTGAATATTCGCCAAAAGATTAATGAAAAATTACAGCTATTCGCCTTTTCAGAATATGTGGTGTATTGCCATGATCATTCAGAATTGAATAATGCAATTCTCAATTTCAAAGCGAAGATTGTAAACGATGATTCAGATAATCGCTTTAAGTTATTCTCTTGGTCGATGCAAGAAAGCTCCGAAGCGAATCTTAAGATCACCAAAGTAATTCGTAATAACGGATTCACACATATTGAAGGCCATTATCAAGACACGAGCTCTTTTATTGAAATTCCGTTTACTGACCAAGCATCTATTGAAAATGCGATTAATTGCTGGGCTGCGCTTATTGTCCTGAATAAGGTCAATGCAGCTGTAATTCAACAATTCAAGCATTTGTCTGCCGTGAGTATGCGTTTGGAATTGAAGGAAGGAAATAACAATTGCAGTTTAATTAATGATAGTTATAGCAATGATATTTCATCTTTAATCATCGCGATTGAGTTTTTGCAACAGCAGCAATTAAAGCCTAAAAAGACTTTAATTTTAAGTGATATCCTGGAAAGCGGAAAGAATGAATTTGAATTGTATGAAGAAGTAGTTGCCATCATTCAGCGATTTAAAATTACTAAGTTTATTGGCATTGGTAAATCATTAAAAAGACAGCAAAAGCAATTTGAACCTTTGGAAAATATCGAGCTCTTCTTTTATGAAGACACCGCTAGTTTCCTTTCGACTCATCCATTTGACACGTTTCAAGACGAGGCGATTTTATTGAAAGGAGCACGTGTTTATGCCTTTGAAAGAATCAGTGCACTTTTTGAAAAGAAGGCACATGAAACAGTGCTAGAAGTCAATTTGAGTGCTATAAATAACAACCTAGCGATCTACCGTAAGCAATTACCAACTAAAACGAAAGTGATGGCCATGGTAAAAGCCTTTAGTTATGGCTCGGGCAGTTATGAAATAGCGAAGCAACTTGAAAATAATCAAATCGATTATCTTGCGGTAGCCTATGCCGATGAAGGTGTAGAACTCCGTCAGGCTGGTATCACTACCCCAATTATGGTGATGTGCCCAGAGCGCAATAGCTTTGATACCATCATTAAAAACAATTTGGAACCCGAAATATACTCTATTGAAATTCTACAAGAATTGTTGAATCAGATTGAGTTGTATTATACAGATTCTGTTCATTTACCGATACGTATTCATCTTGAGTTAGAAACAGGCATGAATCGTTTAGGCTTCGATGTTCATCAACTTGAAGCATTGGCCAATTTATTACAGACACATGCTTCACAAATAAAAGTAGCCTCTATTTTTTCTCATTTGGCGGCCTCTGAATCAGCCGATTTTGATGCGTTCACCAAAGAGCAAATCGCACGATTTGAAAGTATGAGTAGCTTCATCCTGCAACATTGCCCTTATCCAGTTTTACGTCATATTCTGAATAGTGGCGGAATTGTTCGTCATCCTGAAGCGGTATATGATATGGTACGATTGGGAATTGGTTTATATGGTTCGGATAGTTCAAATACCATTCAAAATGAATTAGAGGTGGTGAGCACTTTAAAGTCGACCATTCTTCAAATAAAGGAAATTAGTCCGAACGATACGGTTGGCTATAGTAGAAAAGGTCAGCTTAAAACAGGAAGTAAAATAGCTACAATTGGATTAGGCTATGCCGATGGTTTGCATCGCAAATTAGGTAACGGCGTTGGCAAAATGGAATTACATGGACAATTAGTATCTATAGTTGGATCCATTTGCATGGATATGTGCATGCTAGATATTAGCGAAATACCGAACGCTAAGGTAGGTGACGAAGTAGTAGTTTTCGGTAAAAATCCAAGCATTCAACAACTCGCTGAATGGGAAGGCACTATTCCGTATGAAATACTGACTAATATTTCTAAACGTGTTAAGCGCGTTTATTTTGAAGAATAAAAGTAAATTAAGTCCAATAAAAAAGCCCTCCTTGATATTTCAAAGAGGGCTTTTCTATTAAAGTTCTAAAATTACTTAGAGCGTAAAGTATCCGTTTTCGTAGTGATCTTTCCAGACTTGTCTTTCATGATTACCTGACGAATTTCAATTCTTTCCATGCCATCACCTTTAGGTAAACGACCTGGTTTGCAATATTTCTCATCATCTTCTTCGGCACCTTTCCCCTCTTTGCAACATTCTGACATTTCCATTTCCTTACATTCACCACCATGACCTTTCATCATCATTTCATGACAATGTTCCATCATCTTTGCACAAGAAGCACTGTCTTTGCATTCCATCATCATCATTTTGCACTCCATTTGCTTTCCTTCACCCGGACAATCTGTAGTGTGATGAATAGAAGCCAAGGTTGGAGCGATAACTAATGAAACGATCGACATCAATTTGATCAAGATGTTCATAGACGGTCCAGAAGTATCTTTAAAAGGATCACCAACTGTATCACCTGTAACTGAAGCCTTATGTGGTTCAGACTTTTTATAGAACATTTCACCATTGATCTCAACACCTTTCTCGAAAGATTTTTTAGCGTTATCCCAAGCACCACCTGCGTTGTTTTGGAACATACCAATTAATACACCACTTACGGTAGCACCTGCTAACATACCTCCTAATACTTCTGGTCCGAAAATGAAACCAACGATGATTGGAGCTAGGATAGCCACAGCACCTGGCAACATCATTTTCTTGATTGAAGCTGCAGTAGAGATTTCAACACACTTATCGTATTCAGGTTTCGCTTTACCTTCCAAGATTCCTGGAATTTCACGGAACTGACGACGAACCTCTTCTACCATTGCCATTGCAGCTTGTCCAACCGCAGTGATTGCTAATGAGGAGAAGATGAAAGGAATCATACCTCCGACAAATAAACCTGCTAATACATCTGCTTTATAAATATCAATTCCATCAATTTTAGCAATACCAACGAATGCTGCGAAAAGAGCCAAAGCTGTTAATGCTGCAGAAGCAATCGCAAAGCCTTTGCCCGTTGCAGCCGTAGTGTTACCTACTGCATCCAAGATATCTGTACGTTCACGCACTTCTTTAGGCAATTCAGACATTTCCGCAATACCACCTGCGTTATCCGCAATTGGTCCGAAAGCATCAATAGCCAACTGCATAGCAGTAGTAGCCATCATACCTGCAGCTGCGATAGCCACACCATATAAACCTGCGAATTTGTAAGAACCCATGATACCTGCAGCCAAAACGATAATTGGCAAGAAGGTAGATTCCATACCGATTGCTAAACCACCGATGATATTAGTCGCATGACCCGTTGAAGATTGACGAACGATGTTTAATACAGGGCGTTTACCCATTGCTGTATAATATTCAGTAATGATACTCATCAAAGTACCTACCGCAAGACCAACGCAAATAGCTCCGAATACACCCATATTAGTAAAGGTCGTACCACGTAATTCCATTTGTTCAGGCAAGATAAATTTAACCATGAAGAAAGAAGCAACCGCTGTTAAAACGATACTTCCCCAGTTACCCATATTAAGTGCCTTTTGAACCTTTTCTGCTGTTCCCTTACCATCATCAGAAATACGAACGAAGAAAGTACCAATAATAGAGAAGATAATTCCCATACCTGCAATAAGCATTGGGAAAAGGATTGGCGCTAAGCCATCAAATTTATCTGCTCCGATAGTTGTTGTTTCACGCCCTAAAACCATGGTAGCTAAAACGGTAGCAACATAAGAACCGAACAAATCGGCACCCATTCCTGCTACGTCACCTACATTGTCACCTACGTTATCTGCAATTGTTGCAGGGTTACGAGGATCATCTTCAGGAATACCTGCTTCTACTTTACCAACTAGATCAGCGCCTACGTCAGCAGCTTTCGTATAAATACCACCACCTACACGTGCAAACAATGCAATGGATTCAGCACCTAAAGAAAAACCTGTTAATACTTCGATGGTACGCTCCATTTCTACAGAAGAAACGCCAGTAGCTCCGAAATACGCTTTCAATACTAAGAATAAACCACCTAATCCTAAAACCGCTAAACCAGCAACACCCATTCCCATTACAGAACCGCCAGTGAAAGACACTTTCAATGCTTGCGCCAAGCTTGTACGAGCCGCTTGCGCAGTACGCACATTCGATTTTGTAGCGATACGCATACCGATAAAGCCTGCCAATGCAGAGAAAACGGCACCAATCACAAAGGCAACCGCAATCGACCAGTGACTGTTAGCGTTACGCGTGCCCATAAAGCCTAAAGCCAAGGCAGCAATAACAACGAAATAACTTAAAATCTTGTATTCAGCTTTCAAGAAAGCCATAGCTCCTTCAGCAATATACGTGCTGATTTCTTTCATACGAGCATCCCCTGCGTCTTGACGACTTACCCAACTGCTTTTTAAAGCAGTGAAAATCAAGGCGATAACGCCAAAAAGAGGAACTAAAACTAACAATTGTGCTGATGTAATCTGTAGTAACATAATGTTAAATTCGATAAATCGTTTTTTGTGGACGGCAAAAATAGCATTTTAGCTCGAAAAATCGAAACCTTCGGGCTGAATTATCCACATTTATATAAAAAGTCGCAAATTATGGCAGACGGAAACGTTTAACCACTTGAGCGCCAATCATTCCGTAGCCATTCGTTACGTTCGTGGTAATTTGTGAAGGCTCCGCGAAAGGATTGCCATTCGTATCCCAATAACTATCCACGGATTGTAAATATTGATAATAATCCTTTGTGACACTTAATATCTCTAGGTAGTAAATACTAGCTAAGAAACTACCCCAACCACCAGTATATATGGCAAAATGTATTTCACCTTCATAGGTCCCATTTCTAAAAATTGCATCATTCAAGTACAACTTATTGGCAGATTCAGTGGAACCTTGTAAACCATTCAAATCTTGGAGATTTAAATTATTCGTTCCAATACTGGCATCCAAATATCCCATAAAAGAAGAATCAAATTGACTAACACGAATCAAATAATAATTCTTGTTATTTTGATCCTGATCCACGATTTTGAATTTTATACTTTTTCCATCTGTTGTTTGTGAACCACCACCAAATCCACCACCTACAGATAATAAAACATCATCCACAGACAAGGTATCAACTTTGGGTATAATCGGTACACTCACCTCTGCAACTACATCTGCAAAGCCAGATTTTACAGCTTTGACAGTATACGTGTGTCCTGGTAAAAAAGATAAATTAGAGTCTACATAATTACCTTCAATCGGTGTCGACCAAGGATTAGAATTGATTGCAGGCACATAATGCAAGGTGCTTAGCAAGTTTCCATTTTCATAGACCTTAACGCTACCATCATTAACATAAGCCGGTAAATTACCCGACTTCGCAGAAATTGAACTAGATAAATTTAATACCAAAACACTATCAGGCTGTATGAGTCCATTCATCACGAGTCTTGGTGTCGTTTCTGGAATAGGTAAATCAATATCCTTCGTGCAACTATTTAATGTAATTGCGAAAGAAAAAAGCGTTAAAAAAAATATGGTATTACGCATGGTATTAGAATTTGAAATTTAAAGTAAAAGCAGGGAGAATTGGGAAAATAGTAACCTTGCGCAGAACAGGCTTTCCATAATCATCCACTGTTTTATATACAAAAAATGCGTTCAAGCGATTGTAAGCATTGTATACAGAAACATTATAGGTCAATTCAAACTTCTTGTAGTACTTATGAAAATTCGCTCCGATATCTAAGCGGTGATAAGAAGGCATGCGAAATTCATTCACCCCGGTTGCATTATCAATAACCATATTGTACCCAGATTGCATTCCATAAGGAGAATTAGCCAAGCCATAATAACGGTCTGTAGCCAATGTAAGCGCATTACCTGTACTATAGACCCATGTAGCACTCACATCAATTTTCTTAGAAAACTCATGCGATACCACTACCCCAATATCGTGTCGACGATCGTATTTGTAGAAATATGGCTTACCATTGTTTTTATCCTCAAATTGGCGATAGGCCCATGATAAAGTATACCCTATCCAACCGGTTGTTTTACCGAATTTTCTTTGAAGGAATAATTCACTACCGTAGGACCAGGCCTTGCCGTTCGTTACTTTATTTTGCCAATCTTGACCACCTAATAAAAAGCTTGCGCCATTTTTATATTCAATCACATTCGACATGGATTTGTAATAGCCTTCGATTGAAAATTCATAGTCATCTTTGAACGTATAAGCGACACCTGCAGCATATTGAATGGCTTGCTGCGGCGCAACTTTTTTAGTAGCCGGAACCCAGAAATCTGTTGGCAGACCAATACCACTGTTCGTTAACAAATGCAGGAACTGCGTCATTTTCGATGCCGAAACTTTTAAGCTCAAATCCGGATTGATTAAATAACGGGCCGATATACGCGGTTGCAAAGATCGGTAGGTTGTATCTGTTAATTTGAATGCAGACCCGTGCAAACCGAAGTTAACCTTCAAGCGTTTCGAAATATTCCAATCATCTTCAACGTATAAAAATCCTTCGTGCGCATAGATATTTTGACTACCGAAAGTAGTATCCATCGCAGTACCACTTACATTAAGCTTGAAGGCTGTTACACCCGGCTTGAAGGTATGATAGATATAATTAGCCCCATAACGGATATGATGTGCAGCGGAAGGCAAGTAATCAAAATCGACCTTCAAACCATTGTCATAAATTCCTGATTTATACCCAATGCCAAATGCTTGCGTTATGGTATTTCCTGTTAATAAATCACGAGTGGTAGAAGTGTTTTCCGCTCCGATATTGAAATTATATCTCGAATAAGTAGCGGTAAGATTCATAAACATTTTAGGGCTTACCACGTGGTTCCAACGAAGTGCTGTCGTAATATTTCCCCAATTCAACGTAGAACTTAACTTATCTGTAAAAACAGTTTGATTGTCTGAAAAGCTCGTACTAGCCTTTAATCCAAAGACGTCCTTCCCAAGATAACTACTCAAGAACAAGCGGTCTTTATCAGAAAATTTATGATTAATTTTTGCATTCAAATCATAAAAGTAATACCCTAAAGAACCTTGTCTTTGCGAGAGCAAATAAGAAATCGGTCGCATGAACAAGTCGGCATAGGTGCGTCGTCCTGAAACTAAGAAAGTGGTATTCTTATTTTTAATTGGCCCTTCAATTGTAAGACGAGAAGAGATAATCCCTACCCCACCTTCAACTTTCAATTTTTTATTGTTTCCTTCCTTCATGTTAATGTCAATAACAGAAGACAATCGTCCTCCGTAGCGTGCAGGAAAGCCTCCTTTTACTAAAGAGACATTATTAATCGCGTCTCCGTTAAAAACCGAAAAGAAGCCAAACAAGTGATTTACATTATATACTTGCACGCCATCTAAAAGGATAAGATTTTGATCGGGTCCACCACCTCTCACATAGATTCCACTTGCCCCTTCCGTTCCTTTAGCCACCCCTGGTAGTAATTGAATCACCTTCAAAACATCGACCTCACCGAATAGCGCAGGTATTTTCTTTATTTGCGCGACAGGGATTTGAATAGTAGACATTTCAGATTTTTCCTGGATACGACTACCCGCACTGCGATCAGCATTAATTTGCACTTCTTTACTTTGAATTAAAGCAAGCTCCACATTGAAATTATGGGCTTTTCGACCAATGAAGGTTTTCTTAACCGACTGACAACCTACATAGCTAAAGGTTAATTGGACGGTATCTTTATCGAAGCTGATACTATAAAAGCCGAATTCATTACTAACCGTTCCAACTGCTTGATTATAGACAAAAGCTCCAAATAATTTCTCTCCAGACGTGCTGTCGGTAACGAAGCCGGAGATGGTCATTTTCTGAGCCGATACCGGTTTGGTGAATACGAAAGCACAAAATAATAAGGCAAAAACAAAGTAACCGAAACGCATAGTTGGATTGATTTTTTGAAACAATTATCGAAAGACAATTTTCTGATTACAAATAACGCTCACGCAACGCTAATTATTATGAGAAGCAATAAATTTCTTTAAAAAGTTTTCAAATCTCAAAAAAACATCGATATTAGCAGGTCCGATGCAAGACCTATCGAAATACATACAGCAATTGATGACCAGCAATGATTGCGTGGTGCTTCCAAACTTTGGTGCTATCCTTGGCACAGAGGTTTCGGCTGAATTTTCGATGTTAGAGAAATGCATTATTCCTCCTTCTAAACGTTTGAGTTTTAACCCTAGCATTCAACAGAATGATGGTTTATTACAAACGCATATTGCATTTAGCGAAGGAATCTCTTTCGAACAAGCGGGCAGTCTAATGCAAACCGCTATTGCCTTGATTAATTCACGTTTAATCAATCGTGAAATTGTTCATTTGAAAGAAATCGGACGTTTTAGGCTGGATTTAGATGGTTGTATACAATTCGAGCATGTTAGTGAATTGAATTTCTCAGCACAATCTTTTGGCTTACCTAGTTTGACAATGGAGCCTATTTTGCGTGAAGAAAGAAAAGAGGAACAGATCAAAGAATTCGTTGCGCATCAAGAAAAACCGATCCACGAAACATTAACGGTTCCTGTTCAAGCTGGCGATAAAGAATCACAATGGAAGATTAGCTGGAAGATTGCGGCATCTACTATTCTTGTGGTTGGTTTGGCTGTTGGATTATTGGTTTGGCAGAATAAGTTTGCCAATAAAGGGTCTAATTTTCAAGGTCAAAGAGCATACGAATCAACCCTTGCGGTACATGATTCTCCAAATATTCCTGCGAAGGTAGCTGTGCAAGCATCTGCAAAAGCAAGCGTTGCCAACAATCAATCGGAGGAGTTTAAATCAAGTATTGCGGAAAATTATACCGACTACTTAAAGGACGCACAACAATCTTATTTCCTTTCATTTCATACTACCAATGATGTAAAAGAAGCGGAGAAAGTGAAGAATGGTTACCGTAAAGAAGGGATGGACGCTAGAATTGTAGAAAAAGAGGGTGTTTATCATATTTGTCTGTATTACTTTGTAAGAACTTCACAAATCGACTCTATTCAATCAGAATTAGAAAGTGAAACTCAATTAATTACTACGGTTATCAGTAATAATTAATAATTAGGCGGTTTTTTCGCTTAATATTTCCTTTTTCATATAAAAAATGTATCTTTGCGGTCCCGAAAAGTGGGCTTAAGAATCGTTTCGGCTTCCACGAAGCAAGAAAAAGTTCATTTCAGGTTAAAGATTAAAAACAAAAACAATGGCTAAAGAAATTGCAACGTATGTAAAACTGCAGTGCAAAGGCGGACAGGCTAACCCTGCACCTCCGATTGGTCCAGCTTTGGGTTCTAAGGGTATTAATATCATGGAATTTTGTAAGCAGTTCAATGCACGCACGCAGGATAAAATGGGGAAAGTATTGCCTGTATTAATTACAGTTTATACAGATAAGTCATTTGACTTCATCATCAAAACTCCTCCAGCAGCAGTACAAGTTATGGAAGCTGCAAAATTGCAAAGTGGTTCTAAAGAGCCTAACCGTAATAAGGTTGGTAAAATCACTTGGGAACAAGTTAGGGCTATCGCAGAAGATAAAATGCCTGATCTTAACTGTTCTAAAGTAGAATCAGCAATGACTATGGTTGCCGGTACTGCACGCAGTATGGGTGTAACTGTAGAAGGTAATCGTCCTTTCTAATTTTAAATAACAACATTAACCATGGCATTAACGAAAAAAAGAAAAAGCGTAGCTAACTTGGTTAACAAAGATGCTGTTTATTCAATTAAACAAGCTACTGAGTTGATTAAGAAGCTAAACACCACCAAGTTTGACGCGTCTGTTGACGTTCATATTCGCTTGGGAGTTGATCCAAAGAAAGCCGACCAGGCTGTTCGCGGTGTTGTTACCCTTCCTCACGGAACAGGTAAAGACAAGCGTGTTTTGGTATTATGTACACCTGATAAAGAAGCAGAAGCAACTGCAGCAGGTGCTGACCACGTAGGTTTAGATGATTATATCAGCAAAATCGAAAAAGGTTGGGTAGATATCGACGTTATCATTGCAACTCCGGCAGTAATGCCTAAGTTAGGTAAATTAGGTAAAGTATTAGGTCCTCGTAACTTAATGCCAAACCCTAAGACCGGCACTGTAACTACCGATGTAGCTTCAGCTGTTAAAGAAGTGAAATTAGGTAAGATTGCTTTCAAATTAGATAAGCAAGCTATCATCCACACTTCAATCGGTCGTGTATCTTTCTCTCCAGAGAAGTTACAAGATAACGCGATGGAATTAATCAATACAATCGTTAAAATGAAGCCTCAAAGTGCTAAAGGTACTTACCTTAAGAGCATCTTTATCGCTACAACGATGAGTCCATCCGTACAAATCGATACGAAATTACTTACTTCATCTGTAAACTAATCAACGGTCATGAATAAACAAGAAAAAACGCAATTGATCGAAGAGTTGAAAGCAAAATTTGCTGAAGCAACCTTCTTCTATATTGCCGATACAACAAGTTTGACCGTAGAACAGGTCAACAAACTCCGCAAAATGTGTTACAAGCAAGGCGTTGAAATGAAGGTAGCTAAAAACTCCTTGATTCAAAAAGCCCTTGAAGCTAACAATCAAGCAACTCCGGAAATTATCACCGCTTTAAGAGGTCAGTCGTCAATTATGTTCGCAGAACAAAGTTCGACTCCTGCAAAAATCATCAAGGAATTCCGTGGTGAAGCAGGTAAATTGCCTTTATTAAAGTTGGCGAACATCGAATCTGAGATCTATATCGGAAACGACCAATTGGCTGCATTAGCTGCCTTGAAGTCGCGCAACGAACTCATTGCAGATGTTATCCTACTCTTGCAATCACCTGCGAAAGCTATCGCTGGTGCGCTTGAGACGCTTGCTAAAAATAAAGCGGAACAAGAATAAGGCTTCCAAGCAACTCAATACAAAATCTAAATTTTTAAACCCGTCTACTTTCTTCGTTACATTAGAAATAGGCACAACTTAATTAAAACAATGGCTGACTTAAAAGCTTTTGCTGAACAACTAGTTAATCTCACTGTTAAAGAAGTGAACGAATTAGCTGAAATTTTGAAAAATGATTACGGTATCGAGCCTGCAGTTGCTGCTGTAGCAGTTGCTGGAGGTGGTGGTGCTGCTGCTGCTGCTGAAAAAACATCATTCGACGTTATCTTGAAGTCTGGTGGTGCTAACAAATTGGCTGTAGTTAAAATCGTTAAAGATTTGACTGGTCTTGGTTTGAAAGAAGCTAAAGACTTAGTAGATGGCGCTCCAAAACCTGTTAAAGAAGGTGTTGATAAAGCTACCGCTGAAGATTTGAAAGCTAAATTGACTGAAGCTGGTGCTGACGTTGAAATCGCTTAATTCAATCTTTTGAATTCATAAAAATCCCGCTTCGGCGGGATTTTTTTTTGCCTATACTAAACACATTGCCCTATTTATTGTTTCTTAAGCATGGGAAACATACTTATCATTGGCGCCTCTGGAGGAATTGGCCTAGCAACCGCTCAACAACTAATTAGCGAAGGACATACCGTCTACGGTACATATTATAATAACACGAACCTTCTCAACGAATATCCCGACATCCATTGGCTTCATTTAAATCTTAATGATTTAGAGAATATCCAAATCAACGAGCAGCTTCCAGAACAAATCGATGGTTATTTCTATGCTGTCGGAAAAGTCAATCTAAAGCCATTCAATCGAATCAACTTGAATGATTTTATAGATGATTATAAAATCCAAACATTAGGCGCAATTGCGGTATTACAAAAGATTCTTCCCAACCTAAAACGCAGCCAACAAGCCTCTGTAGTATTCTGTTCAAGCGTCGCAGCAAAAGTAGGCTTCCCCTTTCATGCGCTCATCGGTTCTTCGAAAGGAGCAATCGAAGGATTGGTAAAGAGCCTTTCTGCAGAATACGCTCCAGCAATACGTTTTAACGCTATCGCTCCATCTATTACAGCAACTAAACTAACGGAGCAGTTTATCAATACCCCAGAAAAAAGATCGGTACAAGACACCAAACATCCGCTAAAAAGAATCGGTGAAGCTGCTGATAACGCACAACTAGCTAGCTTCCTATTGACCGCAAAGTCAAGCTGGATAACTGGTCAAATTATTAATATTGATGGCGGAATTAGTGCAATTAAATAATGAAGGCCCTCGTTATTTTTCCGCATCAGTTATTTTATGAAACTGCTTTCCTAAAAGGGTTTGACAAGATCGTTCTAATTGAAGAAGAATTGTTTTTTAAGCAATTCCCATTTCATAAAGCAAAACTTGCCCTGCATAGAGCAAGTATGAAATATTATGAAAATCAATTAAGGAATATATTACCGCAAATATCCGTTGACTATATCGATAGCTCTCAACCATTTAGTGCAATTCAGAAATTTATTGAATCTTCCCCGGCAATGGAAATTCACTTTTGGGAGGTTCACGATGATTGGTTACAACAACGTATAGAAAAGGCTTCTAAGGAATTTAATAAATCGATTACTTTTCATCAGAGCCCCTATTTTTTAAATAGTGAATCGGAGATAAGAACTTACTTCCAAGGTAAAAAGCGCTTTTTGCAAAACGATTTTTATACCGATCAGCGCAAAAAACGAAATATCCTAATGGATGGGAAAGAGCCCGTAGGCGGACAGTGGAACTTCGATAAAGACAATCGTTTAAAATATCCTAAAAACAAAACAGCTCCGAAATTAGCAACTTGTAATCTTGAGGAGGAACGGCATTATATTGAAGAAGCGAAAAGTTATATTGAAGCGAATTTTAGTCAAAACCCCGGAGTACTAACAGAAACAATCCCCTATCCTATTTCAAGAAAAGGTGCGCAAGAGTGGTTGGTGCAATTTGTAAAAGAACGTCTCCAAGAATTCGGTCCTTACGAAGACGCTATCGTGGCCAAAGAAAGTACCTTACATCATAGTATTCTAACCCCTATGTTAAACATAGGCTTACTGACACCGCAAGAAATCATCGATTATACGCTTCAAAATGCCGCATCCATTCCACTTGCGTCACTAGAAGGTTTTATCCGCCAAATCATCGGTTGGCGAGAATTTATACGTGCCATTTATCTATTAAAAGGACGGAAAGAGCGTAGCCTAAATTATTGGCAATTTAACCGCAAAATCCCAGCAAGCTTCTGGACCGGAACGACAGGTATAGCACCCATCGATGATACGATTCAAAAAGTATTGCAAACAGGTTATTGTCATCATATAGAACGATTGATGTTACTTGGCAATTTTATGCTTTTATGTGAATTCGATCCAGATGAGGTATATCATTGGTTTATGAGCCTTTTTATCGACGCTTACGATTGGGTAATGGTGCCAAATGTTTATGGGATGAGTCAATTTGCTGATGGAGGAATAATGGCGACCAAACCCTATATTTCGGGCAGCAATTATGTTTTAAAGATGAGCGATTATGGTAAAGGGGAATGGACGATTGTATGGGATGCCTTGTTCTGGAATTTTATGCATAACCAACAAAAATTCTTTTCAAGCAACCCTCGTTTAAGTATGTTACTAGGCACTTTGAATAAAATGTCGGCAGAACGAAAAGCTGAAATTTTCGAAACCTCCGCTGCGTTTTTAAAAGGCTTAAAATAGTGTCGGGATTGCCTGCAACTTGTACACATTCATGTGAATAACTTCCCATTTAAAACCGCCAATATCTTGTGAATTCTGAGTATTTTTAAAGGAACAACTTCTAGGTTCAAAAGCCTTTATTTATAGGCATTTCCAAGAAATTGTTTTTAAAAATAAGTTTATAAAATGAGCGAATCGCAAGAACAAAAACCAGTTTCCAATTATAGCGCGGATAATATCCAGGTATTGGAAGGATTAGAAGCCGTACGTAAGCGTCCGGCGATGTATATTGGAGACGTAGGATTCAAAGGATTACATCACTTAGTATATGAAGTTGTAGACAACTCAATTGACGAAGCATTAGCAGGTTATTGTAAAAATATTGTCGTTACTATTCATGAAGGAAATTCGATCAGCGTTAAGGATGATGGTCGTGGTATCCCAACCGATTTACACAAAAAAGAAAATCGTTCTGCCTTAGAGGTTGTGATGACCGTTCTACACGCGGGTGGTAAATTCGACAAAGACACTTATAAAGTTTCGGGTGGTCTTCACGGTGTGGGTGTGAGTTGCGTAAACGCATTATCTACTCATTTGAAGGTGACGGTTCATACAAAAGGCAAAATCTTCCAACAAGAATACGAATGCGGTAAGCCAATGTATTCTGTTAAAGAAATAGGAGAAACAGATATTACAGGAACAACCGTTTGGTTTCAACCGGACACTTCCATCTTCATTGTTTCAGAATACAAATTTGAAACTTTGCAAAATCGTATGCGTGAATTGTCTTTCCTTAACAAAGGAATCAGAATTACACTTACAGATGAGCGCGTAAAGAATGAAGATGGTACCAACTTGAGCGAGACTTTCTATTCAGAAGGCGGCTTGCGTGAGTTTGTTCAATTTATCGATAGCAGCCGTATTCCTTTAATTCCAGATCCGATTTGTGCGGAAATGACGAAGGAAAACATCGCTGTAGAAATCGCCTTACAATACAATGATAGTTATACAGAGAACGTTTGTTCGTATGTAAACAATATCAATACGATTGAAGGTGGTACACACGTTGCAGGTATGCGTCGTGCCCTAACTCGTTCTTTCAAAGCGTATGCTGATAAAAACAAATTGCTTGAAAAAGTAAATTTAGAAATCACTGGTGATGACTTCCGTGAAGGTTTGTCTACGGTAATTTCAGTTAAAGTACCGGAGCCGCAGTTTGAAGGTCAGACGAAAACAAAGTTAGGTAACAATGAAGTTACCGGTGTCGTTGATCAGTGCGTGGGTGAAATGTTGAACAACTACTTAGAAGAACATCCGAAGGAAGCTAAGATGATTGTTCAAAAAGTAATCTTAGCAGCTACCGCTCGTCATGCTGCTCGTAAGGCGCGTGAAATGGTGCAACGTAAATCTGTCATCGGCTCTAGCTTACCTGGTAAATTGGCTGACTGTCAAGATAACGATCCAGCAGTATCAGAGATATTCTTAGTCGAAGGTGACTCGGCGGGTGGAACGGCCAAACAAGGTCGTAATCGTCGTTACCAAGCGATTCTTCCATTAAGAGGTAAGATTCTTAACGTGGAAAAAGCAATGGAGCACAAAATCTACGATAACGAAGAGATTAAAAATATCTTCACTGCCTTAGGCGTTAGTATCGGGACACCGGAAGATAACAAAGCACTTAACTTAGAAAAATTACGTTACCATAAGATCGTTATCATGACCGATGCCGATGTGGATGGTAGCCACATTACTACACTTATTTTAACCTTCTTCTTCCGTTATATGAAGAAGTTGATTGAAAATGGTTATATCTATATCGCTACTCCTCCACTCTATTTAGTTAAAAAGGGTAAAGAGCAAATCTACGCTTGGGCTGATTCCGATCGTCGTGAAGCAGTAGAAAAATTAGCGAATGGTAAAGAAGATTCAGTAACGATTCAACGATATAAGGGTCTTGGTGAAATGAACGCAGAACAGTTATGGGAAACAACTATGAATCCTGAAACACGTACTTTGCGTCAAGTAACCATTGATTCAGCAGCAGAAGCAGATCGCATCTTCTCTATGTTGATGGGTGATGAAGTAGCGCCTCGTCGTGAGTTCATTGAATCGAATGCTAAGTATGCACGTATCGACACCTAGTATATGTCGGAACACGTTATTAAAACAAATTCGCTGGTCAAAGAATACAAGGATTTTAAAGCTGTTGACGGCTTAAATTTAGAAGTATTCAAAGGAGATGTATTCGGGTTTCTTGGTCCTAACGGAGCCGGAAAAAGCACGAGTATACGTATGATATTAGGCTTGATCGCTCCTAGTTCTGGAAGCATAGAATTATTTGGTAAACCTTTTAATGAAAACAGAGAATCGTCTCTCCGAAAGATTGGCGCTATTGTTGAAAAACCTGATTTCTATCTTTATCTCTCTGCCTATAAAAACCTTGAAATACTGGGAAGACTAAGCGGAGCAGATACTTCCAAAAAGCATATCGCATCTTTGCTAGATTTGGTTGGCTTAGGAACACGTGCGCAGAGCAAAGTGGAAACTTTTTCCCACGGCATGAAGCAACGTCTTGGTTTAGCGCAAGCACTTATTCATCAGCCGGAATTGATTATTCTGGACGAACCAACAACTGGTTTAGATCCACAAGGAATTAAAGAAATGCGCGAATTGATTTTGCATTTGTCCAAAGATCAAGGGATTACTATTTTTCATTCCTCGCATTTGTTACATGAAGTGGAAATGACTAGTAATCGAATGATGATTATGTACAAAGGCAAGGCCATTCAATCAGGTCTCGTTAGTGAGTTATTAGACGCCAACAACCTAAGGGTTACTTTTGAAGTGGATCTTTTGGAGAAAGCTGTAGGATTGTTTAAGGAACGCGGTTTGATGGAAAGAAATATAAATGTAGAAGGCAATAGAATCACCTTAGATCTAACGCAAGAGGAAATCGCTCCGATGAATAGTTTATTATTGCAACATCAGATCGCCGTATCTGCGGTTATCCCTGTACGTTCCTTGGAAGAATACTTCTTGAGAATTACCTCAGAAGCGTCAAATGAATTAGTGGCAAAGAAGTAAATACAATTGGTTACATAAATAAAAAAGGCAGGAATTAATCCTGCCTTTTTTATTTATAGGTTTGGTCAAATTACTCAACCAACTTCTTATATCTGAATTTACGATTCGATTGTTCACCCAAACGTTGCTTCTTATTCTCTTCATAATCTGAGAAGCTACCTTCGTAGAAATAAACACTGCCCTCACCTTCGAACGCCAAGATATGCGTACAAACGCGATCTAAGAACCAACGATCGTGGGAAATAACAACCACACAACCAGCATAGTTTTCTAAAGCCTCCTCAATCGCACGCATTGTATTAACGTCGATATCGTTGGTAGGCTCATCCAGTAAGAGAACGTTAGCCTCTTGTTTCATCGTCATTGCTAAGTGCAAACGATTTCTTTCACCACCAGACAATACCCCTACTTTCTTTTGTTGATCTGTACCTGAGAAGTTAAACTTCGATACATATGCACGTGCATTGATACGATGCTTACCTACTTCAATAAATTCTAATCCGTCTGATATCGTTTCAAAAACAGTCTTTTCACTGTCCATATCGGCATGCGCCTGATCTACATAAGCGATCTTAACCGTATCACCTACTTCAAAGCTACCACTAACAGGCTTCAATTCATCCATGATCAAACGGAATAAGGTAGTCTTACCCGCACCATTTGGACCAATGATTCCTACGATACCGTTTTGAGGCAAGGTAAAGTTCAAATTTTCATATAATACGCGATCACCGAAAGCCATTGTTACATCATGTGCTTCGATAACTTTCGTTCCCAAACGCGGTCCTGGCGGAATATACAATTCCAACTTTTCTTCACGCTCTTTTGTTTCTTCACCAACCATTTTTTCATAGTTTGTGATACGCGCTTTAGACTTCGCTTGACGTGCTTTAGGAGCCATACGCACCCATTCTAATTCACGTTGTAAGGTCTTTTGACGCTTCGTTTCCATCTTTTCTTCTTGTGCAAGACGAATAGATTTTTGTTCCAACCAAGAAGTATAGTTTCCTTTATACGGAATACCTTCACCACGATCCAATTCAAGAATCCATCCTGCGACATTATCCAAGAAATAACGATCGTGCGTGATACAGATTACCGTTCCTTTATATTGATGTAAGTGTTGTTCTAACCACAAAATTGATTCAGCATCCAAGTGGTTCGTAGGTTCATCCAGTAATAAAACATCGGGCTCCTGCAACAATAAACGACAAAGGGCTACACGACGTTTTTCACCACCCGACAAATACTTAATTTGCGCATCTGGATCCGGACATTGTAAAGCGTCCATCGCACGATTCAATACAGTATCAATTTCCCAACCATTTGCAGCTTCGATTTGATCTTGCAAGTTACCTTGACGATTCAACAACTTTTCCATTTCATCATCACTCATCGGCTCAGCAAACTTATTAGAAATATCTTCGTATTCTTTCAATAAATTGAAGATCTCTTGCTTTCCTTCGCGGATAATTTCAATGACTGTTTTTTCGTCATCTAATAAAGGCTCCTGTTCTAAATATCCAACCGAATAATTATTTCTTTTGAATTCTATTGAACCTTGATAATTGTTATCAATACCGGCAATAAGTTTAAGCAAGGTAGATTTACCAGATCCGTTAAGACCAATGATACCAATTTTAGCACCATAGAAAAAAGAAAGGTAAATATCCTTAAGGATAGTACGGTTCGGAGGGATGATTTTACTCACGCCCACCATCGAGAAAATAATTTGTTGTGAATTTTGTTCTGACATAACGTTAGGTTAGGCCGCAAAGATACGAACTAAAACGTTGTTCAGGACTGCAAAAACAAAATTTTACTTAAAGTAAATCAAAGACATTCGCAATGCCTGGAGGGTTAGCAGAAATATAGGCTTCCCCGTATTGGACATTGATCAATTTACCATGGGCAGAAGCTCTAGCAACAATCCCTTCTAAAAAATGAGGAGTGGAAATATAGGTTTTAGGCCCAGTAAAATTGGGATTATAAAACTGGGTGGCATACGCTTGAATGGCTTGCAACTTCGTTTCCATCACATCTGTAATGTCTATGACAAAAGTTGGCGTTAACCATCGATCTTGGATATAGTGAAAAACGTGCTTCGGGCGAAAAGCCTCCTGCGGATGACCATTTTCATCTACAGTTTTGATTTGTGCTAATCCGCTTAAAAAACAAGCTTCCTTCACCAATTGTGCTGCACGTCCATGATCTGGATGGCGATCATCCAACGCATTAGTCAGAACAATAGTAGGCTTCGTTTTACGAATTTCACTGATTACTTTTAACGTAGTCTCTTCATCAATTTGAAAAAAGCCGTCGCGTAATTTTAAATTATTGCGATACTGTGTGCCCATGATCTCAGAAGCTGTTGCAGCCTCCGCATATCGGGTTTCAATAGTACCTCTCGTACCTAATTCTCCTTGCGTTAAATCGCAAATACCCACCACTTTACCTTGATGAACAGATTTCACCAACAAACCACTACAAGACAATTCAGCATCATCAGGGTGCGCGTTAATCGCTAATAAATCAAGTTTCATATTTTGAGAATTAATAGTCAAAAATACGCTTTTTAGCTTCAGAATTATCTTGCGCTACATCAATAAACACAAATGATTTATTATCTTCGGAGCTGTACATAAAGCATGAAAAGAATTCTCGTCACAGGCAGCAATGGACAATTAGGCAATGAACTGAAATCATTAGAGGCCAATTTCCCCAATTTCCATTTTATTTTCGCCGACCGTAGCACTTTAGATTTAAGCGATAGCTCTACTATTCAAACATTTTGTCAGGCAAACACATTCGATTATTGTATCAATGCGGGTGCCTATACCAAAGTGGATTTGGCTGAAAAAGAACAAGAACTTTGCCAGCAGATAAACGTCAATGGAGTGAAAACCCTTGCTGAAATTTGTTTCCAGAAAGGGATTCCCTTTTTACATTTTTCAAGCGACTATGTATTTAACGGCATTGGCACAGAACCTTATATTGAAACTGATTTAACAGATCCTAGAGGTGTTTATGCAAAATCAAAGGAGGAAGGTGAAAAAGCCTTAATTGAATTGGCTTCCAACTATCAAAATTCAAAATTCTGTATTATCAGAACTTCATGGGTTTATAGCACTTTTGGACACAACTTCGTTAAGACCATGATTCGTTTAATGAATGAGCGTCCGGAGATAAGTGTCGTGAATGATCAAATTGGCAGTCCTACCTATGCGAAAGATTTAGCCGTAACTGCTCTTAAAGCAGTCCTAGCCTGGGAGGAAGGAAAGACGCTAGCTCCGATTTATCACTTCAGTAACGAAGGCGTCTGCTCTTGGTTTGATTTTGCACATGCAATTGCAGAATTCATCGATTATAAAGGGAACGTAAATCCAATAACAACGTCACAATACCCTACTCCAGCACCTCGACCAGCTTATTCTGTATTAAACAAATCAAAAGTTAAAGCGGAATTAGATATTACGATTCGCAGTTGGGAAGAAGCATTAGATGAGTGTTTACAAAAATTGATTGCATCATGAAAATTAAAGTTGGTATTATTGGATTAGGACATATTGGAAATCGCCACTTTGATATTTTGAACGAATTACCTAGTCAATATAAAATTGTGGCTGTATGTGATTCGAACCTAAAAAACCTTCGCAACCTTGATAAAAAAATCGCAATTTATCAAGATTATGAAACGCTTCTAGATGCCGATATTGATCTAGTACATATTTGTACACCGCATCACTTGCATGCTGAAATGACTATCAAAGCCCTTTCTAAAGGCAATCATGTTTTGGTAGAGAAACCAATGTGTTTATCGAGTGAGGAGGCGAAAGCAATGATCGCAGCTTCTATAAAATACAAACGCAAACTTTTTGTTGTTAAGCAAAATCGTTTCAACGAACCGGTAGCAGCCGTGCAACAGTTGATAGAAAAAGGTAAGCTAGGAAAAATATATGATGTGCAGTGTAATGTGTGGTGGAATCGAAATGAAAAATATTATTTGCAAAGTGATTGGAGAGGCAAACTAAAAACGGAACGAGGCGCACTATTTACACAGGCAAGTCACTTTATAGATTTGTTGGTATGGTGGTTTGGTCCAGTGGAGAAGGCAAAAACAATGCTAGCAACTAAGGCACACAATATTCAAATTGAAGATTGCGGTCACTCCATAGTACAATTCAAATCAGGCACTATCGGAAGTATCAATTGGAATAATAATCTTTTCGAAAAGAACTACGAAGGGAGTGTTACGATTATTGCAGAGAAAGGAACGGTGAAAATAGGAGGCGCTTATCTTAATGAAATTGAATACTGGAATGTTAAAGGAATTAAGCAACCAAAAATAAAATCGCAAGTGAAGCCGAACCTCTACAAAGGAAATTACCAAGGTAGTGGAAGCAATCATGCATTCGTATTTAAAGCAGTTGCCAAGGCCTTAATCAATAAGACCAATAACAATTTAGTGGAAGGTATCGAGGCAAAGGCAGGAATCGATAGTATTATAAAAATCTATCAATCCGTTTAGTGATTATCCTCTTCTCCGCCACATGAATAATACGTATTCTCTCCACTCGCGCTCGCGTTAGTTACTGCTTCCCCTGCTGTTTTTGCATCTTGCATTAAGTGCCATAAACGCTGTTTGTCTTGCTTGATAAATTCACTTTTTTGATTTGCATCTTGTAAGCTGTAATAACAAATCCCGTCAACATAAGTAGCGGTAGCAACTGCGTAAACACTTAACGGAGCGGCGGTCCATACAACAAAATCCGCATCCTTTCCTTCTGCCAAACTTCCAACGAAAGCATCTACATGCAGCATCTTCGCAGGATTTAAGGTACACATTTTAAAGGCATCTATTTCATTCATCCCACCATACTTAACCGATTTAGCGGCTTCTTGATTTAAACGACGTCCCATCTCTGCATCGTCGCTATTGATTCCTACAGGTATGTTCCAACGGCTCATCAAACTTGCGTTTTGCGGAATCGCTTCCATTACTTCAAACTTATACGCCCACCAATCAGAAAAGGTAGAAGCCCCACTCACACCATGTCTTGCCATTTTATCCGCCACCTTATACCCTTCTAATATATGCGTAAAGGTATTCACTTTAAAGCCAAAACTGTCGGCCACATGCATTAGCATATTAATCTCACTTTGCACATAACTATGACAAGTAATAAAGCGTTGACTGTGCATGATTTCAACCAAGGCTTCCAATTCCAAATCTTTATGAAACTTAGCAGGAATCGTTTTTGACTTTTGCTGATCATATTCTTTTGCGCGACTGAAAGCATCTAGTAATACTTGTTCAACACCCATTCTGGTTTGAGGAAATCTAGTAACCGCGTTTTCTCCCCAATTCGCCTGTTTCACATTTTCACCAAGCGCAAATTTGATAAAACCTGGCACACCTTTGAATTTCATTTCTTCCGGACTCATTCCCCATCTAAGTTTGATTAATTGGGTTTGACCACCAATAGGATTCGCAGAGCCATGTAAAATATGAGAGCTCGTAACACCGCCAGATAATTGTCTATAGATATTGATATCGTCGCTATTAATTACATCACCTAAGCGAACTTCGCTAGTGACAGATTGTGTTCCTTCATTTACATCACCATTAGCCGCAATATGTGAGTGTTCATCAATAATGCCAGGAGAAATAAACATTCCACCGAAGTCTTCTGATTTTACTGAATCCGGACAAGTCAAATTCGTTCCGATTTTATAAATTTTACCATTGCGTATCCAAAGATCAGCTTTGATATTCCCTTGCTGGGTATTGGTGCAAATGGTTGCATTGCGGAACACGAAATTGACTGGTTTTGGTAAGCTCACATTTCCATAAGGATTGAATGGATAACGGAGTTCGGGTAACTCAACCATCTTGTCAGACTTTTTAATAGAACTAGAATCTGTCGTTTTAGTTAGTATCGCTTTCCAAGGTTTCAAGTTTGCGTCTAAAGGGCTTAAATAAACACCTTCCATTCCTGCAGCAGTAATTTCTCCAATCAACTGTAATTCCACTAGAGAATCCTTCTGAGGCACTTCATTTAAAAAATACTTTTTAGGGTAATTGAAGCTAATACGAACTTGCTGTCTGTTAACTGAAACGTTGACTTTTAACTTACTCTTTGTGTTATCTTTGGTATTTACCAAACTCCATTCATAATCATTTAAATTCCCTTTACAGATAAGTTGAAATGGGAAATTCAAACCTTCAGTATTCATGGCATAAGTACCTCTTAAATCTTGTGCATAATTATCTTTCAATACGTATGGAGCACCTTCAATCCAATTCTGAATAAGTAGGGTTTTATCCTCAAATAAAGGCCCATTACACAAAATGAAATTAGCATGTTTTCCAATTTCAATACTGCCATATTCCTTTTGAATTCCTAGGTAGCTAGCAGGTTTGATGGTTAAAGCCGCCAAAGCAGATTTCTCACTCCAACCGCTATGCACAGCTTTTCTTAAATTTTTCAAGAATTCATCTGCACTTTTGCAACCGTTTGCAGTTATAACGAAGTCGATATTATTTTCAGCAAGATATCTCGGATTAAAAGGTGCGCACTCCCATGATTTTAAGTCGGTCCAAGAAACGTGTTGGGCATCCAAAGGGTTATTTGCCGCAAGTGCTTTAGGGAAATTTATCGGTACAATTAAGTGAAGATTATTCCCGACATAGTCTTTAAGATGCTTAAAGTCATTGCCATTTGTTTTTATCCAAAAGGTCTGATTAAATTCTTTCGATAATTGATGCGCACGCAGTACGTTTAACGGATCTTCAGCTTGGAATAAAACAGGAGATTTGAAACTCTTTTGATAAGCTTCCACTGATAAATTCCTCTCTGGCAAGCCTGTTTGACCATCATAATACAACTGTCGTAATAAGGCAATACTTCCCATAAGTGAAGAGGGATAATCTTGAGAACTCGATCCTTTACTAAACGAAAAACAAGAAGTAATATTTGCCCTCAAAAGAGACAGCTGATCTCCGTTATCAGTGAAATTTACTAATGATGATGTACCGCGAGCGATACCATCGGTTTGGTGTACGAGCGCCATTCCGAAGCCGAAAGTCCTATAATTACTTGCTTGCGCGTTATCTTGCGAAAACAATACAGATGCATCCATCTCAGGATGAATGGCCTGATTCCAATAATAAGCTCCTTTCTTCTTAGACAAATATTGTTCTCCGGCACCACTTTTTTCTGTCTTTGCCAACTTCGCAACACCATAATCGCTATACAAATCGATAAAGGAAGGATACATGTAAAGTCCCTTGCAATCGACAACCTGGGCATCTGCATAATCTTTAGAATTCAAACTTGCAATGCTTTTTGAATCTGCAATCACCACAATGATTCCTTTTTTTATAATCACTATTGCGTCGGTCTTAACAATACCATCCGTACCATAAACTACATTCACATGTTCTAAACGATAGGTATTAGTACGATCATCATGCACTCCATTTACAGGACGTGTAATCGACTGAGCATATAAAGTGCTTATAGAGAAACAAAAGCATAAAATAATGGCAGAGAATTTCATTGCACGAAATTAAAGATTCAGCTTTTAAGATAGAATAAATTAGCTAAAAAGCGTAATTTTAGCATAATGAATACAGGGTTAATTTTGATTGGCATGGGCGGACATTCTTTCGTTGTAACGGAAGCAGCTCGTCAGTGTAAAACAGAAATTGTTGGTTATATGGATCAACAAGAAAAGACCTTAAATCCTTTTGGACTAGAATATTTAGGTTCGGAGCAAAACAATCTTCTCTTAGAACAATTGCGTGCGCACACTTTTCATTTGTCTATTGGTGATAACAACTTGCGTAAGAAAATCGCATTGCATCTCAATTCGCATGAAGTAAGTTTTAGTACAATTTGTCATCCTTCAAGTGTTATCGCTAACAACAGTGAAATTGGCTTTGGTAGTTTTTGTTCTGCCAATTCAGTTATTCAACCGCTAGCTAAAATAGGACATCATTGTATCATCAATACTGCAGCCATTATTGAGCATGAATGTGTAATCGGTGATTTTTCACACATTGCTCCAGGCGCTGTTTTATGCGGCAATGTACAAATTGGTGAAGGCACTTTAGTTGGCGCAAGGACTGTTATTCGTCCGGGAATTCACATCGGTAAAAATTGTGTTATTGGAGCTGGCTCTGTGGTGGTTAAAAACATTCCAGACAACAGTATAGTATTCGGGAATCCTGCAAAATAGAAATTAAATGAAACACTTAAATTCACTGATATCTAATAAAAGTAGCATAAAGGAGGCTCTTGCTAAATTTAATCAATTGGCACCGGAGGCCTTGGCACAGACTACTTTATTTGTATTTGGATCTAAGAAAAATATAGTGGGCGTGCTTACTGAAGGGGATATCCGTCGTGCAATGCTTGCGGGAATTAATTTGGAAGAAAGTGTTGAAATTGCGATGAATAAGCAGTTTCAGTATTTTGATAATAAAAACTACTGCGAAGAGAAACTAGAGATTTTTAAAAAGAAAAAAATACGTTTCATTCCTTTCTTAAATAAAGACAAGACATTAAGTCATGTAATCGATCTGAATGATTTGCATGCTGTTTTGCCTATCGAAGCCGTAATTATGGCAGGCGGCAAAGGAGAACGTCTTCGTCCACTAACCTTAGACATGCCGAAGCCGATGTTGAAGGTTGGCACTAAACCAATTTTGGAACATACCATTTTGCGTCTTAAAAAGTTTGGGGTTTCTAAGTTTCATTTGAGCGTAAATTACCAGAAAGAGAAAATACAATCTTATTTTGAAAATGGAACCAATTACGGCTGTTCGATCAATTATCTTATTGAAAAAGATCCATTAGGCACGATAGGAAGTGTTGGCTTAGCCAAAAACATTCAATCTGATTATCTCTTGGTGATGAATGGCGATTTGCTTACCAATATTGATTTCAAAGCATTCCATCAAGTCGCGTTAAAATCGAAAGCAGCCATCTGTATCGCAACTATTGAGCATTATGTAGACATTCCTTATGCCGTTTTAGAGCAAAATGGAAACAAAGTGAAAGGTCTTATGGAAAAACCGAAAATGGCCTACCCTGTAAACGCTGGTATTTATATGATTCGAAAAGATCTGTTAAAATGGATTCCATCAAAAAAGGTTTTTCATGCTACAGACCTTATACAGAAGGCCTTGGATAAAGGAGAGAAGGTACATTCCTTCCCTATCAATGGCTATTGGACAGATATAGGAAGATTGGAAGATTATCATAAAGTACAGCTAGACATACAGCATTTAAATTGGTAAGGTTTTCATAACGGGAAATGTTGATTTTTAGGGTATTTATACTTATATTTGTGTCCCTAAAAAAACGGATTTCATGAAAAAATTTGCCTTAGCTCTATTTATTGGGCTTTTGTCAATTACTTTGGGTACAAATGCTCAAGTAATTACCGCTATTGACTCTGTTCAATACATTAATTCTACCGACTTATCTATTGGAAACGACCTTTCATACCATAATGGTGATACTTTATGGATTCAAGGCGTTTGTACGTTCCAACCTTGTTTATATGCGCAATCAGGTAGCACAGGCTATCCTCAACGTGTAGCAAGCTTTCTTCAAAATCCTGGTAGTACGGGATTTGGAGGGATTCAAGTATTTATCGATCCAGGTGCAATTGGAATGACAAGTGCGAACGATTCTGTTCATGCTTTGGACAACTACACCAACTTCGTTAACAATTTCCAACCAGGTACATTGGTTAAATGTAAAGGTATCGTTTCGAATTTCGGAGGCAATACTCAATTCTTGTTGGTAAAAACTCCGTCAGTAGCTTTAGGAGCTGCAGCAATGCCTTCTCCGATCGTTATTACCGTTGATTCACTTTCTAAATTGAATTCACAAACAGCTTCGCAATCTATCCAATATCTTTCAGGAGAGAAATACGAAGGGATGTATGTACAAATCAATAATCCAATCGTAACAAATGTTAGCACTACAACAGCTAATCGTTACCGTTGGTCTATTACGGATGGTGCTGGTAATATTATCACTATCCAAGATAACCTTTCAGGTAATTTCACCAATACCGCTTATGATCAGTTCTGTACTACAGGTGGTGTGAGCTATACGCCAAACACCTACACTGGTTATCCTAATGGAACCGCGTTAAGTTATGTTCGTGGTATCGTAGTTCAAAATACGAACAGTACAACGGGTGAGAAATATTATTCATTAGCACCTGTATTATTATCAGATGTTGGAGGTCCTACATTTGCCCCTCCTGTTATTTCCAACGTGCACATCAATCCTTTCTGCCCTACCTCAACACAGAGCGTAAATGTTTATGCAGATGCAACTGACGACTCTAGCGTAGTATCTGTAAAAGTTCATTATGCTTTTGGCTTAAGCAATAACACTTTCACTGCTGTGAACGCAAGTTTAACTACAGGTTCAACTTACATGGGTGTGATTCCTGCTACTACTACTGACAGCACTTGGGTGAAATACTTTATCGAAGCTGTTGATAATGGTGGTCATTCAAAATTCTATCCAGATGCAGTTGCAACTAACTCTTATTACCTTGCAATCGATAAAGGAATCAATTCTATTGCAGCCATTCAAGGTCGTACCTTTACCAATGGATCATCTATTTATGTAAACGATTCATTAACGAACCTTAGCATTGAAGGGGTTGTTACTTCTACTTCTCAGACAGATGACTTAGGATTAGTAGCTATTCAAGATGGCACCAACTTATTCAGTGGAATCTTCATAGCAGGTGGCAATGTAAGTAATTTACACCGTGGCGAACGTATTCGTATCAGCTCAGCTAAAGTAACTGAGAACTTCTTTGTTACAACATTGAACAATCCTAGTTTCACAATTTTATCTAGTGGAAATACACTTCCAACACCAATCACTAACTTCCCTATCGATTCGTTCATCGCCAACCGTCACACGATTGCAGAACCTTACGAGGCGATGTTATTAGGAGTTACTAACGTAGCTGTGATTGATACAAATCCTGATTTCTCTGCTGGAAGAAACTATGGTGAATTTAGTGTGCACCCAACTTCAAGCGTTGCTAAAGGATTACGTTGCGATGATCAATCTAATGATATCTGGTTTGGTTTCAACACGGATTCAGTTGCAATCGGACAAAATCTTTGTTTTGTAAACGGAATTTGTACGTACTCTTTTGGTAACTGGAAATTGTTGCCACGCAACTTAAGCGACATCTGTGGATTTACTACTAACTACAGCAAACAAATTACCAACTTCAGTATTAACTCTATTCCGGCTTTCATCAACCAAAGCGCAAAAACAATTACTATTACTTTAGCTACTGGTACAAATGTAACCGCATTAAGTCCTGCAGTTAATTTCTTAGGTCAAGTTTTATCACCAAATTCAGGTGTTGCAACCGACTTCACTAACCCTGTTAACTACGTGGTTACTGCAGCTGATAATACCACTGTAACCTATGTGGTGACTGTAACAGTTTTGAGTGGAATTGAAGAAATCGGCTTAAATGCAGTTTCCTTGTTCCCAAATCCAACTGCGAATCAAATGAACATTCAATTGAATGCAACCCAAAACAATACACTTCAATTAGAAGTATTAAATGGTGTTGGTCAAGTTGTTTACACCAACAAAGCTCGCGTTAGCAATGGCAATAACAACTATTCTTTAAATGTTGCAGAATGGAATAATGGCGTTTATTTCTTGCAAATCAGTGCTCCGAACGGTATGAAGTCGACTCATCGCTTCTCTGTCGCTCACTAATTCATTCATCGATATTCTAAAAAGCCCCTCCAAACAGAGGGGCTTTTTATTTATAACATATTTGGGCATTAGCAGTCATTTTGATAAATTTGCAACATGAGTACAAATACGAGAATTTACTTTGACAATGCAGCTACCACTGACATTGATCCAATCGTTGCCGAAGCGATGATTCCGCTTATTAAAGAAGGTTTTGGCAACCCCTCTTCTATTTATTCTTATGGAAGAGAAATCAAATCGGTTTTGGAAGGAGCTCGTAAATCGGTTGCTCAATTATTGGGTGCAAACCCCGGAGAAATTTTCTTTACTTCTGGTGGAACAGAGAGTGCAAATATGATTCTCCGTCGCGCGGTATATGATCTAGGTGTAAAACACATCATTTCCTCTCCAATCGAACACCACTGCGTTACACATACTGTCGATGATATCGATCGTCTAGGTCATGCAAAAGCCCATTGGGTAGCCCTATTAGAAGACGGTTCAATTGACTTAACTGATTTAGAAGAAAAGTTAAAATCTTTAAAAGGAGAAAAAACAATCGTTTCATTAATGCATGCCAATAATGAAATCGGGAACCTATTAGATATTGAAAAAGTAGGTGCTTTAGTGCATTCTTATGACGCGCTTTTCCATTCAGACACTGTACAAACGATTGCGCATTATAAATTCAATTTAAAAGAAATGCCAGTAGACTTTATCACTGGCTCCGGTCATAAATTTCATGGACCTAAAGGAACAGGTATTGTTTACATTAGTGATAAAGTAAAAATTCATCCGTTTATAACTGGAGGTGGTCAAGAACGGAATATGCGTGCAGGAACCGAAAACGTATATGGCATTGCTGGATTCGCGAAAGCAATGGAAATCGCTTACGCTAATTTTGAAGCTGAAAAAGCACATATTTCTGCTATTAAGGAATATATGCGTGAACAGCTAAAACAAAACTTCCCTGACATTGGCTTTAATGGAAATCAAGGCGAATGGTCATTATACACGGTATTAAGTACTGCATTTCCTAAAAATGAAAAAACAGAAATGTTGCTCTATACCTTAGATATGGCGGGCATTTGTGTTAGTGGAGGTTCAGCTTGTAGCAGTGGCGCTTCTGCGGGAAGTCATGTAATTCAAGCCTTATATAAGGGGCAAGCAAATCAAAGTACTATTCGTTTCTCATTCTCGAAAAACAATACGAAAGAACAAGTGGATATTGTCATTAATAAACTAAAAGAGCTTTTAGCCTAGTTAGAAAAAGATATTCATAAAAAAAGGGATAACATCGTTATCCCTTTTTTATTTGGTATAGTTAATATTTACAATGGAATATTACCATGCTTTTTACGAGGATTGTTTACCACCTTATTTTCTAACATCGCATAAGCACGTATTAATTTCAAACGCGTTGTAGCCGGTTCGATCACCTCATCAATAAAGCCACGAGCTGCTGCACCATAAGGGTTTGCAAATTTCTCTGCATATAAATCCGTTTTCTCCTTTAATGCTTGTTCAGGATTGGCAGCTTTCTCAATTTCCTTTTTGAAGATAATTTCAACCGCACCTTTCGCTCCCATAACAGCAATTTCAGCTGTTGGCCACGCATAGTTCATATCAGCGCCGATATGTTTACTATTCATAACATCATAAGCACCACCATAAGCTTTACGTGTAATCACCGTCACTTTCGGAACGGTTGCTTCACTTAACGCATACAACAATTTCGCTCCGTTAGTAATAATACCATGCCACTCCTGATCTGTTCCTGGAAGGAATCCTGGCACATCTACCAATACCAACAATGGAATATTAAAACAGTCACAGAAACGCACAAAACGAGCGCCTTTACGACTAGAATTGATATCCAACACACCTGCTAAAACAGCTGGCTGATTTGCTACAATACCAACGCTTTTTCCTGCAATACGTGCAAAACCAACTACGATGTTCTCAGCCCAATCTTTATGTACTTCTGTAAAACTTTCTTCGTCAATTAATCCTTCAATCACCTCGCGCATATCATAAGGCTGGTTAGGATTTTCAGGAATCAACTTATTCAAAGCCTCTCTACGTTCATCACTCAATACTTCATAAGGAAGTGATTTTGGCTTCTCCTCACAATTTTGTGGCATATAACTCAACAAGCGTTTCAATAACTGAATAGCTTCTACTTCATTGCCACAAGTAAAATGTGTCACACCACTTTTAGAAGCATGTGTATTCGCACCACCCAAATCCTCGCTGCTCACCTCTTCATGCGTAACCGTCTTAACCACGTTTGGACCTGTTACAAACATATAACTCGACTTCTCTACCATCATGATAAAATCTGTGATAGCAGGAGAATATACAGCACCACCAGCACAGGGTCCCATGATTGCAGATAACTGAGGAATCACACCAGATGCAACGGTATTACGATAAAAGATATCAGCATAGCCACCTAATGAAACCACCCCTTCTTGAATACGCGCTCCGCCACTATCATTCAATCCAATAACTGGCGCACCGTTCTTCATAGCTAAATCCATTAGCTTACAGATTTTCTCTGCATGCGTTTCGCTTAAAGAACCTCCGAAGACAGTAAAGTCTTGTGAGAAAACATATGTCAAGCGACCATTGATAGTTCCGTAGCCAGTAACTACCCCATCTCCTAAATAGATTTCTTTCTCCATGCCGAAGTCAGTAGAACGATGAGTAACCATCATTCCGATTTCTTCAAAAGAGCCTTCATCCATTAACAAGTCTATTCTTTCGCGAGCCGTAAGCTTTCCTTTTTTATGTTGCGAAGCAATACGTTCTACCCCACCACCTAATTTGGCCTTTTCAATCTTTTCGTTTAGTATGTTCAAATGCTTTTCCATAATATAATTTCGTTCTCAAATTTACATAAAACCCTGCGAATTACCTTATCGCATCAAATACATCTTTCCAAATCCACTCTTAAAATAGGCATCTGCTCCCGAGCTCAAAATATCCATATTTTGCCCGTCTAATTTAGTAACAACACGATAGAAATAAACTCCGTTACCCAAAGGGTCGCCATATTGATCAGTACCATCCCAAGCATAGGTGCTGATATTTCTACCTATGTGCAAATCCAAACCAAGTTCATTTAATGTCAATTCTCGCACCATTTTACCACTCACACTAAAAATTTGTATTTTGAAATAATCTGGCAAAACGCTTCCTGTCAATGTAAAGACAAA
>JACCDW012066848.1_pt1 | contig 52318 bp, 55 predicted proteins | sample 7449781 | NCBI WGS metagenome assembly JACCDW01 (sample SAMN15323449, study PRJNA562643) | freshwater metagenome | isolation source: river surface water | place: USA:Blue River Watershed | collected 2017-08-18
ATCATTTGTGATTTATCGTCTAAAATGGAAAAATACACGTGCAATTATTAATGCAAGTGCTAATGCAAGTATGTGATTTGTAATAAATCCCATTACATGACCATCACTAAAAATATCCGTATATATGGCTAATGCGGCAAATAACACAGTTAAAATAAGAACTTCAATAATATTTATTTTCATTTATAGAAGCGTATGATTTTATTTTAGGAGCTCATTGATAATTTCTGTTTTTTCATTAATATCTTGTTGCAGATCTTCTAGATGTTTTGCCTTATTTTCTCCAGCAAATACTGCAGTATTAATGTAATCATATGCAGCTTGAGCAGACATTTTAGAAATTCGAATAAACTCAATAATTATATCCTTATTATATGTAGGTGTTGTTGCCTTCATTTTGATTTCATTACATAGCTGTACAAATCGTTTATTATTATTGTGTACATATGACTTATGATATAGTTTCTCTAGTGTATGTGCAATGACTTGTGAGAATGTATTGCCATCATTGGGGATTTTAATATAGATAGAATAAATCATTGGGAGTTCATCATACTCTTCACTGTCATATCCACTCATATCCATATCATTATGAGTTGCAATATCTGTTACTTCCTGTAGAACAGGATAGGAAGCAGGACGGCTACGCATTACAGGAGCAGGAGCTGATGGGATCAGCCAGTTAACAGCTTTTTGAATAGCATTCTTGCAACTCATACGAGTGCCGCGGTCAATTGTGAAACCACGACTGCAATACTTTTCAATACGATTCCTCAAGAAACGATTACCTGTTTTATAGAGTTCAATATAATCACCCTGTAGTTCACCATGCATATCAAGAATGTGTTGAGGATGAGTTGCATACATATGTTGTCCATTATACCATACTTGACAGATTGTTAGGTCAAAATTCTGTACAACATCTGTTACATTTCGTGCGTTTCGAACGGATACAATATCAATATCCTTATCTACGATTTCAATTACTTCGCGAATACGGTTCCTTACTAGAAAGGAGTTGCAGTATAGATTTGATTTGCGAGATGAGAATGTAGTGGCTACTGAGCTGAGAGCCGCTTTCATGTCAGGAACATGACGCACATTTACATAAATATCAATATCGGATTTTACAGTTGTATCAATATCCCATGGAATCTCATCATAACATGCACGAAGTACTGAGCCACCTGCAATGATTGCACCAAGGTTTTGTAGAGTATTTTTGAATTGATTGAAATCAAAGCGCGCTACATCTGGATTAAGTGAACGATTCAGTGCAGACTCAAGACGTGTTTCAAAATGTCGGCATACTGAGTCAGGTAGTTGATAATATTTGGTTCCAGCAACCTTAATAGTATTCTTCATTGTCCATGTAGTAGTCATTCTTATCGCTGATAAATATAGTAGGGACTATATAGAGGGGTATGAGTTCTTCTTGTCACATCATAAAATCAATTTTTTGCCTCCATTGTAATTATATTTTAATTAAATATATAGCATTTATTGATTTGAAAAATTGAATATTTCTACTTTTGTATGATGTATACTGTATATAAAATGGCTCATTTAATTATATTGGTTGGCTTTCAAGCTTCAACAAAATCCACATACTGTAAAAAACTGTTAGAAAAATACCCTGCTGCTGTAACTGTCTCGAGAGACCTGCTGTCTGCTAGCTCCAAAGCTGCTGACTGCCTGGCTCCTGTAAAAGCTGCATTAGCTGCTGGCAAAACTGTCATTTTAGATAATACAAATCTTACTGTAGAAAGTCGTGGACCTTTTATTGAATTAGCACAGAAACATGATACAACTATTGATGCTATTGTAATGAAAACATGTATAGAAGACTGTCAAATTCGTTTGCTGCGTCGTATGTGGAGTAACTATGGCAATATATTTCTAGATGGAAAAGGAACAGGAAAGGCTGCAAAGGACCCTCATGTGTTTCCACCTGCTGTTTTATTTAAAGCACGAAAAGATTATATAGAACCAGAATTTGAGGAAGGATTCGATAATATAACTATTAAAACTGTGAGACCGATTGAATGGAATGGTTATACAAATAAGGCCTTATTTCTTGATATTGATGGTACAATTCGTGCAACAGAACATCTTGAATATAAGTATCCTATCTGTCAAGATGAAGTGGAGCTTCTACATCCATTAAAGAAGATGAGAGCAGTTCTTAATAAATATATTGAAGATGGTTATAAATTAATTGGTGTATCAAATCAATCAGGGATTGCTAAGGGGATTCTTACTGTTGAAGATGTCGATGCAGCATTTGAAGAAACACGTCGGCAATTAGGATATAATGAAGAGGAATTCCCAATTCTATATTGTCCACATCGGTCAGTACCAGTATCATGTTATTGTAGGAAACCTCAATCAGGGATGTTTATTAAGGCATGTGAACAGTGGAGAATTAATCCATGTGAATCGATTATGGTAGGTGATATGAAGACAGATGAAACAGCTGCAAAGCGTATTGGTATTAAATATATTGATGTGAAAAAATTCTGGCAATAAAATTTGAGGGCACAATATGTTAGGATTATATCTAACTGTATAAAATGGATACTATAATTACTTTACTGCAAATTCTCTATATTTGTGGAGATAGACAGATGCAAAATGTTGCTTTAATAGGATTGTGTTGTACAATTATGTATCAATATTATATAGACACAGAACATAGTCCTGTTAAAAACAGGGACTATTACATGCTTTAGATATAGCAAAAACTGGAGGTGTTGCTATATCTAACAGAACATAAGAGTTTGATGCAAGAAATAGATAGATATAATGGACAAATTTATTGAACTGTTAACAGATATTGAAAATGATAGTAATATAATAGTTTATAATGATTTTTTTGATAGGTCACATGAAAAAATAAGGGCTGTCGCAAATATGGCATGTGATTTTTTAATTATGGAAGATGGTCATTGTAATTGGGATAATATAGAGATTCTAGGAGATATAGGTATCCGTGTATTTGCAGGTGAACAGGACCGTTTTGGATGGGTAACAGGATGTATTGGTCTGAAGAATGGAATTATAGTCTATGGATAGAGGATGACATAACATCAGTAATATCACTAATAACTTCTTCAATAAATTCGGTTGTATTTGACATATGTGGATATGTAAGACAAATAATGGACTTTTGAGAGAGTTTGTTGAAATTATCTGCAATATGTTTTGCAGGTCCTTTAATAATGAGAAGTTTAATAGGTTGCATGTCCTTATTTTTAGTAGAATATTCAATACATGTATTATTAAATTTATCCAGTTCTGCTTTGCTAATGAATTTATCACTGCTTTTAATCTGAATTAATAGAGCGTATTTAGCAATTATGGCCATTAGGTCAATCCCTTTATTTTTCAGTTCATGACGAGATGAAATAAGAGTATCACCCTGCGACCATACAATAGGTGTATCTTTGTATGTTTTCATAGCCTCCATACATGCATCTCCAATGACCTGTTCTATTTTGCAACCTTTATCACTTCCTTCTAGACTTTTCTGTTTATTATCTGCTTTATATGTTTCATAATCAAGGATTTTATTTATTTCATTAATATCATTGCTTGAAAGGGATTCATATGGTTTATCTAATTTATTGGTCGATTCAAGGTATGTAAACCATTTACTGGCGAGTTTAACTGTATCATCTATTGTTTTCATAGTATTGCTTCCACGAATAATATGTGAATTAATTTTAATAGGTGCTAATTCAATACCTGAATCTTTGTGTGTTGTATAGAGTGTTTCATCAAGAATATCAACACGAGTTCTATAATTATATCCAGATGGTAGATTACGTGTAATAGCGGCATTCATTTTCTGTGGAATATTATTCAGTAAATAGTTTCCAATAAATATAAAAGCGCCGCCTCCTAGTTCTTCTTTACTACCTATGGATGCATGTATATATTCGTCTTTAACACGTGCAACTGTGATTCTCATTTGAGATTTCCATTTATTTGGAGTAATCTTCAGTCTATTACAGCGTGTACTAATATTTCTCTTATCACCTGCTACATTCATAAAGAATTCAAAATAAATATCTTTACTGGCTTCTTCAGCTGTAAGTTTGGTTTTGCCATAATTTGAGGGATGTACCCATCGTCCAATATTTTTCCAGAAATCGAATTCAGGGTGTTTTTCAGTTGATAGCATGTATTCAAATGTAATATTATGTAGCCAGAATAGAGGCGTTAAACACAATTCATTTGAGATGGGAATTTTTGTAGGGATATTATCAATGCCAGAACCAAAATAGATATCTAGTTCTTTATTTTCAATATTTGTAGAGAATAGTTGTGAGAGTTCATTTTGTAGTGTTTTCCATTCTTTATCTGCATCACCAATCTTCTCATCAGACAATTCCCTATTTTTAATTTTATTAACATTTTTAAGAATAATGAATGTTTTAATTTGATGTTCTTTAATAAATTGTCCAAGAGCACTATTCATGAACTTCTCATCGTTTAAAATGCTCTTTGGGCTTTTTGGAGTTGGATGATATAGGTCATCATCTACACTATTCTGTTTTGCATCCTCCATATTATCCATTAAATTTTCTAGAGACTGTTCTCTATCTGGAATATCAATTGTTAATCTCTTAATTTCTGAATTAATGTATCCAAAATCTCCCACATCATATAGATAATCCGCAGCAGAATTAGTATAGGTTAGAAACTGTGCTTCTGCTTCTGTTTGGAAATATATGAGTTTACTACCTTGACCATGAAATCCAATATCAGCACTCTGTCCATTTGTCATTTTACGTGGAGTATGCAATGTAAGAATACGAGAACCTGCTATATCTTTTGGAATGAATTTATCCTTTCCTATTAGCAAACAAGGGGAACCATTATAATTAAATTTATGAATAAGATGTATATTGTAATCATTTGTAGATGCATCTATTGGCGCATGAATTTGTTCAACCAGTGAACCTTTTAGCGATGACCGCTCAGTCATTAAATAGATGCGTTGAATAATACCTAATTTACTAACATAACTATTGGCCATTTTAATGTATATATTGTGTGTATAAATATATTAAAATGTATTAAGAGTCAAATTTTTAGAGATGGGCAAAACAGGTGTACAAATTTTTAGTTAAATATCTTCATATTCTCGTTTTAAACGTTTTACCAGGTCTTTGACAGCAAATTCCCATGTATATTGCAGGACAGTATTTCGCGCAGCAGTTCCATGGGTTTGACGCAGTTCTGAATCAAGCAGGTATTCTTCAATAGCAAGACAGACAGCATGAGAATCGCATACATGTGCTTCGCCACCCACAGGACATTGTGCAGTTGGCAAATAATATCTCCAAGATGGTTTTACTAACTGTGAATTCTCTTTATTACAGAATTCTACATATCCTCCTATTGCAGGTACAATTTGTGGTACACCAACACCCATTTGTTCGAAACTACAGAGTCCAAATCCCTCACCTTCAGCGCAGCTAATACCAATATCAGCAACATTATAGAACACATTAATTTCATCATCTGAATAAATCATGTCACGACTTGTAATCATTAGACGATTTCCATATAGCATTGGATCAACTCCACGCAGTTTTAATTCGCGCATATATATCTCAAATAGCCACCAACCTCCTTTCTCACCTTTATCAGTTACACACATGAGGGCAATGGGTTTATTAGGATATTTAACAAGGAGTTCAACAAATGCCATAATAAGAATATCAAGACGTTTGCGTGGTTGATTACGATTAATACTCATAATAAGAAAGAGGTCATCAGGAAGCCCCAATGTTTTACGTGCAGATTCCTTTGGTATTTTAGGAAAAATGGAGGGGTCAAATCCATGCAGAAGAACATCAATTGGACGATGAATACCCTGTTCTTTTAAACATATTTTCCAATTCTCTGTGAATGCAAATATGCGGTCGGCCTCCTTATTCACCATATCTATATATGCCATATGTTGCATAGTATATACTTGGTCAATGTAAAGCCATAATTGAAATTCTCGTTTTACTTGTGATTTTTTAATGGTATCAATGAACTGTGAAATGACTGAGAGGTCATTGTATATGAAAATTATATGTGGTTTGGTGTCTTTAATGATTGTAGGGAGTGCATCGAAACCGAAACCATGTTGCATTGATTTATCGAGTGAAGATGCATCAATTTGTTGAATATTGGGTGGTAATTTACGTGTATCTGGTAGCTCACCGCGAAATTTCTGGAACCCGAAATGTATGACTTCTAGCCATGGAATTGCTGCGAGTTCTTTCAAAATACCATATGATACTTTACTGTATCCTGTAACTTGGTGTGTATGTGTACTGACAAATAAAAAACGGAGTTTTTTTGTGGATTGTTCTATTGGTTGCATTTGTCCGCCTTTATTTAAGAGATTTTCTAGATTTTTAATTAATAGATTTTGTTCTGATGACTGCATTGTATATTATAGTATATATTGTAATAAATCTTTAGCTTTGATGTAGGTCGTTAACTTTGGTCGCTAGCTTTGGTCGCTAGCTTTGGTCGCTAGCTTTGGTCGCTAGCTTTGGTAGCTAGCTTTGCCATTCACCTACACCATCCCATAGATATTGTAGAAGTGTAGACCCATCATAGTATAATTCTTGGTCCCTTGCTTTAGAAAATGGACTATAATGATTAAATACATAATAGTTCATTTGCATTGCTTGCATGCCACCTCTATTATAGATTTTCTGTCCCATTTCACGTGCCACCTTTTCATCCATTCCACTCTCATAAATTGCCTTGAGACAGTCATGATTGAACTTTCCATATTCTGCATACATTGCTAGACCCAATTGCATCTGTGGATGATTGTCAATACTATCAATCATCTTATCATAAGATGGAAAGGGGTTATTTGCAATATAATTCTTCATCTTATTAGACATTTTATTATCTGTGATATATATTTCTTACTTCTAAGTGATTTCAATTTTTAATTATAATAGACCAGCTTTCCACGACCATCCTTAATTTGATATATACCCCATCCAAGTACATATATATTCTGAATTAGTCCTGATTCTATATATTGTGAAGGCAATGTTGGCGATAATGAGAAATGTAGTGTTGCTTTGGAGGCTGTTGTGAAATTAATAGTGCCTACTTGATTGGGTCCAGGTATAGTCCAATTATATCGTATAATCCCTTCTTCAGTACGATACATGGATTTTTTTATGAGATTTGTTACAGTACCAAGAACTGTCTCTGATTGCAATGCTTCGCGTTCTTGTCCTGCAATAGTCATACGTACTGATGTATAGAATCCTGATAATGTAGGTACATATTGGTTGTTCTGTAGGAGTAGTTTGGGTCGTGTCATAATTATGACTTCGCTTGAAGGGTGTCTGCCATCAATTTGTCGTGTAATAATTGCTTCAGGAGAACCACGAGTAAGGGGGTCATAATCCTGTTGAATAATTTCAGATGTATTAGTAAAAGGTGATTGGAAAACAATATTATGTGTCATTCGTGCATATATATCGCGTGCATCATTATCAATATATAACTGTGTATTTTCTAATTCTACTAATATTGGCTGTAATGGAGCTGATTGAAATGTATGTACAGTTGCATCAGACATTGTATAATACAACTGTTTATTCCATGGTTGTACTGTATTTGATAGTGAGTTTGTAATAAGTTCATTAATACTGCGTAATTCACAGCGAATACGAAACTGCTGTCCACCATACATTGCACAAATAGGGAAGCCCTTTGCCTGTATACCTGGGAAAGGTATATTAATCCAAAACTGTCTATCTTTTCCTGTGCTGCCTGCTGTTTTATTATGTAACCAAAAACTGTTTAATGATTCACTGTTCTCACGGTCTAATGCAAATAATCCATCTCCATCAATTGAATAAATTATTTGATTATCTTGATATATTGATATTTTCTTGAACAAGAAATAGGCAGCATATGGTGTTAAACTATAACTAACTCCACTTGTATCCGTTATTGTATATAGTTTATTAATGAAATCACTATTAACATATTGATTTGTTTGTATGGGGAGTTCACTTGGAAGCCAAGAGGGAAATGTTACTTTGAAACGTAGAGATTCAATAATATCACCAAATATATCGACATCAAATTCAATTGGCTGTAATGATTTTGCCTGTGCTAAGCGTGTTTCTTTAATAATAGGTTGTACGGGGTCTTTTACCTGTGTATATGGATTAATATATGAACCTGAATTTTCACCTGTAGTAGATATATAAGTATCCTTAACACCTCGTGCGACTAATTCAAATAGAGCTCCAGGTGTTGCCATTTTAACTTTAGTCGTGATATTATTTAAGGTGATAGATGTCTGAAGAGCCTGATATATTTGATTATTTGAATGAAATATGGTTAGATAATATACAACAAACTGTGTCAGAGAATATATTGAGCAACTATATTAGTATAACAGTAGGGTCAAAGAAAATTATAGAATGGATAAAGGAAGATAATTCAAAAAAGCCGTTACGTGCTACATTTAGTGATTTAGTAACTGAAGATATGCAAATAATTCCATTGCATGTGAAATATTTATATTTAACAGCCAATAAAATTGGGCGATTTCCAAATATACCAATATCATTAATTGAGTTAAATATTGCGATGAATCCATTAACAAAGTTGGGTGCATTACCAATAACATTAGAAAGGCTAAATATATCATCTACATTGTTGAAGAAGGTTCCAAGGCTACCTCCATTATTAGTTGAATTAAAATTGGGAAATACTGATATAGAGTTCTTACCACCATATATACCAAATACATTGAAGCGATTGGTTATAGCAGGTTCGAAAATCCGTGAAATTCAGGAAGGAATATTGCCAGATGGATTACATGAATTAGATTGTACAGGTTGTGAATTGAAATGGTTACCTTCTATGCCAAGAGGACTAGTTGTTTTAAAAGCGGCATATAATAATATACATCAAATTACAAATTGGTCTGATAATTTAGTATATGTTGATTTGCGTGCAAATCCTTTTGAAGGGAGAATACCACTATATGTACGAGATATAATTCTTGATTAATTAAAAAATTGAGTTTATACTCTTATATAATATTAAGTATATAGTGGCAAAATGACATCATTAGTCATTGTAGAATCACCAGCAAAATGTGGAAAGATTCAGGGATTCCTGGGTCCTGGATATAAAGTGATTGCATCTATGGGACATATTCGTGCTTTGGATGATAAATTGGAGGCAATTGGTTTAGAGCGTGATTTTGAGCCATATTATCAATGGATTAGTGAGAAGGGGCGTGCTATTGCAGGTATTCGTGATGCTGCAAAAGGATGTAAGAAAGTATATTTGGCTGCAGATGATGATAGAGAAGGGGAGGCGATTGCATATTCGGTCTGTTTGCTACTTGGATTGCCTGTAGAGACAACACCACGTGCAGTATTTCATGAGATTACTAAGAAGGCTGTATGTGCTGCAATTGAATCACCACGTACTCTTGATATGAATAAAGTGAATGCTCAGCAGGCTCGTGCTGTTCTAGATATGATGATAGGATTTACTATGTCTCCACTGCTGTGGCGCCATGTAGCTGCTGGTTTGAGTGCAGGACGCTGTCAAACACCTGCATTGCGTCTATTGATTGAGCGTGAAGATACTATTAAGAGTTTCAAAGCAGAATCTTCTTGGACAGTATCAGGTACATGGGTACAAGGAGTACAAAGTATGCAGGGGGCATTGGAGGATGATATTGAGGATGAGGATTCTGTACGTAATTATTTGGATATTATTGGAGATATACCCTATGCAGTTGTAACAGATTCTGCAATTAAACCATGGACAGCAGGAGCGCCACAGCCATTTACAACATCTGCTCTGCAGCAGGCAGCATCAAGTCTATATAAAATGTCTCCCAAAACAACAATGAGTACTGCACAGAAGCTATATGAAGGTGGATACATTACATATATGCGTACAGATTCTACTACACTGTCAGAAGATGCTGTGAAAGAGATTGGAGAATATATTGTTGAAAAATATGGAGAAAAATATTATGGAGGTGGTAACGCTAGTGCAGCTCCAAAGAAAAAAACAAAGAAATCTGTTGGAGATTTGCCAGCTGCACAAGAAGCACATGAAGCTATTAGACCAACTCATATTGATATAGATAAACTATCAGAGAGCGATGATACAGAATGGACTGCTGCGCATAAAAAACTGTATGATTTGATTCGCACAAGAACCATACAATCACAAATGGCTGCTGCACGCGGTGAAGAATGCACTGTATATTGGCTTCCTAGTGATAAGAAGGGTACAGTGGATGAATCCATTGAGGATTTTAAATGGCGGTCTTCATTGAAGCGAACTGTATTTGATGGATGGAGGCGTCTTGGTCGTGCAGAGAATATTGTAGAGGATTCCAGTGAAGATGAGGGGGCTGACGCAGCTGAAGAACAGTGGAAATGGATTGTGGGATTGGAGGAGGGTTCTATTATTAAATGGAAGAGTTTGGCGGCTGAACCGAAGGAATCGAAGCCACCTGGACGTTATATGGAGGCTACACTTGTACGTGAATTGGAGAAGCGTGGCATTGGTCGTCCATCAACATTTGCGGCTATTATTGCATCGCTAACTGATAAGAAATATATGGAGGAGACCGATATTCCTGGGCGTGAAATAACAATTACTAGTCTATCAATGAAGGCTGGTGGTAAATTAGAAGAGACAAAGAAGAAGAAAACAATTGGCAAGGAGAAGAAGAAACTGGTTCCAACAGAACTAGGTAGACAGGCGCTTGGCTTTCTATTGAAGGAATTTGATGACCTCTTTCAATATAGTTTTACAGCTGCAATGGAAACTCGTTTGGATGCTGTGGCAAATGGGAAGGAGCAATGGAAGGGTGTACTGCGCGATACATGGACTGCATATAAGGATCGCTACAATACATTGAATGCATCAGGTACAATGAAGGGACGTAGCAGTTCAACAAAAGAATTCTCTGAAGCAACAGGTAATTTGAAGGGTCTGAAAGCGATTGTAACAAAGAAGGGACCGCTACTATTAATAGAAGACTCCACAGGGGACAACTCCCTCAATAAGAAGAATACGAAATTCTTTGGCTGGCCTGCAAACATACAGTTTGCTGATATTACATATGAAGATGCAGCAACTCATATTAATACAGTACGAAATGCAAATGCAGCATTGTGTGAATATGAGGGAGTTCCTGTTTATAAGAAGAAGGGTCCATATGGATGGTATGTACAGTGTGGTGAGCGTCGTATGAAATGTGGAGAGGACGATGATGCTGATGCAATTTTGAAGAAATTGGGTAGTTCACCTGATGATGCTAAGGAGGGCCCCAAGGTTCTCAAAAAAGTAGGAGAATATGAAGTGCGACAGGGACCATATGGACTGTATATGTTCAAGCCGGCTCTAAAGACGAAGGTGTTTGTGAAGGTGGGTGCAGATGTAAAGTATGATAGTTGGACTATAGCAGATGCAAAGGCGCATTATGATGCAGGAAAGACGGCTGCGAGTGCAGTTAAAAAGCAGCAGGGTGCATTACCAGCTGGTGCAAAGAAGTGGGCTAAAAAATATTAATGTAAAGGATATTATTATTACATAAATTAAATGAATGGGGATGAATTACTTGCTAAAAATAAGATATATTATAGAATAATTGTTGTTGAAACATTTTTAATATTTACATTAATACTTGGGTTTTTATTGTATAAATGTTAATCAACTTTTAACATATCTATTTCATATAGGTCTGGACTGGGTGTTTCAAGAATGATATCCCATTCTTTATCAAATACATAATCACGAAGAGTATTGAATGACTCGAGTGCTTCTTCTTGTGTTTCACCATCTTGTGCTGACCAAATAAGTCCTTGGCCGATGAATGCATGGCGGTCTTTTCTGGAGCCGAAATCACCCAGAGAATCATTTAGATGAATAATTGTTCGTGGACAGTTTATATCTTCAAATGTTTTAATAATCGCTTCAGAAGACCGCATATTAGTCATACCAGCTCCATAGGAATGACAAGTATCAATACAAAGTCCAATTGAGCGAGAATCACAGCCTTCCATTAGTTTACGCAGTTCATCTACATTACGTCCCAGTTTGGAACCCTCACCTGCACAGTTTTCAAGATATAGTGGAGCACTAATCGTCATATCATTCAGTTGCGCAATAACGTTTTCAATTGTACCATTTGCACCGATGTGAAGGACAGTTCCAGTTTGTTGAGGGGCGCCAGTTGCAGCAAGACAGTCGAGAATGGATTGTAGTGAGTTTGCACCTTTTGCAACCATTTCTTCATTGGAGGAATGTGCGAGATTGATTACATATGGGGCATGAACGAATAGTTTTTTATTGGATTCTTGTAGCCATTTACCAGTTTCTTTGAGGTCCTTCTCAGCGAATTTACGAATATTATAACTGAGATTAGAACCGAGGAAGCATTGAATACATTGACAGTTTTCAGGTGTTTGTTTCACAGTTGCAAGTAGGGTCTTTTGCAGGGACACGTGGGGGCCACAGCAGCTCATTTTGTAATAATAGTATTATATTGTAAGATATAACAGTATTATTTTCAATTTTATTTGTAGCCTTAAATAATGAATATACAATATTAGTAATGCCACAGGTATTAGAATTACCCGATACATTTCCTGCATTATATGGTGATATTATATTAATACCAGCTGATACAATATTATGGAGAGGGTATGATAAGAAGTATTCATCAGTATCATCTAGACCAAGCTATTATGGTTCATATAATGCAGCAAAGAGTTATTCAACATTAAATAATAGAGAATTGGGAGCATTTCGCAGTAGAAAGGATATAAAATTACTGGATATTCGTTTTATGAAAGTTATATTATCACGATTATTTCAAAATAATACAGCAAATATAAATGATATTGGACCTGTTATAATATCTTTTGGATTATCATCTTTGGCACATCAAATAAAATTAATGAAAATAAGATATAGGGATGCTGTTGATAATCCAGGATTAGATGCATTAGAAGAATTTTATGATAAAGATAGTTTAATTGAACAATCTGGTGTACGTGTAGGAGAAACCTTTAATGATGCATATACAATGGCATTTCTACAGGAATTATTTATGGGATTTGTAGATGGATTCATATCACCGAGATTTAGAAGCCCATATCATATTGAGAAAAAAGGAGAGATTAATGCTGAAATTATATTATTTAATCCATTAAAATCAGATATTGAACAAATAAATATTACAGATGATATTAAATTATATAAATCAATAAATATTAAACAACTTATTGCAATGCGATATCATACAATGGTTACTCTTGATAATAAACAAATGTATTCTGAATTTTATATGAAGGGGGGTAATCTACAATCTACACTTCATCCATTAGATGAATGTGAAATATTAATAAACAATAAAAATAAGGAGATTAATAAACTATATAATTCTGGTATTACAAATGGTAAAAAATGGAGGAATAAATGCGGTGGATTTTCAATATATATACCTCCAAATCCATCAATACCTATATCACCTTTTATTAATATATAGATTTAACCGCGCATTTGAGCAAAGAAATCACGTATATTATCCATAATAGGAGCTGGTATAGATTCTTGTTCTATAGGAATACTGTATTCCTGTCTGCTTGGCTGCTGCACAGAAGCTGTATTGGATTTGAGGAAATCAAAAATACCTGCGCCTTGCTGCTTTCGCAGCCTGCGCTTTGTTTTCCTGCATTTACTGCGTTTTTTCATTGTGCAGCGCACACCACCTGTCACAGTATCATATTTATATAGATACGTGAATGGACGTCCATCTGCCATTGTAGGGATTTTAAGGGCAAGTTCAGTCATTATTTTTTTGAGTGAACCAGGACGTTTGAATATGAAGGTTTTCTTGTATCCACGTGCTTCTTTACTTTCACTAAGGAAGGATTCTTTGGGTACAGGGCGACGTATAGATGCAGAATATTCTATTGCACTTTGACGTAATTTAGGGGTATCAAGAGGTCTCAAGAAATCACACATATAATCGAGCTGCGCACCACGATTACCGAGTCTATATCCATCCTGTAAGAAACCTGTAAGAACATAGAAACCTGTGCGACTGTCAAACATAATCTTACCTGCCTGTCCAAAACCTTCTGTCTGTCCTTTTTCCATGAAACTGTATAAATGCTGTTCAATTGATAAACGTTGATTGTTTGGTGTATCAGTTGTAGCTACATCAGGTAACGATGTATCATATCCATCCTTTGTAATAGCTGTAATGAGCTCTAATGTATATATATCATCCTGTGTTCCCTGTATAACTTTCTGTGCAGCATCCTTGAATGTTGTTGCGGTCTGTTTTAATTGCGGTATTAATCCTGGTTTCAATGGAGTCACCACTATCTCTGGAATACCACGATGTCCATTAACATCCACGTATAATTTGGAGGCGATAGTGGCGGCATCCATTGGATTTGTTTGAGATAATAGACGTAGGTATTGACCCATAGGACTGTCATGTGGTTTAACGGATGCATCTTGTACATCAATGGAGTCATTGGCACCGATTGCAATATGACCTATGCAGCCAGTTTGTTCACGGAATGCAGGTACAATACAGTTATCGTATGTGAGATATTTGAGATGTGCTTTCTTCTCAGCAGGATTTGTAGCACAGGCAGCACCGAATGTATCACAGCGTCTTATGGGTTGATTCTTGTAATTTTCACGCTGTTTCGTGATACCACGAGATTCTTTTGAGGGTGAAATAAGATTAATGAAGGGTGCAGAGCATTTGAGAACATAGACTTGGATACAGTTATATTTAGCCCATGCAGCACGGAATTCATTGCCCCATACATTGAGACCGAATCCAACATATGGAAATGGGAATGTAAATACATTATGAACGGGAGACATGCAAAATCCATCGGCAGTTGGAATGCCTAGTAAATCCCAGAAGAAATCACGGCCATCATTATCGGACTTTATATGATTTGCACGAAATAATAATGTACCTGATGGCAGGTCTACAAGCTGTTGTTTATAACCTTGTAGATTATATGGTAACGCCTGTAAATTAATTTCATCTGCAGCAGCCATTTCTATTTAATTATAGTGGTGGTTTAGATTTCATATATGGGAGCATAAAATTGAAACTCAACGTGTATAATAGTTTCATATATATCATTTCAGCTGATGATTGACAGCATTCATACAATGTGCATCGATAAGCTCTATAATGAGTACAAGGAGTATGCTTTGAAGCATTATAAGAGGCATAGCCTTGGTTCAGTACATGTAGCATTCATTATTAAACATAAGAAGATTATTGCAGTTGCTGCAAATAAGGTTGGTTCGCGTTCGAACGGTTCTGGTTATTCTGCGAAGTCACTGCATGCTGAGAAGGCAGTAGTAAAGGCATTGGGTGATATGTCGCAGCTGCGTGGAGCAACACTAATTGTGATTCGTGTTATGAAGGGGACTCAGGAGATTAATTATTCTGCACCGTGTCATTCGTGTCAATGTTTTCTAGATAAGGCGCAGCGAGAGTGGGGCCTTCGGCGGGTTATTCATTCTTGAGTATATATACACACTACAACATATTATACAAACTATTGTATTATTTCTTTTTAATTATCTTAAAGGTATTATGTTAATAATTATTATAGAAAATGAATAAGAAAATTCAATATATATCAGATATTCATTTGGAGTTTTATAAGACTCTAAAATCAATACCTGAGATTCCTGTAAATGCAGATATTCTTGTCCTTGCAGGTGATGTAGGGTATCCTACAATGCCTATTTTTTGGGATTTTTTGGAATTACAGTGTCAGCGTTTTGCACATATTATATTCGTTGCAGGGAATCATGAATATTATCATACAAATACAGCAATTTCTAAAGGGCGTATTCTAACAATGGAGGAAATGGATGAGTTAATTCGCAGTGAAATTGCAAGAAGAGAGTTGGGGAATGTACATTTTCTACAGTGTGGGACAGTTATAATTGATGATATTGAATTTGTTGGAGCAACATTATGGACAGACATTCCTCGTCAAAAGACAGTAGATGTAGTGGAGGCGATGAGTGATTATTCACGTATATTTATAGAAGATGAAAAGACACGGACAATACATACAGTTTCGGTAGAGGCATTAAATAAATTACACAGGGAACACAGACAGTTTTTATGCAGTCAGGCAGGCAGGGCAGCAGCTAAAAGAAGAACAGTTTTTATCACTCATCATCTACCATCATATAGTATGATAAATCAAAAATATATTGGTAATCCAATCAACTGTGCATTTGCATCAGATACATTACATACAGTTCCTATGAAACCAGATGTATGGATTTGTGGTCATTCTCATACAGCATTTGATGATATTATAGATGGCATACATTGTGTAATGAATCCTATTGGATATCCAGACGAAAATAAGAATATAAACTGGGGTGCATATATTAGTATATAATGAGTATTATTGGTGCTATATCAGTATTATTCGGTAGTATTAATGGCTATCGGAAATCAATTGGTGATCCAATTGATAAAGTTATATTAACATCATATATGTGTGTAACAACTCAGCTTTTATATATAAGAGGTGTTGCGCATAATCCTGCAGCTGTATTACCTATATTATTACTAGCACCTATTGTAAATGGTCTATATTTTTGTACAGGGCATCATATTGGAAAAACATTGGATTTTAAGAGAGGTAAAACCCTAGAATAATAGAGGTGGGCAAAACAGATGTTTTGCTCCATCTCTATTAATATGAATACACTCTGAGCAAACACATGTTTGCCCAGGTGTATCGAATAATCTAAAGATTTATTTCTATAGTATAATTGGAGAGTCATACCCGCCGCTCTCCAACATCTTTCATAAAATGCATTTTATGGAATAAAAGGTTAGGCGTCTTGTCCTTAATGATGGACACACAATTAAAAATATTGCTAGTGAAAGTGGCAAAATTATATTAATCTTTTGGGATGATAGAACAATTATAAAATATTAAACGAGTTGTATTCTTGTATTTGAATTCAGAGAATAATGCATCTGAGGATAGATGTAGACAAAAACATGTTTTTGTCCACATCTATCTATAGGAATACACACTGTGCAAACACCTGTTTGCCCATGTGTATCTGAGGAGTGGTTATACCTTTTATCTAATGATGGGCATTAATAATGATTTCAAAATGAATTGTATAATGGTGTTAATATTTGTTCGGTGATATAATTAAAATATTTTTGGGTCAATGACCATTTTTAGAGTAATTGAAGAAATTCTGTAAAAATGGGGTGGAATCTAAATTATTGATGTGATATTATATATAATATGGATAATTATAATAAAGTTAAAGAATGTATAACTAATAATGGTTGTAAATTACTTACAACATTTGAAGAGTTTGAAGAAATAAGAAAAACTGCATTAAATAATTATTATGGATTTGTAAGGGTTAAATTTATTGGACTATGTGGTCATGAATCCAGTGCAGTATTTACAAATTTTAATGTAAGAAAGACAGGTATTACATGTAAGAGTTGCATAAAATTAAACACGTCAAAACAATTATATATTAATAATAGAAAATTAAATAATAGTGTAACAGAGAATGATAGTATTAAAATTCTAGAAAAACATCTGATAGAATATGATATTAAAAGAACAAATGAAGGATGTACAGCTGATTTAATAATTAGAGAAAAAGAAAAGAAAGATACTCAATGGATACCAGTTCAAGTAAAATCAACAGCTCAACTATGTCATAATATGTATAGTTTTAGAGGAATGAAAGAAAGTTATAAGAATATGCTACTTATTTGTATTTGTATATCTGAAGATAAAATATGGATTATGCCATATAATAATATTAATATTACAAAAGGAAATCTTAATATTTCAAAGAAGTCAAAATATAATAAATTTTTAATTGAGGACAATACAAAAATATGTAGTATTATTCCACAATATGAAACAAATATAGTAAGAGACATAGATGAACTTTTAATGAAACCAGTAACAGTTCTACAACAAAGAGAACAAGAATATGTTAAAAAGAGAGAATCTATATTGGATTTCTTAAAGTTTGATAAAATGGAGGTGCAAAATACTCCTACAGATTTTATGATTAATGGTAAGACAATTCAAGAGAAAGTTGCTGGTAAATTAAAAGAAACAAACAAAATGTTAGTTGAATTTGCTTCAAATAATGGAAAAGTAGATGGTATTCGAAAACAGAGAACATATAGATTAAAAGAGAATAATTTCTATTGGATTAATTCAAGTGTTGATAATAGATTTTGGATTATTCCTGAAATAGAACTATTCAATAGAGGATATATAAGTTCTTCTGAAGAAATTAAAAATAAAACAAGAATTCATATTCCTATTAATAATATATTTAATAGTAATTGTAGATGGTTGAATGATTTTGAATATAGTTATGAAAATCCAGATAAAAATAAATTAATAAAATTATTTGACTGCGTTTAGAATTTAAAGAATTAACCCTACGGTATATGTAGGTGGACACACCTGTAACGCTCTGTTAGTTCAGTGGTAGCAAACGTTTGGCTGTTAACCAAAAGGTCGTTGGTTCGATCCCAACACGGAGCGCATTTTACTTTTTTAAATTTTGTATTAAAACTTTAAAAGAGTAATTTGAATAATAATAGCAATCAGTGCAACAATTAGAATAATCCACTTATAAGAACGTGGAGGAATCTGTTTAATCATATATGTTCCTGTGAGTGTATAGCCCCTCTTTTTATAATAATCGCGTACACCAATACCAGAAATCACAGCAATTTGTGTTGTATTATGTTTTGCAGCAATCTCTTCAGCCGCCTTTAGCAGTTTCTTACCAATTCCAAGATGCTGTGATAGTCCCTTCTCTGCCTGATTCCCCACTTCAACCACCTTACCATATACATGCAGCTCCCTAATCATTGCGGTTCGTCCCTTCAGTTCAGGAATAATGCTGTCCTCTAGAGCCTTACTAATACGCAGTCGGCAGAATCCCAACATGAGATTCCTTTTTGAGCGAGGTACTTCTGCTGAAATGAAATATTCTGTTCCACTACTCGCAGGAAATGTAGCAATCATATACTGTACTTCATCGGCAGTAAAGGGTTCATCACGTACCTCACAGCAGCGAATGCACTGACAGTATACGCCCTGTGCCTCTGCCTCATGTTTAACAATTTGTGCTAGATTGGATTTCATAGTTGGACTAGTAAAACCAATATGATGTCCTGGAAGGTCTTTCACCTCCTTGAAGTCCCTCTGGATACGATTTACACGTACCCATTTAGGAGTAATCTGTTGACGATAAATAAGAACATTAATCAAATCACGTGCATCTGGTGTAGCCTCTGAATACGGCTTCCATAGTCCCTGCTCCTTCCATTCCTTGACCTTAGTAAAGGATACATCAAGACATGGGTAATCCTTCATATAATCAGGAATCAGGTCAGGGTCATCACGTAGAACTTGGCGATAGCAATCCATATCCCCCTCTGGTGTTGCACCAGGCAAATCAGCCATAATATGGAGCTCTAGCTTGAATCCATAATCCTTCAGCATTTTAATAGCTTGCCTGGAATGTTTAGTGGAATGACCGCGATTAACACGGCGTAGCAGAGCATCATCAGTATGCTGAACACCCAGTTCAACACGTGTGACACCATAGCGCCTGAAACGCACAATCTCCTTCAAATTAATCTCATCAGGACGTGTTTCAATACCAAGACCAACTACATGCACCTTTGCAGTAGTATTAATATGTTGCTCCTCTTCAATTGTACCCTTCTCACGGTCTCTGGAATCATAATAGGTATTTGCAGCATAGAATAGGTCACGTACAAATTCATCAGCAATATCATGGCCATAGCAACTGAATGTGCCTCCTAGAACACGATACTCAATCTTATCAATAGGATGTCCATTGGCTTTCAGAACATCAAAACGGTTATATACTTGCAGGACAGTATTGAAATCAACATCTGCAGCGCGCTTGAAAACATCCTCATTAGACAGATAGCTACGAGGCATACCAGGCTCATTGGGACAAAAGTGACAGTTATACTTGCAGCTGAACTTATCAGGTGGCAGTGAAACACTAATATTTACAATTCCACTGTCACTACGTACAGCTTTGGTAATAAGCATTCGAGATATGATGGGATTCGCAGCAATCTTATTGGATTCTAGAAGCTGCTTATATGCTGTGCACATCTGCATTTTAGAGGGGGAAATCCTATATTTTCTGCGAAGAAGAACGAGTGCCTCTTGGAGCTGTTGCTTTGTCTTGATGGACGGCTTCGCTGTCACCAGGTCCTTAACGAAATGGTGGAGAATAGTTGAAGAGGGCTTCGCCTCGATTGTGTCCTCGATATCCATGCTATGGCGTTGGGAGGGCGCGTACATTAAAAATACAGTGGTTCACGATTCAATTTTTTGCGACGCAGCACTATTTAGTAGACTTTACAATAGTATTAATGAAACTTTGTGAATCGCTCTGATATTTGAATAGAAGCTGTGACAAATCTGCCTGTGTATATTTATAATCAGGGATTTCATTGAGAATTTTATGTGGGATTGTGCTGCCATAGAACTGTTTGTATATATCACTGATTTGTTGACGACGCAGTTTCTTGAATTCAATCTCCATATCAATACGACCTGGACGAGTTAGTGCAGGGTCCAATATATCACGATGATTTGTTGTCATAATTACAATGCGTCCAGGGACCTCTACAATACCATCCAGTACTTCAAGAAGAGCACCAAGTGTAAGTTTATCATCATCATTCTTCTTTTTGGGAGGTTCTTTCTTCAGAGATTCATTAATAATTTCTGTAATGGTCTGTCCATTTGTAGGAGCATCTTCAGTTAGTGGAGGGAGACGGCGGTCACGCACAATCTTCTCCCAACCATTACAATCAATCTCTTCAAATACATAGATACGCTTTGATGGTGCAACATAATCATTCAGATTGGATGAATAGAATACTTCATCAAGTTGTTTACGAGTATGAATCTTATTCATTGGAACAATAATAAGACTCATATCCATATATTGTGCAATGGCTTTGATTGTACTCGTTTTACCAGTACCAGGTTCACCATATAGTAGTAGACCGAATGTTTCAGGAATACCTAACTTAGCATATTGTTCCTTATTTTTGAATGTATCAAGGCGTTTCATGAGTGCATCTTTGCCTTCAAAGAATAGATTTGAGAAGGATTTTGTCGTTTTGAAATCAATTGGTTCAGGATAATCCATTTCATTGGATTTTGTATCAAATGTTGGCTTAATAATATACTGTTTGGCAGAATTCTTCTTTTTATGATAATCCTCGAATTTAGCAGACCATTCATCAATAAATGCAATAAGTTTATCATTTGTTTCATATGATGTTAGTGTGATTTTAATAGTATTTTCCTCAATCTCATCCGTTCCAGGCATTTCCTCACTTGACCGTTTACGCGATGAATGTTTCACTGTAATATTAAATTCAGCATGGATTGTGGGAGTTAGCCAAATACCTCCTGAATCATTGGATGGAATTAGATTTACAGATGTAAACATTTCATCTGTTGAGGCAGGCAATGTATAATTAATTGCTTTTTTAATAACAATATTTGTTTGTTTCATAAAATAGAAGATTCCTTTAATTGAATTTGTAATATTACCATATTTATAACCTTGATGTTTATTCATATATACATTTGCAGTCAGTTCCAATTTTGAACGATTATATGTATGGAGTTTTTTGAAATATGTATATATGTTCTCCCAATTCTGTATGATATACATACATAGTATGAGTGGTGCAATGTAGGACGATTCTTTTCCTATAAGTAGGAATAAGAGAGAAGATGGATTGCTGAAATCCATTTTGCCTCTTATTGGGTGGGGTGAATACTAATTAGTTCACCTATATTTTCAATTTTATTTGTATGTTATATTTCTAAGAATAAATGGATAAAATACGTGCAGATGGGTCAATATATTTTGTAACTTCTTTGCCATCTGCTGACCATTTTGGTTGCCAATATCCTGGTATAGAACTTGTGCGATTAGTTCCGAAAAAATCCGTGAAGCGTTTGTAATAATAGTATGCCTCTTTTGTAGGATATCCTGAAGCATTAAATTCATCATCTAATACTTTTGTGTCGATCCATTTTTGTATGATTTGGAACCATGATTTTGTGGGCGAGCTTATACCATCAGAGAATGCCTCCTTCTTTCTCCATAGTACTTCATCAGGTAGAATACAAGTATCTTCAAATGCTGCGCGTAACCACCATTTCTCCATATTTTTATAGGCCGGCATACGTTTCCCTGCAGGAATTGACCAATATTCTGAAATAAATTCAGGGTCTAGTAGGGCAACACGACCTTCTAATCCCCAACGAGCAATACAGCGGTCTGCACGTTTTACATCATAATAATGTATGCGGTCAACATATTCCCTGGCAGCAACATCTAATTCACCTGCATTGGGTGCATACCAATTAAATAGATAGGATGAACACACTTCATCAGGTCCCTCACCAACCATAACAACCTTACAATCAGTATGTTCTGAAATATATTTACATACTAAGTATTGGCCAACAGATGCACGAATAGTAGTAGTATCCCATGTTTCAGTAGTATATATAACATCATCTATTGCTTCTAGACCTTGCTCAGCTGTGAATAAAACTTCAGTATGATTTGAACCAATATGTTGTGCAACTTTACGAGCGTATTGAAGGTCGGTTCCTTCGCTCTCTCCATTTAGGGAACAACAGAAAGTACGTATGGTCTTACCCAGAATTTTGGAGGAAATTGCTGCGACTAGGCTGCTGTCTACACCGCCTGAGAGAAGGAATGCGATGGATTTATCTGCTGCCAACCTGCGTCGAATACTGTCTGTAACTGCTGCTTTTACCCTGTCTAAATACTGTCTATCTGTCAGATGTGTTAACTGCTGTGCTCTGTAAATATTTCTAAAAGTATATTCTGTCAACTGCGTATTATGGAAAGTATCTATATCATAAATATATAGGAGTCCTGGTGGAAATTCTTTTACATCAGCTGTTTCTTTAGAGAAACCTTTTATTTCTGAAGAGAATTGTATGGATTTATTAGTTGCTGTAAAATAGAGTGGACGAATGCCAACTTGGTCACGGCCTGCAATGACTGTAGTGAGTTGTTTGAGGTGATTAAATGTAAATATATTGAAGGCAAATTCTCCTTTGATTTTGTGTTGAAATAGATTGTAGAATTCTCCTAGTTTATTGGCTTTGAGAAATTTATAATATAAATGTAAGATGACTGCACAATCACTTCTAATTGTAGAGGGTAACTCAAAATCTTCAATAAGTTCTTTGTAGTTATAGATTTCACCATTACAGATGAGAATACATGTTCTGCTGTCATCTTCAATAATAAAGGGTTGATTAGAAGTGAATGTATCATCAATGATTGCAAGGCGATGGAAGCCGATAGTGACATTATTATATGTTTCAAAGTATGAGTTATCTGGACCACGATGTTTTATGCGCATAAAATTCGTGAAGTTTTGTTGGGCGCTTTGCTCAGAATTGTGTAGAGTAATATAAGACCAAATCCCACACATTTTATTGAAGTTATTGTGGCGATTGTTTATATTCACCAATATATTTTGTAGATAGTACAGGAATCTTTGAAATAATATCAATAATAAATTCTAGTGCAGCTATTTTATGAGTATCAATATTACCAGCGGCTGTATGATTATCATATAGTATATATACATCCTTTATTCCTAATAGAGCGAGTTCACCAATATTTGCAGTATGTATAGGTTTCCTGCGAAATTCTCTTGGATAATTGAATTCTATTTTAGAAAATATAGAGACAGTATCAGGAAGAGGTTCGAATATAGGGTTTTCTTCCCAGGTGTCACAGCAGCGAAAGCCAGCTAAATCGACATATTGTGGACAGGTTGTGATATTGACAGTTTTTGCGGTAAATTGTGACAGGTTTAATTGCAGAGATTTATTATTGCGTGGCTTATTATTTTGTGGTCTAACCTGTATATGGTCATGAAATAATGTATACTGTCTTTTATATTTGAAATCAAGGTCATCAGGTTTCTTCAGACTGTTAAGAAGTTCAATTCCCTTATTATATTCTTCTTGTGTTAAATATGCTCTATCAGTTGTAAGCAATTCATATAAATATATAAGAACTGCAGTGGAACCTGAAATTAAGAATGGTATGTTTGTATCATCCATTGAATGTGCAGTTTGTTGGATGGTGTGTGCTTCATCAACTACTCGAGGATACCATGAAGGCATGCCGCCACGTTGTTTTCTCTTGCGGGTAGTACTTCGTTTTTTATTGCGTCTAGTGTATTTCATTAATTATAAATTTGATATTAAATATTGTGTGTAATAGTAAGAATAAAAATGGGGGTTATATATAGAATTCTTAATAAAATTAATGGAAAGATATATATTGGTGAAACGACACAAGATAATCCTAATGAGAGATGGATGCAGCATAAAAGGCATGTATTAAATGGTGAGTTTGGTTGCCGTGCATTATATAGTGCTATGACTAAATATGGTATTGATAATTTTGAATTCAAAATATTATTCTTCTGTTTTAATGAAGATGTAGAAAAGTATGAAATTCAAATGATTGAGAAACTGAATACAATTGCACCAAATGGCTATAATATTTTAAAGGGAGGTAAAGGTGGTGGATTTGTAGGTAAGAAGCATACTGAAGATGCAAAAAGAAAGATTAGTGAATATTTCAAGAAGAGATATGAAGATGTTAGGGAAAGAGAAAAACAGAGTATTATTGTGAAGGATGCAATGAAAGGGATAAATATTCGTGAAAGAATGATAAAATCAGAGAAATGGAAGAAAGCTGTAGAAGAGAAGAGATTAGGGTTTGGTGGAAAAAACGTACCAAATGAGATTAAAGAAAAGATAAGAAAAGGAGTTCAAGCATATTATGATAATGCAGATAATAAAGTAAATATAGAGAAGCATCGTGAAGCGATGGCAAAATCTTGTGGAATAAAAGTATCACAGTATGATGCAAATCATAAATTACTAGATACATATATATCTGCTGCAGAAGCTTCAAGACAGACAGGTATATCTAGAAGTACAGTTCAAAATGCTATAAAACATGGAAAGAAAACTTTAGCAGGACATTATTGGATTGCGGTAATTTCGGCCTAAAGACTTTCCTATATGATTAGTTGTGGAGAAATCCACGAATAGCGAGGATGACCGAGACGGCCTAAGGTGTTCGATTTAAGCTCGAATGGAGTGATCCGCGTGGGTTCGAATCCCACTTCTCGCACTAGCACCCTTTTTTAAAGTTTTAATAAAACCTTAAAAGAGTGTGTAAATACTCTAATAGCCTTTATAGCATAGTGGTATTGCGCTTCACTTGTAATGAAGAGGTCCGCGGTTCGATTCCGCGTGAAGGCAAAAATTTCTCATTATTTTTATTGCAATATATAAATAGGGAGAAATCCCCATTAGTACCTGTTTAGCTCAGTTGGATAGAGCAACCGCCTTCTAAGCGGTAGGTCGTAGGTTCGAGTCCTACAATGGGTGTGATAAATTTGATACTTTAATCTTATATAAATAATATTAAATTATCAAAATGATTAAAATTATTGGTATTTGTGGATTTATAGGTTCAGGTAAGGATACAGTCGCGAATATAATTAAAGAAAGATATGGAGATAGAGTAAAACATATAAGTTTTGCAGGGATTCTGAAAGATATAGTGAGTACAGTATTTGGATGGGACCGTGCATTATTAGAGGGAGATACGAAGGAATCACGTAAATGGCGTGAAGAGGTGGATGAATGGTGGTCTGTGCGACTTAATATACCAGGTTTGACACCACGATATGTTCTACAACAATGGGGGACAGATGTAATGCGTAATCATTTTCATACAGATATATGGATTGCAGCAGTTGAACGGAAAATGATGGGCTTCTCGCCAGATAGTATTGTAGTTATAACAGATTGCCGATTTCCTAATGAAATTGAGTTAATTAACAAGATGTGTGGTAATATAGTATGGGTGCAACGAGGTGATATGCCTCATTGGTATAATGAATATATTGTGAAGGGCGATATACCTATTGGTGTACATGTGTCAGAATATGTATGGGTTAATAGTGTGTTTAATAGGATAATTAAAAATGATGGTGGGTTGGATGATTTGCAACAGAAGGTGATAGAAATGATGGCTGAAATTGCTTAAAGATAATATTATTTAAAATTATTTTATATTATATAATAAATGGGATATATTTATAAAATAACAAACACAATATCAAATAAGCATTATATTGGTGTAACACGTAAAAATGATGTAGAAGATAGATGGAAAGGGCATATTCGCGCAATAAATGAAGGAAAAGGATGTCCTTTATTAGCAAAAGCTATTAAAAAATATGGTGTTGATAAATTTATTTTTGAAGTTATAATAATATGTTTTGATGAAGATGTATATTTATATGAACCACTATATATTAAAAAATATAGCTCGCTGGCTCCAAATGGTTATAATGCAACTCCTGGAGGAATGTCTGGAACTTTTATAGGTAAGAAACATTCTGAAGAAAGTAAAAAGAAAGATTCAGAATCACTAAAAAAATATTATGAAAATAATCCAGAAGTCAGACAAAAACTTAGTGAAAGGTTTCAACTTCATAAAGAAAAATTAATATTATCCATTAAAGAAGCTGCAAAGAAAAGAAGAGAGGATAAAGATTATAAAAAAGAATTATCTCAAGAAGTTAAAAATAAAATTAGAGATAGTTTAATATTATATAATAAAAATAAAAAGATAGATGACAAAAATAAGCATATAGATAAAATGAAAACAATACATGGTATTAAAATCGCTCAATATGATTTGAGTAATAATTTAATAAATATATATGATACTATTAAAGATGCTGAAAAGGCAACAGGTATACACCGTGCCAATATTTCTGCAGCTAATAAAAAAGCTAATAATCGCTCATGTGGATTTATATGGAAACGTATATAATACTTAAAGATATATATACATATATAATTGTGTAGAAATACACGAATTCGAAGCTCCTCTAGCTCAGTTGGTTAGAGCATTTCGCTTATAGTATATAGCTATATATGTCACGGAAAGGTCCACAGTTCGATCCTGTGGTGGAGCATTTATTTTTTTGATTTTATAAGATAACATCAAAAAAATAAATTTGAAGGAAATATGCTGTTTGAAAATATACTATGAATATTATAGTACATATAACCCGTGATTTTATAATGGAATCTGAAAAGTGTGAACACGATGATAATGGTACAATTTATGTATCAGAGGAGGCATATGAATATATGATAACTATGGAAAATGAATTGGTGCTACTTGATAAAGTCGATGGTATTCTACAGTTTCTAAAAAAATCCTATATTGATTGTACAAATGAGTTTGATAAATGTAAAACTATAGAGGAATATACTGCTCTTCAAAAGAAGATTGAAACATCAAATACAGAAAATATAGAAATTTATAATAAATATATTGGTTATATTGAGCAAAAGGAAATAGCTCATGCTATTGCAAAACATTTTAAGGAACTACTAGATTGTAATAAAGCTCTACATGAGTCTATAGAGGATAGAAAAGTACAGAGCTCCTATCTTCTACTATTTCTACAGAGTTTGGTACTAATTATATCTCTTGGAATTGGAATGTATGGTATGGTTAATGCTGCAAATGGACCTATAAAATTTGGTCCTAAATAATAAATTTGATGCATAAAGCGATTATATTATTTTTAATACAAAGAATGTCGACATATATTCCATTAGAACCACATGTACCTCCACCTCATTTAGTGAAGGAGGTTGCGGAATATTTAGGACAGTTGGATGAAAAACATAAACGGTTACATGAGATTGCAGTGAAAACTCTGGCATCATCATATTTTGTAGAGAGGTCACATGGATTCTTAAATTGGAAAAAGAAACAAATTAAGTAATTTCCATCCATGTTAAAGAACCATTCACAGCAACAGAATCTGTACTTGACATTTGTGCAACTAATACTATTGTATCAGGTTTTCCTGTTATAGATGATGTTATAGATGGTAGAGATGGAAATAAATATTCATTAATGTCTACACCTATTGTAGATGCTTGTTGAGAAAATTTTGTGGTTATTATAGTTCCCATATCTGTTAATGATATATCTGTACCAGCTGTATTATTATATATGATTTGTGTCATAGATGTATTAGTAGGATGATTAATCCATGTTTTTCCATTTGTTAGAATAATTGTTGGATTCCATAATAATGATAATGTAACGAATCTTTCTTGGTTAGTTGTACCTTGTACTTGAATATCTACTTCTGTTATTTTTATTGTAGCACGACAATGTTTTTGTTGTAATTGAATAGCGCAAATAACTGTTGGGAATGTAGCAGTTCTTGCTGCTGCTGTAATAGGGAATTTACTGTATGTTATTGGCATAGAATATATGGAACCAACTGGTGTATAATGTCCTTCGACTTGGACTGTACCACATATAGCTGCAAGGGTTTTTTTAGTAATCACGGCTAATGCTTCTATTTCCCAACGAAGAGGTAATTTATTAAGACGATGGTAAGGGAATTGATATGGTCGCTGGTAGAATGCATGAACAAATACGAGATGTCCATTAATAATGAATCCTAGTCGTGTAACACCAACGCCAAGCCATTGTTTTTCGATAACAAGCAGGTGTGTTTCTGCTATTTTTCCAAGAATCATTCCACTTGGACTAGTTTCACGACGACCATTTAATGTATCAAGATTCCACTGACTTTGTGGAACTCGAACTACGTTCTGTATATTATCTGGCGAATTACTACGCTCTACAACAGACCATTCATTGCCAGATATTTCAATATAATGACCCATACTTACTTTAGTTGGTGTTGATACCTCATCTGTTTTATCACGATAATCGTCGAATAATCCAACACGAGCAACACATCCAGATAAATCACCTTGTAATGATGGTACAAATGTTATATATACAAGCTGTGTTTTACCAGGTTGATATAGTATATATTCATGGGATTGTCTGAACGCACGTGACCCTGTAGCGCCTGAAATGGATAGTTCATATGTAGCATTTTCTGCATTATGTATGATGGTTGCATTACTTACTGTTTTTTGTTCCATACGATATGATGAAATATCGAATGAAGCATGAGTTTCAAATAATGTTGTTGGCATTGTAACACGTTGACGTGCAAATAGGTCTGTTCCAGGATAACCACATGAATGTCCAATATTACTGAAACTGGGTGTATATGAATTATTAATATTCATTCTCTATTTTGTGCGGCGGACTTTATAATATGTATGTGGGATTGAATAAATAGAAATGCGCTCCAGTGGTCAAGATATCTTATTACCAGAAAAGTCAAAACGTAAATCTTCACGAAGTCTCTTTTTTGAAGTTCATAGTACTGATAGAGACCGTCGTATATATAAAACTAGTAATGAATTTCGTTGGAGATTTCCGGCCCCTATTAAGGAAGTACAGCAATTACGTATAATTGGTGGTTCTATACCACGTCCATTATATAATATTGATGTCCCATATAATTCGTTTTCAATTAATATTGGAGGTACTGTATCTACAGTAACAATTACACCTGGTTCATATGATGAGACAGCATTAGCATCAGAAATAGCTGGAAAAATAAATATTATTGCATCACCACCGAATGTATTTACAGTAGCAATTAGTTCAGTAACAAATCAATTCATACTTACAAGAACAGTAGGTAGTGCAGCATTTTCATTATTATTTAATACAGGATTGTATAGAGATTTAATAGACAATACAAATGGTGGATTATTAGAGCCAAATTCACCAGCAACTATATTAGGGTTTGAACCTGCAGTAGATGTTTCTGATGGTGGTACAGGTCGTATAACATCACCCTTTGCAGTTCAATTACGAGATAGATTAAGTCGCATATATTTATATTTAAATTATGAATCAACACAGGATTTAACAGCAATTAGTCGTGGATTAGGGCGCAAGGAACCCAGTTTAATTATTTATATGGATCAGGGGGATGCATTTGTGAAGTTTTTGAATAAGGAAACATATGACCTATTTGTATTATCAGCACCTGCACCAATCTCACGTATTAGTACATTGGATGTAAGTTTTCGTGATGAGTTTTATCGTCCTATTAATTTTAATGGACGTGAAGTATCATTACTCTTTGAAGCAACTGCATTTGATTATTAAATGATTTAAATTAAATGTGTATAATAATATAAGAATGTTTGGAAAGTTGGGGAAGTTGAATTTTACAAAAAAGAAGAATAAACCAAATGATATTGTTCATAAGAATATGACAAATTCTGAGAAATTAAACATAATTATTGGCGAGATTGTAGGTATTAAGGGTGAAATTGTAGGCATCAAAAGTGAAATTGCAGTTATTAAGAAAGACATAGTTAATATTAAAACAGACTTAGCTGATTTTAGACAAGAATTTAATAAATATAAGAAACAGGATTCAGACTTTCAAGAAGCACGTATTAATAATTTTATTATATCTCTATTACGTCGTAATAAAAATACATATAATATTAATTTAATGCCAATAGAAAATATATATATGCCATATAGTAATTCTCCATTAAGTGAATTTGATGGTTTAATTTTATATACTCCTAATCAATCAAAAATGCCACATATATCACAGGAATTAATAGAAAGAGTTGACAGTGATTTCCATACAAAACTGAAGGATAATATATCACAAATAAATACAGTATTTACATTACCACAGTTAATTGTTGTTGAATCCAAACGGTCTGTATCAAAACATAAGATTGATACAAAAATAATGCAAATGTATGAGTTTATTCATATGTTAAAAACAATAAAAACAATTGACATGTCAGCAACAAAGGAAGTATTTAGAGATTTCTTGGGCGATTTAATTGAATATTCTGGTTTAACATTAAATGAGTTACAGAATATTGATATTAAAGTTATTTTTGGTTCTGATGATATTACATTAAATATGCATGAATATATATGTGCTATTCATGATGGAATTACTGAAGATAAGTATAATGAATTATGTAGTAGGATGTTTTATGATGATAAATATGCTACAAAATTCATAAGAGATTTATCATTATTAAATACAGTTTCAAAACCAGTTAAAAGTCTTTTGAAGCATTATAGAACATTTGATGAATTGAAGAATATTATAGAGACTCATTTTAAGGAACATAATATGGGTCATGTAGCATCCTATTTTACATCATATAATGATATGAAGCAATATTTTGAATTAATGGCAAAATCCATTGGCATTGTACAATTTAATAAGGCTACATTTCCAGAATTATTTCAGTTTTCTAGTATGAATGCAGTTTAGTAAATAATTAAAGAATTATGATGATTATATAATACAGTATAATATAAAATCATCAAAATGAGAGATATTAATATTGAAATAAATGGTTTATCAATTGGAGGCAAGGAGCTTTTGAGAAAGACGAATGTGATAATTTCTGAAGGGGCAAAGTATGGTTTTATTGGATGTAATGGTGTTGGTAAATCTACTGTGTTGCGTTATATATATGAACATCCTGAGTTAAATACTGTGGATAAATATCTGGTTGCACAGGAGGTTCCTGCTGATGCTGTTAAAACTGTTTTCGAAACTGTCATAGAATCAAATACTATGTTATTAAGCTGTTGGTGTCGTTATAATGAATTATGTTCAATGGAAAATCTTGGAGAGAAAGATGAAAATGAATTACAGACAGTTACACAGCAGCTGGGTGAATTAAATTATGACAGGGAGGCAGCACAGGTTAACAGGTTGCTGGCAGGTTTAGGGATAGGACAGGCAGCAGCTGCGAAGCCGACAGGACAGTTTTCTGGTGGATGGAGAATGCGTATTGCGCTTGCTTCAGCATTGTATAGAGCACCTGAACTATTACTATTAGATGAAGTATCAAATCATTTGGATTTGGAAGGATGTATTTGGTTAATTGATTATTTGCGTAATTATAAGGGAACTATTATATGTATTTCACATGATATTGAATTTCTTGATTCTGCCTGTAATTGGATTATGAATTTGGAGAATTATATGATATCCTATTACAAGGGAGGATACTATCGTTTTAAGGCACAATATGATAAGGATATGAAGACAGCATTGGCAAATACAGGGAAGATAGAGAAGAAGGTGAAGGAGTTGAAGAAGGGTGGTGCAAAAACGAAGGCAGAGATGGAATCATATATTAAAAAGAATCCCCTGCCATATATAGGTCGTGAAAAAGCTGTGCGATTCGATTTTGGAACTGTTGCAGATGGATATGAAAATCTTATAACCTTGGAAAAATGTAGGTTTCGTTATGCTGACAAACCTATTCTTCGCTGTGTGGATTTTACTGTTGCAATGATGACACGTGCTGTATTAGTCGGTGCAAATGGAGCTGGTAAAACAACTTTAATGAAAATTCTGAAGGGTGATTTGGCTGCATCAGGTTCATATAGAATTGATGAAAGGGTTCGTATAGGATATTATAATCAGCATACTGTGGAGGAACTGCCTGTTGACCTGACTGCTGTAAACTGGCTTCAAAAAAAGTATGATATGAAGGAGGATATACTGCGTAGCTGGCTGGGTCGAGCTGGATTAGAGGGAGCTGCACATAAACTGCCTATGGGACAACTGTCTGGTGGTCAGAAGGTAAGAGTTGCAATGGTTGATTTGCAATTGTTAAGGCCACATATTTTATTATTAGATGAACCAGGTAATCATTTGGATATTAATACATTGGAGGCATTGAAGGATGCTATTAATAATTTTAATGGAGGTGTAGTAATGATTTCACATAATATTGATTTAATTACAGAGACGAACTGTGATGTATGGGAAATTAATGGTGGTACATGTACAAGAACAACATTTGAGGATTATGCTGCAAAATGTATTGAATAAAATTTGAAAATACTGCATAAACAGTAAGAGTTATTAGATATAATAGTATGAAAGTATTGGTGTTTGATACAGAGACAACAGGTCTTCCAAAATGGCGTGGACATGATGCGTATAAGGGAGGTTGGCCTGATATTGTATCAATATGTTGGGTTGTATTGGATTATAATAAGGAAGTGAAGCGTAGATATTATGTTATTAAACCAGAACGTTGGACAATACCAGCAGATTCGGCGAAGATTCATGGGATTACACAGGAGTATGCTATGGCAAATGGAGTGAGTTTGAAGACTGTAATGGATGAATTTAAACAAGATGTAGGAGAGGCGAGATGGATTATAGCGCATAATTTGGAGTTTGATACGAATGTAGTCATTGCAGCATGGTATTGGAGACTACGTGATGACCCTAAGCGTTTTTGGGATAAACGCAAAGAGTTCTGTTCAATGCTTCAGGGTTCCAAAGAATTGAATATATTAGATGAACAGGGTCGTCAAAAATGGCCAAAGTTGGATGATTTATATGAGATATCATGTAGTCAGAAGGCTCCCGCAGATGCACATAATGCACAGCGTGATGTAAATGTTCTTATTGAAATTCTGAAAAATCGTAATTGGTTGGATGCTCTTCTATTAATTTCATAATTTATAAATAGGTATAATGGAACCAGATGCACATTGTAATCCACAGTGGAAACGATTGCTACAAAAAGCCAAATTAGAGGAATGTAATGTAGGGATTAATGAGATTTTTAGTATTGTTAATGCAATTGCACCACCACTTGTTACAGGTTTGGCTGCACCCGTGAAACCTGTTGCATTAGTAATGTGTGGTCCTGCAGGAGCAGGTAAGACAACTATAAAATCCCAAATATTCAGTGAATTAGGAATAACACCAGAACAAACCATTCTAGCGGAACCAGATGCTATATTGGCTGCATTAGAACAATGGAAAAATCCACTAACAAAACTGAAATGTCAGAAAACGTCAGGGCAGCTTCTATATAAATTTTTATTGGAGCGTTTGGCAAGAACGAAACATCATATAGTGTATGATACAATTTGTCGTGGTATTGGCAATACAATGGATGCAATAAATCTATTTGCACGTAATGGATATTATGTAATATTATCAGAAGTATATGTGCCATTAGATGAGATTCAAAGACGTGTAAGAAAAAGATATAATAATGCTGCTGAGATAAATAAGAGATTTATAGAACCAGCGGAAGTTCAAAGGATGTATGAGGAGTTTTCAGGGAAAGCATCTGTGTATTTTGGTAAAAGCTTTAAAGGAGAGCCAGTGCGAATTAATGAATTGCGTTTATATAATAATGAAGGGGATGAACCATTATTATTGTATAAAAGAGTGGGAGATAAAGTAGAAATGGGGTCAAATATGAGACCATTTTATTTTAATTATAGAGGTGCAGGAAAAATAAAAGGTCGTAAAACAAGGCGTAAAAGACATCTTAAGCATTGATACACCTAAGCAAACAAGTGTTTGCTTAGTATGTATACCTATTCTTAGAGATGTGTCAAAATACCTGTTTGTCCTATCTCTAAGCATTGAAATGTTTGCGACAGACTGGTTTATATGAATCAGCTGCACCAATGAGAACTTGTTCAGAGGATGCTACAACACGTTTAGAGAAGTGCGCAAGTGTTCCATCACGACAATCAGCACAGTATGCATTGAGTCGTACAAATTCCTCTGCATGTGGTACAAGACGTAGAATATCACCAAAGGGTTTGCGTGTAGCATCACCATCAAGTCCACATACAACAATATGGAGAGGTAGAGTATCTGCCCACATTGTTACTTTTTCATAAAGGTCACCAAAGAATTGTGCTTCATCAATTACAAGTACTTGATAATCCTCAATATTAGCATGTTTAGAAATCTCTGAAAGATGACCAATACCTAGAGCAGGATGTTGGTCAATATCATGACTAGAAATTACATTTGTACCATATCTTGTATCATGTTTATAATTGACAACTAGAACTTTGTATCCAATGGATTCATAACGACGGATACGTTTAAGAAGTTCCGTTGTTTTTTGTGCAAACATGCATCCAGCAATTACAGTTAGATAACCCATTATATTGATGATTACGATTAATATGATAATTTTATAATCGCATGGAGGACGAGTCAAATTTTATGCAACTATTGGATTAAATCCCATAATAAACTAAGGTATTTTTAATAGAAAATGTTGAAGAATATTGAAGATGTTCCGGCTTATTGTATTACATTAGACCGTCGTCCAGATAGATGGCAGCGTTTTATGAGTCAAACAGTTGCAGCAGGATTGCAAGTAAAAAGATGGTCAGCTGTGGATGGTCAAACAATAAATGTGGAAACAGATGAAAGAATATCAGTATTTACAAAGCGTAATATTATCGAGAAAACACGACGTTCACATGAAGAATTAGACAGCATTGGTGGTATTGGTTGTGCATTATCACATATCAGTTTATGGAAAAAACTTATTGATTCAAAGGACGAATATATGTTAATTATGGAGGATGATGCTGCAGTTCCTGCAGATTTTGTGGAGAAGGCAAATAGATTATTAGAATCATCGGCGATTTTACAGAATCCTGCTGCATGGGATGTATGGATGTTAGGTGGTGCATGGAAAGCAGAACAGGTTGATATAGATAACTATAAAGTACATTCACAATATGAGCCTCTAATGCCGCTAGGTAAATTCTATTTAATTCATGCATATGTGATTAATAGGAAGGCTGCTGCAACATTTCTTGAACACTGTTTTCCAATTCAGGCGCATATAGACCATTATATGTCAATGTGTGCGCGTTTCAGTAATTTGAAAGTTGTAGGTAGTCCACTTCTAAAAATACGTCAGAATGGACAAACATCAGATATTCAAATGAAGACTCGTTGTGAGATTTGTGATGTACCTTCTAATATACAAAATTATTATTTATGGAATCGTATTGATATTGGTATAACAGCAGGGATTATTGGTGTAATTCTTATTGGTTCCACACTATTTTATAAGAGTACCTAATCCCTATACTGTCTATATCCCAATACTATTTCTCCATTTGATGTGACCATTTTACTATATATATGCAATATATCATTAATATTCTGCATATATTGAGGGTCTGATATATTAATATTTTTATTTATTGAAAATGGGATGATTACTTGAACATTTGTATATTGTGTTTTATCAATTGTTTCAAATAGGTTTGATAGTAATGCTAGAGCATTTTGATGTGATTCATAATATACATGCTCAATGCCGTCATTTGTATTGATTTTAATATATGCATTCATTAATTTATGTTTAACTGAAATTGTAATATAGTTATTATGATGGTCTGATGTGATATTAAAATTAATAAGTTGCATAATGCCTTAAAAAATTGTCGATACTAATATATCAAACCGCTTGTTTAATATATTAAAATGTTATCATTAATTAATATTGAATCAACTGATGAACGGATTCTTCAATTCAGAGTATCAAATGAGTATACAATACCGCAAGAAATACAAACATTAACAGTACATGATTTTGAGGGATATTTAACATTGATTGCAGGTGTTCATAGGGATTTGAAGAATAATATAGGAAAAATTACGGATAAGGAGAGGAATGAGATACAGGAAATGAAGACAGCAGCAGCAATTGCAAAGCAGGTTTTAGCAGTTAGACAGGAAACAGCTAGACAGTATAATGATGCAGTAGCAGAGTGGGATGGTGAACGCAGTAAAATGACAGCACAGTTACAGCGTCTACAGTCACAGATTATGAAATATGAAACACAGTTAAATGATGAAAAATCAAAAATTCAGGAATCAATTGAAAATAAATATACACAAATTATTCATGAATTGAGAGCAACAAATGATAGGTCTCTACAGGATTCAATTAATAAAATTAAAATGATGGAAGAAAATACTAGACATATGGTAGATTTCTATAAGGAACAAATAAATCAACTACAGCAGAAAACGGTGGGTTTGGAGGAAAAACTGTATGAAAAAACTGTTGTATCAAAAACATCTGCAAAGCGTGGTAGGCATGGTGAGGAAGAATTTGCTGTGCAAGCTGCTGCAATTTGTGGATGGAGTTGCGAGAGAACTGCTGATACATCTCATAGCTGTGACTATAGAACTCTATTGTATGGATTAAATGTATTGTTTGAATTGAAAAATTATACAAATATTGTACCTACAAAAGAAGTGCAGAAATTTAGACGTGATATGGATGAACATCGTGAGGTTCATGTAGGAGTATTTATTACAACTGAAACAGAGATTTCAGGAATGCGCTCAACAGATGGTTTGTTTAAAATAGAATGGAGTCCAACAGGACAGTTATTAATATTTATTACACAATTTAATAATGATATAGATGGGAATTTGCTCCTATTAGACCGTATAATAAATACTGCATCAGAACCACTATTGAAGAAATCAGATGGGGATATTTCGAACGATGCAATTATAAGATTGGAGCGCGGACTCAAATATTTGGAGGGTGCACAGGAACGTCTACGTGGAATAATTAATCGTATAACAATTGATAAAAGAACAGCAGAGGATAATTATACACAGAGTCTGATGTCATTAAGATTATTGAAAGAAGAAATGGTATTAATATTTCAACAATTATCTGGGCAAATTTATCAGGATGAAATAGTAGAAAAACAAGAAGAGGAAAAACCCAAAAAGAGAGCAAAAAAAATGAAAACGGTAGCGTCTTCAAATGAGGAAATATAAATAAGATGGATATCCAAGTGATTGATATTAACAATGTACGCAGTAATTTGCCAGTAGATTTGTCTGCATCATATTTAGTTAAATTAAAAACAGGCAATTCATCAAATGATGCAAAACCAATACAACTCTATATTGCAATTGATGTAAGTGGTTCAATGATGCATGAAAATCGTTTAATAAATATTAAAGATACATTGAAGGCACTTCTTCCATATTTGAAAGATACTGATATTATTACACTATATACATTTAACAATCGTGTAACAAACTATGGGGATTTTATATTGAATGAAACAGGGAAGGCAGCATTTACTCAAATAATTAATAATATATATGCAAACAATGACACAAATATTGAACAGATGTTCGAATCATTATGTTCATGTAAACCAAAGGAGAATTATACAAATGCGATTCTATTTATGACAGATGGTGAACCAACAGCAGGGAATATAGATAAGGACTATTTGCTTAATAAAGTTGGAGGAATTAATAAAGAGATTGAATTTATATCTATTGGATATGGTGCTGGTCATGATGCAGAATTGCTAGAGAAGGTTGCATTGAATACAAGAGGTTCGTATTATTCTATATATAATCGTGCCGCTGTTGCAGAAACAGTTGGTACAGTTGTTGGTGGTGTAATGAGTATTATAGCATCCAATATTAAAGTATATAATGATGGGACACTCATTACAACTCCACCAAATATGATTGCAGATTCTGAATATATGTTTCTAACACATATGAAACCAACACATATTGTATGGCGTGATACTGATAATTATGAACAACAAGCAGTATGTGCATATATTCCATGTTCAGAGGAAGATACTAAATATGTCATTCAAGAATATATTCGTGAAATTGTTGTTAGTGGTAATTTAACAAGTGATAAAGCACGTACTTTGGTATCTATTTTGGATAAACTTCCAGATACGCCATTGGCACAACTATTGAAAGAGGAAATTAATGCAATGAATCGTGGCTCTACAGCACATAGTGAGCAACACAGGGCATTCTTTAGACAACAGCGAGGTATTCTTACACCAAGACACGATGATAATAATACTAATATGAGGACAATTTCAAATAATGTACAGCGACATTTGTCACAGGGAATTTATGATACAATTACACAGCATCCTATACGCCAGACAAATGACCCAATGTATTATATGGTGAATCAAGAAACTCTATTATATGATAATGACCCATTAAATATTGAGTCTACTATACCATAAAATATAAATAGGGCACCTATCTCTAAAATTTGATTTATTATATATGTTATTTTTCATAGTACATATATAAAAATGTCCATAAAATGTATGGGTCGTATAACGAAATTAGATACACGACTGCATATGGGTGATGGTCAGCATTGGTTTTATTTGGAATATAGATGCGGTAATGAAATGAAAATAGAACGTGATGAGAATGGGAGAATAAAACAATTATGTGAAAAGTGTTCGCATAAATATGAAGATTGTCGAACACAGTATTCTCGACGTTTCATTCATGGATTTGTAGGGGGGTCATTTGGTGCAAAGAGTCGTATATTTGGAAGTATATGGTATAATGAAGCGGTTAAAAAATATGGGGAACCACCTGCAGAATATATAGAGGAAGCATTGAAAGCACAAAAGAATGTATATGAATCACTGGGGTTAGCATGGAAAAGGCCAACTAAAGTTGAGTTGACAGATAATAGTAATATGGCTCCTCCCAAAAAGCCTAGTCGAACAATAAAGATTTTGAAGACATCGAGTAAAATAGAGGAGACACAGCAGCCGCCTCCTCAGCCTGTGAAGAGAAATTCTAGGAGTGCAAAAAAAGAGGAGGTGAAGGATGATGTTCCCAAGAAGAAAAAGAAGAAGGCAGTAGAGAAAATAGAAACATTAACACAAAATGAAATTAAAATGCCAGAACGTTTTCAAAGTTTAACAGTATCTATTATTGAATCAAGTGATGCTCCAAAGGAAATATGTGATATTCAATATATAGATTTAGAAGAAATGATAGTAAATGAAAAGAAGGTATATGTTACACCAGAAAATGATGGTGAGGAACAGATAATGTTTAGTGTAATAGACGGTAAATATATATATGAGGGTGTATTAACAGCATAATAAATAAATAGATACAAATGATAATCCAACACCACACATTTTTTTGAAAGAAAGGGATTCTTTAAAATAGAATAAACCAACTAACGTAACAAGAACATCGCTTAACATATCCCATATTAAATTCATTGATGTTAGGGATTCAAATTGTAGTGATTTGAGGAATAGCCATGGTTGTAGTGAGTATATAGCAGTAGGTACAATCATCCAAAGAATGTTTTTCAACCATCCTAGATTGATTGCTTTTAGAAGACTTAATGAAACTACATCAACTAATGCCATTAAAAGCCCTAATATGAGTGATATTGCCATTTTATTAATTATTAACAATAATTAATAATATGACAACAATAGCGGCAGTATCAATTGCAGATGCAGAAAGAGCATTACGAGATGCAGAAATACTTGCTAATAATGGTGTTTTAGAGAAGCATCAAAAATATCAATCATTATATAAATCAAATGAGGTCTTTTGGGGTTTTGGTTTAGAGCATGAATTTTATATTGAGACGGGGCAATATGATATAATTAAAACAAGTGATATTACAATATACAATAAACCCGAACGTTATTCGGTGAAATATAATACAGTATATAATACTGATTTATACGAAAAGGCAGTATGTGATATTGGTCAAATTCTTCCAGAGATGTCAATACCAATTTTGTATAATGCATATTCTTGGCAGAAAACAGATATATCAGATAATCATATTACAACATATACAAAGGTCCCACAGAAAAATCCTAAATTTAATGGTAAAACAATTCATGAATATATTATTGAAAAGTCTGAATGGTGGCGTAATAACTATGAGAAGACATATACATATGATGGTGATACATTTGAGATAATGACACAAGATTTCTATAAAATATGTTTGAAAAATGTTATTAAGGAATATCAAACCCTTCATACAAATTTCATACATGAATTGCGGCGAATTAATGGATTTGAAAATGCACGAATAATGTCAAAGAATTATCCATTTGCCAAATACAAAACAAATATGGGAAATATTGCGATGTTTAATAATGGAACAACTCATATAAATATTACATTGCCTACTAAACTTAATAAAGATGGTAAAATAGAATCATGGCAACGATTTGTAGATCAACACAGGAGTTTGGCACGAGCTATACAGTGGATAGAACCATTATGGATAGCTACATATGGTGCTTCTGATCCATTAGCAGCATCCAAATATTATGGTGATAATTTTTCTGCATCGAGTCAGCGCTGTGCAGTATCGCGTTATATAGGTATAGGTACATATGATACTGTAAATATGCCAACAGGTAAGATTCTACAACTGGATGTATCATTTGATGATTTATCAAATACGAAATATGGTTGGTATGATGCATTTTATAGACAATGTGAAGGTTATAAGAGGTTGCAAAAGATAGGTATGGACCTTAATTTTAATAAGCATCCAAATCATGGATTGGAATTGAGATTTTTTGAACAGCTGCCTGTTGTAGCAATAAGAGAAATCTCTACATTCTTAATTTATTTGGCGGATTTTACATTAACACGTCCAAAAGGATGGATACCAATACCGCAAGAATCAAATGAATGGAAGCATCTTGCATGTAAGATTCTACAATGGGGGTCAAATACAGTATTAACGGATGAGATTATAGCGGTCTATTCTCGTATATTTGGTATTAAAACATCGACAGTATCTCCAAAAGAATTATATAGTATTATTGGTGATAAGATAGCAAAAAATAAAAAAGGTATATGTGTGCAGCATATGTTACCAGAACAATGGTCTGCTCCATCTATAAAGGAGGTTCCTATAGTAGATAAACCATCTAATTGTAAATGTATGTAGCAATGTAGCTAAAATATATATGATGTTATAACTTTTACAATAGAAAATAGTATACCACCCCATACAGTATCAGCTATAGCAAATGATAATTGATAATCCTTAATAGTTGCAAGATTTGTAAAATCATATACAGCATATGTAGCAGCTCCAATAGTGGCGGCATGGAGTATAGATGTTGATTGTAATAATAAGAATGACATTGCAGGATAAATAATGAGTGTAGGCCATAATATCATAGATACCTTGCTACCTTGTATTGCTGACATCATAGGAACAAACCATGATTTGTTAAATAATAACCATGGAATATCACATATAATGAATAGTATGGATATTATTATTATTTTAATAATAAAGTGCATTTCTATAATATGAGGATATAAGAAAATGACATATAAGTGTGAGTAAAGAAATGTGGTCAGGAGCGGGAACAAGACAGCTTGATATTTTTGAGGATTCTATAGCAGGATGTGCATCTATTTTTATAAATAATGGAACAATTCAGCCCTATTGGTATGCTGCATCAGGTGGTCCTACATTTAATAAGAGGATATTAATAACTCATACAGTTGGGCTTAATAATGATTATGACTCTATTTTCAAACCAAAAGATGGTCTTGATTTCTCATTAATTTTATCATATGTACTCCATCTACAAGGGAATATATATGTACAGAGTGAAATTGAGTTACCTGAACAATTTATATTAGGGCTATATAAGACTGGTGGAAAGAATATTACACTTGTAACATTATTGCATCAATATCCTCGTTCAATAAAGTATTATACAAATATATTTTTCCAACATATACCAGATTATATGTCATCAGATGTATCGGTCCTAATAAATTTTCTTAAAAAGGAGCATTTAGTATCAACATCAGATGATGAAATCCGTGCATATATAAAAGAGTTGAGGATAACAACAGGTGGATTAGTATGGAATAAAATGAATGGTATATTATGGTATGATGTATCTGATTGTAATCCACCTACTATATCAAATACCAATACAAAGGCCCTAATTCAAAAACAAGTTATTAATGGATTGCAGATGTTGACGGCACAGCTTCAGAGTATTATATGAATGCCTACATCTAGGCAAACAGGGTTTTACTCAGTGTATAGACCTATAGATAGAAATGGGCAAAATAGGTATTTTGCCCACCTCTACTGAATGCTTAAAAAATTGGCATGTGTTTAATATAATATATTAGTTCTGATATTAATCATAAAATGAGCAGTAATACTCTACAAAAGAGACCATTTAAGGAATATGAAGAATCAACAACATCTTCACAGTATAGTGAAGAGGGTACTACTGAACGAAAGGACCCATTTCAGCCATTTTCTGCTCAAAATTTAGTAGCTCCACCACAGCCTTATTATGCAACTGAGGGTGATATGAGTACATTACCAAATGCAATAACTGAATGGCGTAAGCTTAATTCTGCAATGGAGGAGCTCCGACATGAGATACGTGAGAAGAAGAAGCATGCTGATGTATTGGAGGAGTATATCTTGCGAATTATGAAAAAGAATGATATTGGTGCATTGGATTTGAAGAATACTGGTGGGCGAATTCTGTATAAAAAGGTGAATCGTACAGTTGGTATTGGTGCGAAGAATCTGGAGAAACTGGCTGCTGAGCATTTCAAAGATGAAACAAAGGCACAAGAATTCATTAAATTTTTGAATGAGAAAAAGGAGAAAGTGGTTGCTGAAAGTCTTGCATATGAGAAATTTTAATAAATTTGATTTACAAACTATATTATATAGTTATTATCATAACAATATAATGTATACTAGATATGGTCTATATGCAATGGGTGCTGTATATCAAACAGTAATGTTGTATAGTCTCTATTCAATGGTAAAAGATGATTATAATAAAAAGAAATATAATGAGGCCTTATTGAAATGTATATATAATACTAATATTTATAAAAAATAAATATTTCAAATAATAAAAATGCTATCCGAATGTTCAAGAGCTGTAGTGGAGTCAATGACTGATATGGGTTCAACTGGCCCAGAACACAAGAAAGAATCCTATATGAATTTTATTGCTGCATTATTAGCTTTTATTGTTGCGGTTGTTTTATTATCTTTCATTGGTAAATTATTATGGAATAATGTTATTGTAGACCTTTTTTCATTTGCTAAACCTGCACGTAGTGTATGGCAAGTATTAGGTTTACTAGTATTTGTTTCATTAATACATCCTTAGAATACTTTGGTATAGCAAAAATTATAATAAATTTATTTAAATAATTCTATTATAATTTATTAAACATAATAATGGACCCATCAACATTATATAGTACAGCACCGGCTTATAGTAGTGTAATACCTAATGTATCTGCACCTGTAGAGGGTTCAAAAATACCATGGAAATACATAATATTCACAGTTGCAATCTCAATTGTGGTCGGTTTAATTGCATATATTGTAATTAAATTCCGTAAGACCACACCACTAAATGAGGGTTTTAGTAATGATTCTACTGGCAATATAGTTAATTCAATTGATTCAATAGTACCTGGGGAGTTTGCAGGAGTATGTAGGGAATACGAGGGAGCTGCTGTGCAGACAGAGGAGGGTCGTGCTGATTTGAGGGAGCTGTCATTAATTCTTGGAAAACTGTCTGCTGTCAAATCAGACTTGCAAAACCCTGCAAATACTGTTAATAAAACTGCAAAACTTCCATACAGTACAATGCATGATAGGGAACCAGTGGGTGAATTAGTTGCACGCTGTTTATCGAAGACAATACCACAACGTGAATTAGATATAACATTTGAAACTCTACGTAATCGTGGACAGAGTCTAATATATCGTTTGGCTAAACAGGCAGGAAAAGACACAGCAGTTGCAGCACAGCAGTTTGCCAGCATATGGAACACAGTTTATGAGACAGCAAAACAGCAGTGTATTGCAGGTGCGCCAGCTTCAAAAGTATTGGGTCCACGTGAAGCAGCCCCATATGATATTGGTATAAACAATCTTTCACACTTATAATATAATGGACCAATTTGAGCCAAAATCACTTTCTATTAATAATACACAGTATTTCTATAAATTTATTGTAGATGGTCGTGAGACATTTGTGAATCCGCATGTTATAATGAATTATAGTAAAGAGCCAAAGAAAGAATGCCTTCGTGTACATATAGCAGATACTTCAATAATTACGCGAGGTGCAACAAGAGAATTCTTATGTTGTAGAGAACAGACACCTGATACATATGATGCACTCTATTATGGTAATGGAGTTCCTGGCAAGCACTTAAACGCCGATGATAATACTTAAACTTTGGTCGCGATATAATATTAATTAAGATGGCGTTTGTTGCTGCAATGAATAATTTGAAAACTGGTGTGAATGGTGCTACAGTATACACGGAAGATGGTGTAGGAGACCATCGTGTATCCCTATTTACAATGCTAAATCGTGGTCTAAGTAAAGAATATATTAAAAAAGAGATTGATGCTATTTTCAATTCAAATACAGATAAAAAAGAGGCTATACAAGATATGTGTGTAATGGCATTTCAGACACGTGATGTACGTGGTGGAAAGGGTGAAAAGCAGCTTTTCTATGATTTTATTGAGACGCTATATAATCATAGTAATGAAATGGCAGTGATTATTGAAACTGTAATTAAACATATTCCAGAGTATGGATGTTGGCGTGATATGTGGCATATTTGTGCAAATATTTCTGGGCTACGTTCAATTATCCTCGCATATACAAAGAAGGTATTTGATGAAGATATGGGACATTATAATGCAGGTGAATATTCTAAAATATCACTACTTGCTAAATGGCTTCCTCGTGAGAAATCTGCTACATACAAAGGACTTGTATATGATATGGCAAGTGCTCTAATCACAGATAGGAAGGCGAAACAGGCACAGCTCACGGAATATCGTAAACGTGTTGCACAGCTAAATAAAGCAATTAAAACAGTGGAGATTAATATGTGTGGTGGTACATGGGCATCAATTGTACCAGAGAATGTACCAGGTCGTTGTATGAAGATTCATACAAAGGCGTTCTTTAATGAACCAGTTAAGACAGCAAACAAATTATGGCTGAAGAAACAGGGACTCCATGCATCTCGACGCTATCCAGATAATGAAGACCGTGAGGAATGTCGTCGTCATTTTGAGGAATTTACAGCTGCAATTGCGGCTGGTACTAAAAAGGCAAAGGGTGCAAATGTAATTATGCCACATGAATTGGTTGCACAGATTCTAGGACATAAGCTGTCAAATGATGAACAGATTATTATACAATCCCAATGGGAATCTATTCGCGAATTAGTGATGGCTGGTGGTGGTCTAGGCAAGGCTGTACCAATGTGCGATTTTAGTGGTAGTATGAATGGCCTTCCTAAGCTTATTTCATTTGCACTAGGGATTCTTATTAGTGAAATTAATCATTCTGCATTCAGGGACCACATACTTACATTTGATGCATCTCCCAAATGGCACAGTTTTATTGGAAAGTCTACACTAAAAGATAAAGTAAAATCTATTGGTTATAACTTGGGCCAAGGACTCAATACTGATTTTTACAAGGCATGTATGATGATTCTAAATAAGATGGTTGCTGCTCGTGTACCAGTTGGAGAGGAACCAGAGGACCTAATTGTACTGACTGATATGGGTTGGGATCAGGCGAGTGGATCTATTGCGTGGGAAACACAATTGGAAACAATTCGTAGGAAGTTTAAGGAGGAGGGTGAGAAGATATGGAGTACTGGTTGGAAGATGCCACGAATTGTAATATGGAATCTATCTGCGAAGTTTAATGACTTTCATGCGAAGGCGGATGAAGAGGGGGTTGTAATGCTTTCTGGTTGGTCTCCTGCAGTACTAAAGGCACTACAAAAGGGCGGTATAGAGTGTCAGACACCTTATCAAGCAATGCGTGAACTCCTCGATGATGAACGCTACAATAAAATTCGTGAAGAACTTAAAAACCTTTTCCTATAAAATAAATAGGTCTATTAAGACTTATCGAAGGATTCATACAGCAATATAAAAATCAACTGCTTAATGATTATATTTGAATCCTGTTTTTTATTCTCACTTTTATTGATATATAATGTATAAGTTGTATATTGATGTCGCGATACACAGTGTGTAATTCTCTAAGGGTCGAACATAGTTCCTATTAAAAACAGGAGCTATTGTATGCTATAGATATGGCAAGACATTGTTTTTGCCATATCTAGTCGAACATATTGTAAAGATTTCATACAGCAATATAAAACAAATAAAAAATTAGCTTTAATTTTTAATTCATATTGAAATCTGTTATAGTAGATAACTACTATAGGACAATATACCATGCTTGCATGGGAGATTAGGGTTAATACATATGTGTTATCCCTTACTAGTATTCGAACAGCAACATTTTTTTCGAATAGTCGATAATAACGTTCTGCATTCTTATGGATGCAACAGATTACATGTATTAATATAATAATATATATTGTTATATTTCAATACTTCAATTCTTGCTAGTCGCTATGAATTGAATAGATGTAATATGAAGTTATGTCAAAATGATAAATGAATACCGTGTTTTCTTTGTTTTCTCAAAACAAAGTGGCAATTTGAATACTGTAAGTCTTTACTCGGCCGAGATGTGTAATAACATAGACAATTAGTATTTATACAGCAACTACAATTTAATCGAAATTTTTTTATTAAGTATCCATGCAGCAATAAATATAATTAGCAATTTTAATTAACAATAAGGGATACTGTTTCCCAAGAATATAAAATATTATTAGGAAACAGATATTATTAATAAATCTACTTTGCGCCAATCCTCGCGAAATAAGCATCCATTGCAGAATCTACAGCAGATGTTTTATCTTCATCTTTAATTGGTTTTACTGCCTTTGGAGCCTTTGTACCCTTTTTACCAAGTGGCTTAGCTAAAGCAGGATGTTGTAGAATTTCACTAAAGAATGTAGGTGCCTGGTCACACATACGTTGCAGTACAATAGAATCCTTCACAAGAACAGGAGCAGCAGGTATTTTCCAACGAGGAACCTCACTACATATCTGTACCATCAGACATAATGTATCCAATTTGCGTCGTGATGAAAGACCAGATACAGATGAACGATATAGATTAAGAAGTGCTTGAAACTCTTCATGCATTCTTATTAGTCCCTGGCTTGCTAAATCTTTATAGATTTCAGCGAGAAGCTCTGCAATATAATATCCAACATGAACTCGTTTATTACCTTTTAATCCAGGAGGCCCACGTTCTACAGTAGTAAGAGCAACAGATGCAACAGCCGCTGCTGCACCTTTTTTACCTGTATTACCCATTTGTTGTATAAATTCCTTTTTGAATGCGGTCTCCTCTTCAATTAACCATTTTAGCCAATATAGCGCTTTCTCAGTTGCACCATCAGTTATAGCCGCAGCTATTTCATTTCCAGCAATACGTAATACATCCATATCAGCACGAACACGCCATACCTTACGAACAGCTGCAGATTCAGGTGCTTTAACAAGATTATGTATCCATTGTTGATTTCGGTGTGTAGCTGCATCTATTTTAGGGATTTTTGGTTTACCGCGACGAGGACAATCTTTCAGTACAAGCGCAATCTCTGCAACTCGTTTTTGATAGAGTCCTTGACGCCACATTTCTTCATCAGGTAATGAACGTGAAAATGCACCCAGTTCACCTAGTCGTTTTGACAAATATACAAATACACGAGGTGATGCAATACCAATATGTTCCAATGAATAATCATATAGGAATTTCTCCCAAAGAGGAAACCCTCCCGAACATATCAAATCAGCAGTATAGTGCAATAGACGTCCTCCAGCAATTGCACCATTATCTGCCATAACTTGGTATAAACCACGTATTACATCCGATACAATATATCCATTTCGTGTTCGTATAATCTCCTCATTCTTGGCCTTCGTAAGTTGTCCAATGATATCATCTTCATCGGACTCATCACTGTAATCATCTTCCCAGAATTCATGTGCTGGTTTAGTTCTAGAAACCCATGATGTATTTCCTCCGCTATATGGATACATTATTATCTCGTTTATAGTATAGAAGAAATGGCAAAAGCTGCAAAAACTCGCAAGACCGCAAAAGGCAAACGTAAATTATCTCCTGCACTCGCTGCATGGAACAAGAAAGTAATGGCTCTATACAAGACCATGAAGGCTAAGAATCCTAAGACTCGCTTAGGTGATGCTATGAAGGCCGCTAAACGTGCTAAATAAACTACTCTAAGTAAATAACCCACAATATAAACATATAATTATAATTTTATATCAATATGTTTATTAGAAATGAAAACAAGACGTACAAAACGTAGTAGAATTACTAGAAAGAGATACAATAGACGAAAGGGTGGTTCAAGAATAAATGGGCCAAGAACAATACAACAACATCTTACAGAAAGACAGCAAGTAAGTCAACGTATTCAACAATATATTACAAATACAATGTCAGTACCGCCAGGACATGAACGATTGCGTGTTGTAAATGAAATGTTTAATTATATACATGATAATGCAAATATTATTCTAGTAGGATATCCTAGATTTCGTCAAACTGTACGTGATAAAATAAGAGAGGTATATGATGCAATGCAACGCAATAATTCTGTTCGTAGAAATGTAGTTGGTTTAGAAGAGATAACACAAAAATTAGAACTGCTTATTAATGATATTGATTATAATGAAAGTCATCCATAAAATTGACTGCGTATATAGTCATAAATTAATTATAGGATAGAATGACATCTATTGAAATGGCTCAACAGAAGTTGCAGAATGTTAGTAAAGTAACACAGGAAAATATTAATATTGTATTTAAAAATATGAATAGAATGGGAGATATAGAAGAGAAATCAGCAATACTTCAGGAGTCTTCTCAACAGTTCAAATCATCGTCTAATAAACTGAAAATGAAAGCATGTTGCCAAGCATATTATCTATATATTGGTATATCTCTAATAATATTGTGTATTATTGCTACTATTATTATATTATTTATTAAATAATAAAGAACATAAATATAGGTGATACTATATACAGTAAAAATGGATTTATCACAGTTAAAAACGCAGGTAATGACTATGATGATGGTAAATAAATCATCAAATAATAATGATATATATTCTATAATATATACAATGTTAATGGTAAATGTTATAGAATATATTTTTAAAGGTGCGCCATATATGTGGCAACAGTTTTGTCTATTTATGAAGGATACTTTTTTGAAGAAAACGAATGATATTGTTAAATTCATTCCAGACATTAAATCGAATGAACCTGTATACAGTATTACATTATTACGTAATTATGATAAATCAAACAGTTCTGATTCAAATGTAAATATTGATAAAGTAGATAGTGTAATTGAATATATATGTAATATAAGTACAATTACACAAATAAAACTAGATAAAAGATATAGTATAAATACAAAAGAGGATATACAAGTGACACCACAAATTCGTGCAAAAATGAATAATATTGCAATGGATGATAAGGGTGAAATATCAATTATTGAACTTATAATATATTCATATATTCTTAATGTAAATGAAATGCGTGAATGGATTGATGAGGTATATAGAAATTACTGTTATGAGAAGAATAATAAACTGGGTAATAGACGATTCTATTTTGATGAGGTTCCAATGGAGCCACAGAAGCAATTGAATATGAATAAGAAAAAATCTGAGAAAATAGCCGAAGAATATAATTGGTCAACGGCACCAAAGACTCTTACATTCACAATGAATGAGTTCAAGACATCAAAGAGTTTCTGCAATGTTTTCGGTTCGCATGTGGCTGAATTAAAAGAGCGCATTGATTTATTTGTGAATCATCCAGAATGGTATACACAACGTGGTATACCACATAGCCTTGGAATACTATTACATGGTATCCCAGGTGCAGGAAAAACATCTACAATTAAGGCTATTGCAAAGGATACAAATCGTCATATATTTAATCTATCTCTACGTAAATATACAACACAGAAGCAATTAATAAACTTATTTTTTAATGAAAATGTAAATATTGTGCCTGAAAATAATGGAGGTAAACAGACAACATATGCAATACCTGTAAATCAACGTATATATGTAATTGAAGATATTGATTGTTTAACGGATGTGGTATTTGATCGCAAGTTGAAAAAGAATTCTGTGCAGGAGAATGGAGATGGTATAACGCTCTCATTTATTTTGAATCTATTGGATGGTATTTTGGAAACACCAGGACGCATTCTTATTATTACAAGTAATTATCCTGAAAAACTAGATAAGGCATTAATAAGACCTGGACGTATTGATATTAAAATTAATTTTGCAAATGCTTCAAAAGAATTAATTAGGGAAATGATTAATAATTTCTATAGCATTCAGATATCAGTGGATGATATTCCAGATATAATAGATAATTGTTTATCACCTGCAGAGGTTCTTGAAAGTTTATGTACTAATTTTAAATCATATAAGGATGCGATTGAACATATGAAACGTAAGAAATTTCTAATGCCAATTGATTTAACGAAATCAATACTGTTTTCATTATCGCCTGAAAATAGTACTAATAATTTACATTATATGTCTGAAGATGATTCAGTTGAAAAGGTAAATAATATTCAAGAAAAGAATGATAGTGAGAGTTCTGATAATGAGTGCACTGATGATGAGGACACAGATGCAGGAAAGAGTATTAGAAATAACATAGAATTACTAGATAATTTCTTTGGAAATCCAAAAAAACATGCTATAATGGGTACTTCTATTGCAGATATATTAAGTGATGGTTATGGTCCATTAGATATGATGAATGATAATTTGCTTGGTTAAAGTTTAGATTTTCTTCCAGATATATATATATTCGTGGCGACCACCTTCATGCTGTATTTTACGTCCAACAGCAGCATTGACAGGATGCCGATTTGATACAGGTAGTTCCATTTTCTTATGTAATGGTGGTAGCATGGGCGCAATAGCATTATACATTTCTTCAGGCATATTGAGTGCCATATGACCACCTTTACGAAGACCGTCCCATGCAGCAGCGACAACAGGACGGAAAAAAACCTGTAGGAATGCTTCTTTTCCTAAATAACCTGGCATACCTTCATACTGTTCAATCATGAAATATGGTGGGCTTGTAAAAATAAGGTCATAATCATACTGTGAAAAATTAACTGTCTCTGATGGTTTGAAAACCATTTTTACCTGTGGCTTCTTACCTGTAATACTGTGTACTTCCTCAACTAATTTCTTATATGTTGGTTCCATATTTGTATTAGCATCAATACCAATATATGGGATACCAGCAGCCATTGCAGCTAAACAACGGCCACCCCCAACTGCACTAAAATCAAGTATACCAATTCGTGGTTTTAATGTACAATATACTTTTAATGC
>JACCDW010599978.1_pt1 | contig 52185 bp, 43 predicted proteins | sample 7449781 | NCBI WGS metagenome assembly JACCDW01 (sample SAMN15323449, study PRJNA562643) | freshwater metagenome | isolation source: river surface water | place: USA:Blue River Watershed | collected 2017-08-18
AAAAATTCGCGCCATCCCAATTCGACCAGCCATTTGTGACCGATGGGCAAGTCCAGGCCTGCGGGCAACTCAGACACAGCCTGGGGCAAGCGGAGTAACCCGTGGGTGAGGTAAGGCGACAACTCTGAAACCGCCCCGTTCAAGTGGTTGCGGGTCTGGGCGTAATGCGTGGCGTCGACGGCGCGGACGCGAGCAAGCGCAGCTTCGGGGGTTGGGGGATTCAGCAGGGTCCAATGCATGATGCTGAAATTGGGGTCTGACCCCAATTAATGGTTGGTTTTTGGCAACGGGTTGGAAATTGGGGTCTGACCCCCATTATTTCAGGTGGCGAGGCCGCCGCTGCGGGCGACGCGGATGTCGCAGGCTGCCAGGATCACGTCGGGTTTGGAGGTCCACCAGGTCAGGCGGTTTTTGGCTCGGGTCAGGCCAGTGTAGATGAGCTCGCGCGTCAGCACCGGGCTGGGGTGGGGCGGCAGGACCAGCAGCACATGGTCAAATTCGGAGCCTTGTGATTTGTGGATGGTCATGGCGAACACGGGTTCGACGTCGTCGAGCCGTGCCGGCGATATCCAGCGCACGCCTTGCCCATGCACAAATGCGACGCGCAGGGTCACTTGGCCGTTGCTGAGGGCGTGCGGCAGGCACAGGCCGATGTCGCCGTTGTTCATGCCCAATGCGTGCAGGTTGCGGGTGACCATGACGGGTTGACCCGCACGCCACAAGTGGCCTTCGAGCCCGAGGGCCTGGGCGATTTGCTGGTTGAGCGCTTCAACCCCCCAGGGACCTTCACGCAGCGCACACAGCACGCCGACTTGGGTCAAAGCGTCGAGCAGTTGCCGCGCATGTTGATCACCGACCGCTTGTTGTCCATCGCCGACGGCCTGTAAAACTTGATTCCACCAGGGTGCGAAGGCATGTTTGAGCATGGCCCGACCTGTTGCGCTGGAAGGGGTCAGGGCGGGCAGGTGCGTGACTTGTCCGTCGGTGTTGGCCCAGCCAGTGGCCAGTGCAGACCAGGCTTGGGTGCGTTCGATGGGTGAGCCGTGTTGAACCAACCGAGCCCATTGACCGATGCCACGATCAGACTGAAAGCGGTGGCTGTGGCGCAAGTGGACCCGCTGGGCTTCGAGCCAATTCGCTTCGCACAATTGAGCCAGCACGGCGCCGGCCTGTACCGAGGCCAGTTGATCGGGGTCACCCAACAAAATGACCCGAGCGTTCAGGGGCAGCACACTCAGCACCCGCGCCATCAGTTCCAGGTCGACCATGGAGACTTCGTCTATGACCAGCACGTCGACCGGCCAGGTGTCGGGTTGATCGACCAGCAGCCGATGCAAGGTGGCTGCTTGTTCCGGCAAGCCTGTGCGCCAGGCTTCGGGCAGTTTGGCCACGGCCTGGCGCATGGATTCGGCCAGGCGGGCCGACGCCTTGCCGGTGGGGGCGGCCAACAGCACGCGCAGCGGGTTGGGATGCCCCGACACCGCCATGTGAGCCCGTTGCAGCAGTGCCAGCATGCGCGCCACTGTGGTGGTCTTGCCCGTACCGGGGCCGCCAGAAACCAGGGTGAAGCCATGCTGCAAGCCGAGCAAGCAAGCTTGGCGTTGGTCGATTTGTTGGGTCATGGCTGTGGCCTCTTGTCCGAGGCCAGCGAACAACTCATCGAGCCAATCATCCCAAGGGACATCAGCCGGCCATGTCTGCGGCTGGGAACGCAGGATCAGGGCCGATCGGATGCGCTGCTCAGCTTCAAAAGCTCGGCGCAGGTAGAGGCGATCGCCAGATACCACCAGCGGCGAGGAGGTGCCTTGAGCCCAAGGCAGGGTGGATACGGCGGCAGGCAGGTCGAGAGGCAGTGACTGCGCCTCAGGGGCTTCCCAGCCGAGCAAGGCGGCGGGATTTTGAACCAGAGCGGGCAATTCGAGGCAGGCGTGGCCCCGGGTCCATTGGTGATGGGTCAGGGCGGCCAACCAGAGATGGCGCACGTCATCGCTGGGTTGGAGGGCTTGAAAACTGTGCGCCATGGCCGTGTCCAGCGCGGTCAAAGGAGTCCCTTGCCATCGCGGGCGCAGCGGCAAGACGGAGGCCAGACGGGTAGCGGTCATGCGGCGTTCCTTGCGGGGTGACCGAGCAAGGCATCAAGGTCCAGGATCAGGCGGACGCTGGGGCTTTGCATGACAACGCCCGCGCCAGGTGTGTCGATGCCACGCATGAACAGGTACGCGGCCCCCCCCAAATGATGTTCAGGCTGGTAGTTGGCGATGCGATGCTGCAAGAGACGGTGCAGGGCCAGCAGGTAGATGACCGATTGCACGTCGTAGCGTTTGTCGAGCAATGCGGTCTGCAAGGTGTCGCTGTCGTAGTGGTCGAGCAGATTGGACTTGTAATCGAGCACCCAGTAACGCCCCCCGTGTTCAAAGACCAAGTCGATGAACCCATTGACCATGCCTCCGAGCATGTGGGGTCGCAGTGCGGGTCGGGCTTGCCCTTTAAAGAGGTCATTGCAAATCATGGCATCGATCTCAGTGACGGCGACCGGGGCGGTACTGAAATGGAATGGCATCTCAGCCCAGTACTGAGGTTGACGCAACTGGCCCAACACCAGGTCAGGCGCATCCCCCATGGGCAAAGGGCGCTGAAGCACTTGGGCCAACCAAGGGGTGATCAGGGCGCGTTCGGTGTCTTTGAGACCTGGCTGGCGTTCAAGGAGTGCGCGCCAATCGTCACCGATTTGACCTTGTGCCAGCGGCCAATGGTGGTTGGCTTGCCATTCCAGGAGATCGTGCAAGATGGTGCCATAGCGGGCTCCAGCGCCAAATTCTTGCCAGGGCGATGGATAGGTGGGGCGCTGACTGGCTTCGGGATGACGACGCAAATCTTCGGTGTCGATTTCACGCGCAACCCGGTTGCCCTGGCTGTTCCAGACTTGCTCCGTTTTGTCGCCAAGTTGTCGCGTCAGTGCGCTGAAACTGGCGCTCCACCAAAGGGGGTGATGAAAGGTGGGAGTGTCCAGGGGGCCCCCAGCCATGGGAGCAGGTGCCGGAGCACGCCAATTCACCTGGGCGGTGTCGGTGGGCTGGCTGACTTGCAGGCCGGGAATGCGTTGTGCCAACGCGAACCACACGCTGGACCATGTTGAGCTGGCTTGTTCGCGACCGAGCCAGCGGCACAGGGCTGAAGCATCGCCGGATTTTTGAATTTCGAGTTTGTGCGGGTAGACGCCCAGCCACAGGCTTTGCTCGGCACGGGTCAGGGCGACATACAGCAGGCGGGTGTCTTCCAGCACATCGCGGCTGCGATCGGCATCGCCGTCTTCGTCTTCAGCGTGCCGCTCGGGGGCGGCGGCCCCGCTGCTCAAGAACGGAATGTAGACATGGGGGTATTGCAGGCCTTTGCTTTTGTGAAACGACACCACCCGCACGCGTTGCTCGTCGCTTTCGAGCCGGGTTTGCGCAGGGCCGTCTTCTGGACCTTGGCGGCGGATCTCACGCCCCAGGTAGCGCACGGTGGCGTGCGGCAAGGCGGCGATGCCCTGGGCGGTCAGCGGATGGGTGGCCTGTTGCAACAGTTCGGCCAGGTGCAGGACGTTGGTGAGCCGGCGTTCGCCATCGGGTCGCTCTAACAACCGTGTGGCCGCCCCGGTGTCGAGCAACCATTGGCGCAACATCGGAAAGATCCCATGGGTCAGCCAGTGCCGGTGCCATTGGAGGGCTTGATCGAGCAAGGTGTCCCAGGCATCGTCCGATGTGGTCAGGGTCAGCAATTGGGTCTCGGTCAATCCCCACAAGGGGGTTCCCAAGGCAGCGCGCAAGGCGCCGGAATGGCGTGGCTGGGCCAGTGCACGCAACAGCAGCCACAAGTCGCGGGCGTCATCAGATTGATACACCTGGCTGCGGTCGGAGAGGTAGACCGCAGCAATGCCACTGGCGGTCAGGGCTTTGAGCACGGCGTCGGCCTGTGAATGGCTGCGCACCAAGACCGCCAGGTCGCGGGGCTGGGCTTGACCCGACTGGAGTTTTTGCACCATGTCGGCCATGGCATGCGAGAGCAAAAATTGCCGGTGTTGTTCGGCGTTACGGGCAATCTCCCCTTCGCTGACCACCACCTGGACCGGGTGCTCAGGCATTGCCGCTGCGCCCTCAGGAGACGAGGCGGGTTCAGCCGGCTCAAATTGAATTTGGGGGCCAAAGAGATCGGTACGGGTGCTGAACAGCGCGTTGAGCGTTGCCAGCAATGCAGGGGTTGAACGTCGGTTTTGGCGCAGGCTGTGCAGGCTGTCGCGGTTGAGCGTCACACACTGTTGACGCGCCCGCACATAGGTGTCGATGTCGGCGCCTCGGAAGCTGTAGATGGCCTGTTTGGGGTCGCCGATCATGACCAGGGTGCCTTGAGCCTCGGGCGGGTAGATGCGGTCCAGTGACCCATATTGCCAGGGGTCGGTGTCCTGGAACTCGTCGACCAAAGCAACCGGGTATTGGGTGCGCAATGTGTCGGCCAAGTTGGGCGAGGTTTGCAAAGCCCAATACAGGCGTTCCAGCAGGTCTTGAAAATCAAACAGACCGGCTTGGGCTTTGCGACGGTCATAAGCCTGCAACATGCTGTGCAGGGCATGTTGCAGCACGGCATCGCGCGCCGGCGGGGGCTTGTGGGTTTGCCACTCGACCCAGCGGTCGATGGCGAGCAACGCCGGATGGGGCGGGTCTGGAGGCCATTGTTTGTCGACCATCATGGCATGACCCAATTTAGGCAAGTCAGCAGGCACCCCCAGGGCATGACCCGAGACCCAGGCGAGCACGCGCTGAAGTGCGGCCTCGATCAGGTCGGCGCGCAAATGCCCCAGCACTCCTTTGTGTTGTCGTTTGAAGTCGATGATGCGCTGTGCCAAATCAGGATCAAAGTGCTGCCGCACTTCCTCAAGCAAGGCGTTGTCCTGCGCCCACCATTGACGGGTTTGCGCCAACACCTCGGTGGGGGTGGGCAAAGTAGCAGGGTCTATCCTGGCCTGCGGCTGCTTCTGGTGAGCCCGGCGCAGATCGGCCAAGGCACTGATCCAGGTTTGTGGGTCAGGGGTGAGTTTTTCGGCTTCGAGGGCCTGCAAGTCAGTGACCGTGAGTGGGTAAACAAACTGGCGCACATGGTCGCGTGCCAATTCGAGCCAGAGTTGTTCGGCATCGGGCAGGTGTTGCAGGTCAAACAGGCTGCGGCTGGCAAAGGCGTGTTCACGCAGGGCACGCATGCACCATCCATGGATGGTGTGAATGGCCGATTCGTCCATCCACGAAACAGCCTGAGTCAGGCGTTGGGCGCACGCCGGCCATTGCTCGGCAGGGGTGTCATGCATCAGGCCGGTGAGAAAAGGGTCTTGGATGTCGGGGTCTGCGGAGAAAAAGGCCCGGGCGGCTTCGACCAGTCGGGTCCGGACGCGCTCACGCAGCTCTGCAGTCGCGGCTTCGGTGAAGGTCATGACCAGCACTTGTGGCGGTAACAGGCCGCATGCCAGTCCACCGCGACCGTGTCCTAAAACCAGCCGCACATACAAAGCCGCCAGGGTCCAGGTTTTACCGGTACCGGCACTGGCTTCGATCAGTTGACGGCCTTGCAGGGGAAGGTCCAGAGCCAGCATGCGTTGGGGCTCAGTCATCGTTGCCCTCCGCACGATTGGGTGCTGAACTCAGCAGGGCTTCGATCAGGTCCTGATACAAGACGGGGGCCCAGTGTTCAATGAGAGAGGCGACATCGGGATAGTCTCGGGCATGTCGAGCCATCATGGCCAAGGCGGTTCGCTCTGCTTCACGCCGGGATTGATCAGAACCCACGAATGCCATTCGCGCATCGGCATGCGCTTTGAGCAGTCGTTGCCCGGTGTCCGTTTCTTTGCCTGGGCTGAGCAGGCGGGCGATGAACAGGCAGGCCGAGCGACCCGGCACGGCCAAGGGACTGGCCCAGGCGTTTTGGTAGGCCAACAGCCACCGGTGTAAGACCGCTTGCGCCTGCGCAGGGGGCAAGGGCTGGAGCACTTTGACTTCACCCAGTCCGATCCAGTGGGTGGTGCAGGGCTGGCCGCAGGCGTTGGCCATGACATGCCGGGCCCAAGCCGATAACAGCGGGTGAATTTGGAAAGCCTTGTTTTTGCTCAGTGGTCCCGGTCGCAAGACCACATGCAGCCACTGCCCCGCCGGGTTTTGGTACCAATGGGAGCCGCCGACGGTGCCGCTGACGCTTTGCACCGCCCCATCGGTGACCGTCTGAGGAGTGGGGCAGTTCAGAAGTTGTTCGGCCAGAGGTTGCCAGGGGTGGTTGTGCAGCAGATCCGAGAGGCGATCATTGAGCGCTTTGACTTGCGAGTTCAATCGCAGCAAGGGTCGTTCAGCCAAGTGTCCCAGCGGCAACAGGCCACTGGCGCGTGCCATGACGACATGGTCGGCAGGATGAGCCAGCGCCTGATCCACCAGATGGTACATGTCCAGGGCATTGAGGTCGAAGGGCTCGGTATCGGGCAATTCTTGTTCGGGGCTCTGCAGGTTCATGCCCAATCGGTGCTTGTAAAACACATCCAGGGGTTGTCGCAGGCCAGCGATCAGTGAATCGAGAGGCAGGGTGAGGGGAAGGGGGTGACCTTGGGTTGCGGCGGGAGGCTCTGCGGGCCGAGGTTGGGAGGGCGTTGGCCAGCCCCTGGCATGGGCCCAGTCGGTGGCGTAGGTTTTCCAGGGGCTGTCGGCACGTTCAAAATACTGACGCGAAAACGATTGCATGGGGGCCGTGTGGACCCCCAATGGCTCGGTGTGGGCGGCATCAAGGTGCTGGATCAGTTGACCCACCAGCACGCTGGGATAAAGTTGGGACTGATCGGTGGCCTTAAAACCCTGCCAACTGATGTAGACCTGCTGGCGGGCGCACAGCAAGGCTTCGAGAAACAGGTAGCGGTCGTCTTCACGCCGGGATCGGTCGCCCGGTCGACGCATGCCGGGCCAGCGCATCAGATCGAAATCGGTTTGCGGTTGTCGACGGGGATATTGGCCATCGTTCATGCCCAGCAGGCAGACCCGCTGGAATGGGATAGAGCGCATGGGCATGAGGGTGGCAAATTGCACACCGCCACTCAAAAACCGGTTGCCCGAACCGGTGCTGGACAGGCAAGACATCCAATGGGTGCGCACCACACTGAGGGACACCTCGGAGTCCAGGCCAGCGACCTGGCAAGATTGCAACCATTGCGTCAGGGGCTCGGTGAGACCCAGCAAGGCACGTTCTTCGGATTCGGTTTGGGCCACCAGGACATCGGCGACGATCTGATGCAAATCGCGCACCCAGTCCGAGGGCGTGCGGGGTGCGCCGACTTGTTGCAGCACCTGCTCGAGGGTGCGCAAGCTGGTGCACAAGGCGTTGAGCGCCGCATGGCTGAGGTTGGCGGCCGGGTGGTCACCGGGGTCGGCCGGGGCCACGCCTTGCCATGCTGCGGCAGTCATCGACCCTTGCGCCTGCGCCAACAACAAGCGTTGCAAGCCAAACAACCAGGTGTTGGGGGTGGCGTCGGCGGCACTCAGTCCCACCCCCATGCTGACGCGGTGTTCGCCATCGAGCCCCCACCGCACGCCCACCGAACGAAGTGCCTCGCGTGCGCCAAAGAGTTCTTCTGGCGGAAAGCCGCAAGCGCGGGCAAAGGCCGGAACCTCGAGCCATGAGAGCCAATCATCCAGCGTCAGGCGAGCGGAGGGCCCTTGCAAAAGCGCGTCGATGATGGCGGCCATGGGATGATCTTTGGCACTTTGATCGGCCACGCTGTAGGGCAGACGGCGCGGGTCATCGGCCGCAAAGCGCCCCCAGACAGCATGAATCAAGGGAGCAAAGGGCGTCATGTCGGGCACCATCACGATGATGTCGCTGGGGCGCAACTGCTTGTCGGCTTCGAGCCAGCTCAGGATGCGATCGTGCAGCAATTCGACTTCGCGCACGGCACTGTGGGCTTGCACCAGCAACACGCTGTCGTCGCCTGCGGCCACCGGGTATCGGTGCGGGTCCGAAGGCAGGGGGTTGAGGTTCAGGATGTCCGACTGCAAACGGTGCAGTCGGCTGGCGAGGGGGGCAGCAGCGTGCGGATCTTGCGGCGCCGGGTCCGCAAAAAAATCGATCCGGCCGAGCAGGTGGCGATAGCGGTCGGTGTGGTCGTGCACGTCAAGCAAGTGCAGGTAATCGCGCCCTTGTTGTCCCCAATCGGCCAACAAGGGTTGAGCCTGCACATGGCCATCGATCACGCCAGCGGAGGGGACGTCAGTGCCGGGCTTGGGGGCTTGGCGCTGGCGCAGCGCAGCTTGCAGCCACTGACGCTCGCTGACCACATGGCCCCAATGGTGTTGGCACGGATTGAGCACAAACACCATGACCTGCGAAACCCGACCCAGCGCCGCCAAGGCCTCGATCGATTGCATGGGCATGGCGCTGACGCCGAACACCACGATGCGACGAGGTAACCCCTGGGGGGTGGCGTGCGCCATCTGCTGTAAAAAAGCTTCGTGGACTTCGGCCCGTGAAGTGGGCATGGGGGTCGCCCCCTTCCGGTTGGCGGACACATCAGCCAACAATTCGAGCCACAGTTGGGCTTGCCAGCGTTCAGTGGGGGGCAATTCATGGGTGCCCCCCTGGGCATCGCTGAAGCACGCCTGACCCCGCGCCCAATCGCGCAACCAATCGGCACGGTAGTTTTGGTAGCCGTCGTAGAGTTGAGCCAATTGTTGGCACAGTTGCAACAGCCGGGCGTCATCGGTGCGGCCGTGGTCGTTGCGCACATATCGGGCCAAGGGCTCGAACACCCCTTGGGTGTCTTGCTCAAACCACCGGGGCAACAGGTGCATGAGACGCCAAACCAGGTGTTCGCGATCCAGCGGCATCTGCGCTGGAACCAGGTCGGCGCCCAGCACCGTGCGGTAGGCGTGCCACAGCATCTCGGCAGGAAACACCATGCGGGTGGCGGCACAAACGCCCAGACCTTCGGCGGCAGCCAAGCCCTGCTCCAGCCACTGCTTCATGCCGTTGCTTTGCACCACCATCCATTCGGGGCTCAGGCCCGGTAAAGGAAATTGGCGCACGTGCTCGATGAGCAGTTGGCGCAGGTCTTCAAGCCGGTTGCCATGCAACACCATGAATCCGATCGGCCAATCGGCCGTCGGCGCGGGATGGTGGGCAGGGGTGTCGGGGGGCGGAGCCATGCTTTCAAGCATAGCCCAGCCAAAGGCTCAAGCCATGAGCCTGAAATAAAAAAAGAGGGCTCCAAGCCCCCTTGGGCTGGTGCGATCCAGGGCCGATCAGGCTTCGTCGACGATCGGGTTGCGAAGCGTGCCCACGCCTTCAATCACGATGTCGCAGACATCGCCTTGTTTCATGAACACCGGGGGCGTGCGGGCGTAGCCTACACCGGCCGGGGTGCCGGTGATGATGACGTCGCCGGGCATCAGGGTGATGCACTCGGAAATGATGACCAGCGATTCCTTGACGTTCCACAAAAAGTCGCTGGTGTTGGCGTCTTGCATCACCTGACCGTTGAGGATGCTTTGGATGCGCAAACCATGGGCGCCCGGGGGCAGCTCGTCTGCGGTGACGATCCAGGGGCCAAAGCCGCCGGTCTGGTCAAAGTTTTTGCCGATGGTCCACTGATTGGTTTTGCGCTGGTAGTCGCGCACGCTGCCATCGTTGAAGCAACTGTAGCCAAAGACACAGTCCAAGGCGTTGTCGGGCGTCAGGTGGCGGGCCGGTTTGCCGATGATCACCGCCAGTTCGGCTTCGTAGTCGAGTTTGGTCGAAACCTTGGGGCGCACGATGGGGGCATTGTGGGCCGTCATCGAGGTGTCGACCCGCATGAAAAAGCTGGGGTACTCGGGGCGGGCGTGACCGCCTTCCTTGGCATGGTCGGCGTAGTTCAGGCCCAGACAAATGATTTTGGGGGGGTGGGCAATGGGCAGGTCAAACTGCACCGATGACAGGGGCTGAAAGTCGCTGGCAGCGGCTTTGGCCAACAGGCCAGCCACGCGCTGACGGGTGGCGTCGTCATAAAAAGGGGTCATTTCGGGGGCCAACGAGGCATCGAGCTTTGCCAGATCGATGAACTGGTCATCGTGCCCGGGTCGGATCAGTCCCAAACCATGGCGGCCGGCGGCGGTGTAGCGAAAGAGTTTCATGGGGACTCCTGATGAACAAAAAAAGTTGCAACGCGACCACGCGATGCCTGAGAATGATTCTAGAGCCAGCCATGCGGCCGGCCGATCCAAGGTGTCACCTAGATGTTGCAGCGTTTTTTGAAGTCCCGCTTACTGGAGACGGTCCAGCAAACTTGCCGTCGTTTGCTCAGTGAGCGCGGCGAATCCAACGCCCAGAGCATGGCCCGGCGCATCCTCGACGGTTATGAGCAACTGAGCCCGGCCCAGCGCACCGAATTTTTTCAGTTTTTATCCACCGAGTTCAATCCTGACCCGATCATGGTGCAAGAGGCGGCAAGCACTTATGCCAGTCAGCCCTCTGGGGTCAACCTGATGCATTTGTTCCGGGTGGTCGAGCCGCCGCGGCAAGAGCTGTTGCGCCGCATCAACCGGGCCCCCAACGCCACGGGCGCACTGGTGCGTTTGCGGGCTGAATTGCTCACCCAAATGAAGGACAACCCCGAATTCAGGGCGCTGGACGCTGATTTGCATCACTTGTTCACGTCGTGGTTCAACCCGGGCTTTTTGGAGTTGCACGAGATCACCTGGAATTCGCCCGCCCAGCTGCTGGAAAAAATCATCCAGCATGAAGCGGTGCATGCCGTCGACGGTTGGGATGATTTGCGCCGGCGCTTGCAACCGGATCGCCGTTGCTTTGCCTTTTTTCACCCCCAATTGCCGGGTGAACCCTTGATTTTTGTGGAAGTCGCACTGGTTCCCGACATCGCCGGCGATGTCGGGCCGCTGCTCAACAAAAAAGCACCATTGATTGAAGAGAAAAAGCAAAAGACGGCGATTTTTTATTCCATCAGCAACTGCCAGCCCGGCTTGCGCGGGGTGTCGTTGGGCAATTTCCTGATCAAGCGGGTGGCCGACCGCTTGTTGCAAGAATCGCCGGGCATCAAAACTTTTTCCACGCTGTCGCCGATTCCGGGCTTCACCCGCTGGCTCGATCAGGGCGCTCCGTTGGACCCGGCCCAAGTCACCCTGTCGCGCATCAAGAAAGCCGAAGAAGCGCTCGCGACCTTGCGCCTGGACCGCGCCAAGTGGGCCGAGCGATTGCGCGCTGGTTGGCATCCGGATGATGCGATCGAGGCTGAACGCCAGGCCCTGATGCGATTGTGCGCCCTGTACCTGATGTACCACACCACCCACCCCACGGGTGACTCGGTGGGGAAGTTCCATCTGACCAACGGTGCCACGCTGTACCGCATCAACTGGGGCGCGGATTTGTCCAAAAAAGGCATTCAGCAGTCGGCCGGCATCATGGTCAACTACCTTTACGAGCTCGACAAGGTGGAAACCCAGCACGAGGCCTTCATGAAGCGGGTCGTGGTCTATGCCCGCGGGGTCGAGAAGTGGGCATGAGAGGGGGCTGGACTCCGCCGCTTGATTGACATCGACAGGCCCGATAATCGGGCCATGCTCAAAATCCTCGATGCTTTTTGGCGTGCCTTTGCTTATGCCCTGACCCCCAGGGTGCTGGTGCTCACCCTGATGCCGTTGGTCATTCTGGTGGTGGCGGTGATGACGCTGGCCTATTTTTACCTCGACCCGGCCCAGGAGTGGGTCAGCGACGCCCTCTTGAACTGGCCCTGGCTGCAAGCCGGATTCACCTGGCTGTCGCGTCTGGGCTTTGCCACCTTGCAAACCGTGCTGGCCACGCTGATCATCGCTTTCATGGTGACGCCGGTGTTGGTCATCATCAGCCTGTTATCGGTATCGTTGCTGCTGAGCACGCCCTTGCTCGACGGCGTGGCGCGGCGACGATTTCCCAACCTGCAACGGCTGCGCGGGGGCAGCGTGGCGGGCAGTGTGTGGTACATGGTCAAATCGACCGCCATCACCTTGCTGGTGCTGGTGATCACCGTGCCTTTGTGGTGGATCCCGCCGTTCATGTTTGTGCTGCCCCCTTTGATCTGGGGTTGGCTGACCTATCGGGTGATGACCTACGATGCCCTGGCCGAGCACGCCAGCGAGAACGAACGGCAGTGGATTTTTGAGCAACACCGTTGGCCGCTCTGGGCCATGGGGGTGGTGACCGGATTCATGGGAGCCATTCCGGGCCTGATCTGGGCTTCTGGCGCGATGCTGGCAGCTGCCTTCATTTTGCTGGTGCCATTGGCTTTGTGGATCTACACCTGGATTTTTGCCTTTGGCGCGCTCTGGTTTGCCCACTATGGCCTGAGTGCCCTGAACGAATTGCGCCGCGCGGGGGGCATCGGTCCGGCGCAAAGCGCTGATCCGCCGGCCCCTTCAACCGCCCCGGCGACTTCAGCCACTGACGTCATCGACGTCTGAACCCGGGGGCTGACGATCGCTGGTAAGTTCAAAACAGCGATTCGCTCTCGCCATAGCCGGCGACCGGTTCACTGGCCTTTTGCGTCTGCCAGTCTGAGGTGCGCATCAAAGATGCCACCCGCACCCCCAACAACCGGAAGCGCCGACTCAGATCCACCCGCTTCAGGCACTGCCCGGCCAATTGCCGGATGCGCTGCGGGTCAGCGGTGTGGTCTTCGACCGAGACATCGCGGGTCACGATTTTGAAATCGTCATAGCGCAGCTTGATGCCGATCGTGCGACCCACGTAACCCTTGCGGCGCAAGTCTTCGGCCACCTGTTCGCACAGGCGCGTCAAGATCCCGGACAGCGCCTCGCGGTCATGGCGGGCGTGCAAGTCGCGCTCAAAGGTGGTTTCTCGACTCATGCCCGCGGGCTCACTGGTGGTCTGCACCGGTCGGTCGTCGCGTCCCCAGGCCGCATCAAACAGCCAGGCGCCATGGCTGCGCCCGAACAGCTCCATCAACTCAAACCGGTCTCGTTGAGCCAGTTGGCCGATGGTCTCGATGCCCTGAGCTTTGAGGCGTGCATCGGCCTTGGGCCCGATGCCGTTGATCTTGCGGCACGGCAGCGGCCAGATCAGCGTCGACAGGTCGGCTTCGTGCACGATCGAGATGCCGTTGGGCTTGTTGAATTCGCTCGCCATTTTGGCCAACAGCTTGTTGGGGGCCACGCCGATCGAGCAGGTCAGCCCGGTCTCCTGAAAAATGCTTTTTTGCAGCAAACGCGCCAACACCCGCCCGCCTTCGCGCTGCCCGCCCGGGACTTCGGTGAAATCGATGTAGACCTCGTCCACGCCCCGATCTTCCATCACCGGCGCGATGTCGCTGATGACGGCTTTGAAGCGCCTGGAAAAAGCCCGATAACGCTCGAAATCAACGGGCAACAAGACCGCTTGGGGGCACAGTTGGGCAGCCTTCATCAGGCCCATGGCAGAGCCGACGCCAAATTGCCGGGCTTCGTAGGTGGCGGTGGTGATGACCCCCCGGCCGGCATAACCATCGAGTCGAGGGAAGGCCGCCACCGGGATGTGGTCGAGTCGTTCGGTGATGTTGTCGGCGGTCCAGCCGTTGTCGGGTTGCAGGGTCTGCATGATGGCCAACAGGTCATCGGCGCGGCGGCGCCCCCCTCCGATCACCACCGGCAGGCCCCGCAGTTGCGGGTAGCGCATGAGCTCGCACGACGCATAAAACGCGTCCATGTCCAGGTGTGCGATGCGTCGGGTCAGGGCAGACATCTTGACCCCAGAGGTGCAAACGCTCAGGCCGTCGGGTAGGTTCCCGGTAGCAGGATTTCGCGGTTGACGCGGTCGATTTGGGTGTGACCGCAAAACGCCATCGTGGTGTCGAGCTCTTTGTGGATGATGTCAATGGCTTTGGCCACCCCCGCATGGCCCATGGCCCCCAGGCCATACAGCATCGCGCGGCCGATGTAGGTGCCACGTGCCCCCAGGGCGCGGGCTTTGAGCACGTCTTGGCCGCTGCGGATGCCACCGTCCATGTGAACCTCGATCTGGCTGCCGACGGCGTCAACGATGGCGGGCAGGGCCTGGATGCTGCTGGGCGCACCGTCGAGCTGGCGGCCGCCATGGTTGGACACGATCAGGGCGTCAGCCCCTGAGCGCGCGGCCAGTTTGGCGTCTTCGGCGTCCATGATGCCCTTGATGATCAGCTTGCCGCCCCAACGGTCTTTGATCCATTGCACATCGTCCCAGCTCAGTGCCGGGTCAAATTGCGAGGCGGTCCAGCTGGACAGGCTGCTCATGTCGGCCACCCCGCTGACGTGTCCCACGATGTTGCCGAACTGGCGCCGGGGTGTGCCCAGCATGCCCATGCACCAGCGCAGCTTGGTCATCATGTTGGCGATGTTCTTCAGGGTCAGCTTGGGCGGGGCCGAGAGGCCGTTTTTGATGTCCTTGTGGCGTTGCCCCAGAATTTGCAGATCGAGCGTGAGGATCAGGGCGCCGCAATGAGCGGCTTTGGCGCGATCGATCAGGCGTTCGATGAAGCCCCGGTCTTTCATGACATACAGTTGAAACCAGAATCCTTCGCCGGCGTGCTTGGCCACGTCTTCGATCGAGCAAATGCTCATGGTCGACAGGGCGAAGGGGATCCCGAACTCGCGTGCAGCCCGCGCTGCCAGGATTTCGCCGTCGGCGTGTTGCATGCCGGTCAGGCCGGTGGGGGCGATCGCCACGGGCATGGCCACTTGTTGACCCACCATGGTGCTGGCGGTGCTGCGTCCTTCCATGTTGACGGCCACCCGCTGGCGCAGCTTGATCCGCGAGAAATCGGTTTCGTTCGAGCGATAGGTGCTTTCGGTGTAAGACCCGCTGTCGGCATAGTCATAAAACATGCGTGGAACACGCTTTTCGGCCAACACGCGCAAGTCTTCGATGGTGGTGATCACGGGCATGGGTCAGACTCCTGTTCAGACCCCTATGTTATTCCATTCAGGGCAGGGTCGTTGCACAATGCAGGCATGAACATCGCTCATTTGCTAGAACGCGTTGCTCTGGCGGCACCCGACAGTCCGGCCTTGATGGATGCCGACCGACTGTATGCGACCCATGCGCAGTGGGCCGATCGGGCAGCCCGCTTGGCCAGGCAATTTCAGCCACTGGGCCTCAGGCCTGGCGATCGGGTGGTGCTGTTCATGCGCAACCATGTGCGCTATCTGGAGTTCATGTTTGGAGCCTGGTGGGCCGGCCTGGTGGTGGTGCCGGTCAATGCCAAGTTGCACCTCAAAGAGTTGCAGTGGATCATCGACAACGCTCAGGCCAGTTGGGCTTTTGTCACGGCCGATCTGGTGCCCGACGCCGGCGCCCTGAGCGGTTTGCGCGGGGTGACCGAGGCCGACAGCCCGCAGGCCACGGCCTGGCTGAATCAGGGCCCGGCCCTGGCACAACCGGTCGAGCGCGGGGCCGACGACACCGCGTGGCTGTTCTACACCAGCGGCACCACGGGGCGCCCCAAGGGTGTCATGATCACCCACCGCAACCTGCGCGCCATGGGCATGGGGTATTTTGTCGATGTGGATGCCATCAGCCCTCAAGACGCGGCGGTCTATGCCGCGCCGATGTCCCACGGTGCCGGCATTTATGCCATCCCGCACCTGATGGCCGGGGCCAGGCATGTGGTGCCGGCTTCCGGTGGCTTTGATGCCGCCGAGTTGTTTGAGTTGGGTTTGAAGGTGGGGCCGATGTCGATGTTTGCCGCCCCCACCATCGTCAAGCGGCTGGTGGACGAGGCCGAAGCCCGGGGCTTTGACGCCCAGCGTTGTGCCCGATCGTTCAAGACCATCGTCTATGGCGGGGCACCGATGTACGCGGCCGACATCCGCCGCGCCTTGCGCGTCATGGGGCAACGTTTTGTGCAAATTTATGGCCAGGGTGAAACCCCCATGGTGGCCACTTGCCTGTCGCGTCAGCACCTGGCCGACAGCCGGCATCCCCGCTATGCCGAGCGACTGGCTTCGGTGGGCGTGACCCAAACCCCGGTGCGGGTGCGCATCGTGGGGGATCAGGGGCAAGATGTGCCGCCGGGTGAGATCGGCGAGGTCGTGGTGCGCGGCGACACGGTCATGGCCGGCTATTGGCGCAACCCCGAGGCCACCGCAGCCGCGATCCGGGACGGGTGGTTATGGACCGGCGACATGGGCAGCATGGATACCGACGGTTTTGTGACCCTGAAAGATCGCAGCAAAGATTTGCTGATTTCAGGCGGTTCCAACATCTACCCGCGCGAGGTCGAAGAGGTGCTGTTGACGGCACCCGGCGTGGCCGAGGTCAGCGTGGTGGGCGGGCCTGACCCCGAGTGGGGTGAGGTGGTGGTGGCTTTTGTGGTCGCACAAGCGGGGGTGCAATTGGACCGGAATGCTTTGGAAGCCCATTGTGTCGAACACATCGCCCGCTTCAAAAAGCCCAAGCGTTATGTGTTGGTCGATGAGCTGCCCAAAAACAATTACGGCAAGGTGCTGAAAACCGAATTGCGTGCGCGCTTGCAGGCTGAGGCGGGGCCGGTCAGTTGACCCACAATGCGGTGGATGACCACCGCCCTGTGTGATGTGCCGCACAGCCCGGTGGGCGCAACCGCGGTCAACGTCACATCAACAGATGTTCGCCCGCGTTGTCGCCGCCCAAGATGACATAGTTGACCTTGCGGATGTCCATCAGCTTGGTGCCGCCGGCGTACGAGATCGAGCTTTGCACATCTTGCTCCATCTCGATCAGCGTGTTGGCCAGTTTGCCCTTGATGGGCTCCAAAATGCGCTTGCCTTCCACGTGCTTGTATTCGCCCTTGTTGAAGTCAGAGGCTGAGCCGTAGTACTCTTTGTAGAGCTGGCCATCGACTTCTACGGTTTTGCCGGGCGATTCTTCGTGACCGGCAAACAACGATCCGATCATGACCATGCTGGCGCCAAAGCGGATGCTCTTGGCGATGTCGCCGTGGCTGCGGATGCCGCCGTCGGCAATGATGGGCTTGGTTGCCACGCGGGCGCACCACTTCAGGGCCGACAGCTGCCAGCCGCCGGTGCCGAAACCGGTTTTGAGTTTGGTGATGCACACCTTGCCGGGTCCGACGCCCACTTTGGTGGCGTCGGCGCCCCAGTTTTCGAGGTCGATGACGGCCTCAGGGGTGGCCACGTTGCCGGCGATCACAAAGGTCGCCGGCATTTTTTCTTTGATGTACGCGATCATCTTGCGCACGCTTTCGGCATGGCCGTGGGCGATGTCGATGGTGACGTATTCGGGCACCAACCGGGCGGCCACCAGTTGGTCGACGGTGTCGTAATCGGGTTGCTTGACCCCCAGCGAGATCGAAGCAAACACGCCTTTTTGCTTCATGTCCCGCACAAACGCCACATTGTCGAGGTCAAAGCGGTGCATGACATAAAAGTAGCCCTGGCGGCCCAGTTGCTCGCAAATCGACTCGTCGACCACGGTTTTCATGTTGGCGGGCACCACCGGCAGCTTGAAGGTGTGGTTGCCCAGCGTCACGCTGGTGTCGCATTCGGAACGGCTTTCAACGCGGCATTTGCGTGGCAGCAACAGGATGTTGTCGTAATCAAAAATTTCCATGGACTCAACTCCAAAACAAGCAGGGGAGGGTGAGCGCTTGGCCTGTGCCGGTTGATTTGCGGGCGCAAAAAAACCGGGCGCAAGAATCTTGGGCCCGGTGTCTGATTCTACCCCCATTCGCTTTCTACAATGCAAGGCATGACCGAAGCCCAAAATCCAGGCCTTTTCAGCGCCCCGGCCTTGCTGGCCAACCTCAATGACGAGCAGTTGCGGGCCGTGACCCTGCCCAACGAGCACGCTCTGATCCTGGCCGGGGCCGGCTCGGGCAAGACCCGCGTCCTGACCACCCGGATCGCCTGGCTGATGCACACGGGGCAGGTCAGTCCCGGCGGGGTCATGGCCGTGACCTTCACCAACAAGGCTGCGCGCGAGATGATGACCCGTTTGTCAGCCATGTTGCCGGTCAATGTCCGCGGCATGTGGATCGGCACCTTTCATGGCCTGTGCAACCGGTTGTTGCGGGCGCACTGGAAACTGGCGAATTTGCCGCAAACCTTCCAGATCCTGGACATTCAGGATCAGCTCTCGGCCCTGAAACGCCTGTACAAGCAGTTCGGCATCGACGACGAGCGTTTTCCGCCCAAGCAAACGCAGTGGTTCATCAACAGTTGCAAGGAAGACGCCCTGCGACCCCACGACATCGATCCCACCGACTCGGACACCCGCAAAAAGATCGAGATTTATCAACTCTACGAAGAGCAGTGCCAGCGCGAAGGCGTGGTGGACTTTGGCGAGTTGCTGTTGCGTTCTTACGAGTTGTTGCGCGACAACGACCCGGTGCGGCAGCACTACCAGTTGCGCTTCAGGCACGTGTTGATCGATGAGTTTCAGGATACCAACCGTTTGCAATACGCCTGGCTGAAAATGCTGTGCGGGCCGCAAGGTTCGTTGTTCGCAGTGGGCGATGACGACCAAAGCATTTACGCTTTTCGCGGCGCACGGGTCGGCAACATGGCGGATTTTTTGCGCGAATACAGCGTGCAGCACCAGATCAAGCTGGAACAAAACTACCGCAGTTGCGGTGCCATTTTGGACACCGCCAACGAGCTGATCAGCCACAACAAATCCCGCCTGGGCAAAAACCTGCGCACCGACCAGGGCTCGGGCGAATTGGTGCGAGTGATCGAGTCGCCCGGCGATTTTGCCGAAGCCCAGTGGCTGGTCGAGGAAGTGCGGCAGTTGTTGCGCGATGGCCAAAACGGCGAGGGCTCCTCAGGGGTGGCCTTGCGCAGCGATATCGCGGTGCTGTATCGCAGCAACGCCCAAAGCCGGGTGATCGAAACCGCCTTGTTCAACGCCGCCATGCCGTATCGGGTGTATGGCGGCCTGCGGTTTTTTGAACGGGCGGAAATCAAACACGCGCTGGCCTATTTGCGGCTGCTTGAAAACCCTGCGGACGACACCTCGTTTTTGCGGGTGGTCAATTTTCCGGCCCGGGGCATCGGTGCCCGCACGCTGGAGCAATTGCAAGATGTGGCCCGCTCAGCCGGCAGCGCCTTGCACGATGCCGTGCCGCAGGTCACGGGCAAAGCCGGTACTTTACTGACCGGGTTTGTGCAGTTGATCGACGCCATGCGCCAGCAGACGGCAGGGCTCAATCTGCGCGAGATCGTGAAGCTGGTGATCGAGCGCAGTGGCCTGATCGAGCATTACCGCACCGAGCGCGAGGGCGCAGACCGGATCGAAAACCTGGAAGAGTTGGTCAACGCCGCCGAGAGCTTTGTGGCGCAAGAGGGTTTTGGCCGTGACACCCCGGGCGTCGAGGCGGTGGCGGGTGAGTTCGACGCCGACACCGGCGAGACGCTGTCGCCCCTGGTGGCCTTTTTGACCCATGCCGCGCTTGAAGCAGGCGATAACCAGGCCCAGGCGGGGCAAGATGCGATCCAGTTGATGACGGTGCACGCGGCCAAGGGCCTGGAGTTTGATGCGGTGTTCATCACGGGTCTGGAAGAAGGTTTGTTTCCGCACGAAAATTCGCTCAGCAGCACCGAGGGTCTGGAGGAGGAGCGCCGTCTGATGTATGTGGCCCTGACCCGGGCGCGCAAGCGTTTGTACCTGAGCCACGCCCAGACCCGCATGTTGCACGGCCAAACCCGTTACAACATCCCCAGTCGCTTTTATGACGAAATGCCCGAGCACACCCTGAAATGGGTGTCACAGCGGCAAGCGCCCACGCGTTGGGATGCCTCATCAGCCTGGGGCTCATCCGGTTCGGGCACGCATGCGTTGGGGTCTGCGAGTCCGGTGGCCGTCAAGCCCGTTGGTGCCGGTTCTGGCGCCGGCGCGCACGATTGGATGCGCACCGGCATGCAGGTGTTTCACAACAAATTTGGCGAGGGTACGGTGCTGGGGTTGGAGGGCAGCGGCGACGACGCCCGGGCGCAAATCAACTTTCCGCGCCACGGCACCAAGTGGCTGGCCCTGTCGGTGGCCAAGCTGACCCCGATCTAGCCCCGAACAGACCGCAGGGCGCCGGGGGTCACAGGTGCAAGACCGCTGCGCCGCCGATGCCGATGCCCAGCAGGCCCATCGCGTACATGGCTTTTTTCAGCCAATTTTTGCGCGTCAGCAGGGCAATGGCCGCCAAAGCGATCGAGACTTGCAAGGCGGTGGTGGCTTGCGCCCAGCGGTGGTGCTGGTGCATTTGCTGATCCGATTGTTCGTCCCAGGCTTTGGCCTGGGCTTCCAGTTTTTCGGCGTCTTTCTTGATGTCGCCTTTTTCTGATTTGTAGCGCTTCACCTCGGACTCGTAAAACTCTTTTTTCGATGCCGGCGCCAACTCCAAAGCCAGTTCACTGAGGTTTTGCTTGCTGCTTTTGGCCTGATAGTAATTCCACTGGTTGGAGGCCTCGGTCTTTTTGATCGCCGCGTTGTTTTTGTACAAGCCCGCATTGGCTTGGGTGGCGCCGCCCATGTAGCCAAAGATCGCGCCCACGGTCGCAATGATGGCGGTGAACATGGCAATCTGGTTGGTCATGCCGCTGTCGTCGTGGCCGTGACCACCCTGGGTGGCGTGCTCCAACTCGTGGTCGTGCGGGCCGTGCACATGAAATCCGTGTCCAGACATGAAGTTCTCCTAGTTTTTTTGCCATTGAACGAAATCAAAACCCAAACCCGTGGCCGAACGGTGCGACTCGCGCGACACCTCGGACCATTCGGGGCCGAACGCCGGGGCGAAGGTGTCGCCGTCTTCGACCACCAGATCTATCTCGGTCACCACGGCGTGGGTGGCCAGTGGCAAGGCCTGGGCATAGATTTCGCCACCGCCCATGACCCAGGCTTGCGCGTCAGCGGGCAGGCGGTGCAAGACCTCGGCCAGCGAGTGGGCCACGATGGCGCCCGGCGCATGCCAATCGCGTTGGCGGGTGATGACCCAGTTGTCTCTTTGCGGCAAAGGACGGAATTGGGCCGGGATCGAATCCCAGGTTTTGCGACCCATGATCACCGGCTGTCCCAGGGTGACGCGCTTGAAGTGCGCCAGGTCTTCGGGCAGATGCCAGGGCATTTGGCCACCCCGTCCGATCACCCCGTTGCGGGTGCGCGCGTAGATCAGACCCAGTGTGGCCATGATCAGACCGCCACCGGGGCCTTGATGGCCGGATGGCACTGGTAATCGAGCACTTCGAAGTCTTCGAATTCGTAGTCAAAGATCGAGGCAGGCTTGCGCTTGATGTTCAGCGTCGGGTAGGGGTAGGGTGTGCGCGAGAGTTGCAACTGAACCTGTTCAGCGTGGTTGCTGTAGATGTGGCAGTCGCCGCCGGTCCAAATGAAATCACCCACATCCAGGTCGCATTGCTGGGCCAACATGTGGGTCAACAACGCGTAACTGGCGATGTTGAACGGCACCCCCAAAAAGATATCGGCGCTGCGCTGGTACAACTGGCAACTCAGTTTGCCCCGTTGTCCGGCCACTTGCGGCGGAGCGACGTAAAACTGGAAAAAAGCATGGCAAGGCATGAGCGCCATTTGATCCAATTCGGCCACATTCCAGGCGCTGACGATGATGCGGCGCGAGTCGGGGTTGGTCTTGAGCGTTTGCACCACTTGCTCGATCTGGTCGATGTGACCGCCGTCGGGCTTGGGCCAGCTGCGCCATTGCACCCCATACACCGGACCGAGGTCGCCGTCCGGTCGCGCCCATTCGTCCCAGATGGTGCAACCGCGCTCTTGCAGCCACTGGACGTTGCGGCCGCCGCGCAAAAACCAGAGCAATTCAACGATGATGGCGCGCAAAAACACCTTTTTGGTGGTCACCAGCGGAAAGCCTTCGTTCAGGTCAAAGCGCATTTGGTGCCCGAACACGCTGCGGGTGCCGGTGCCGGTGCGGTCGCCTTTTTCTACGCCGTGCAAATGCACATGGCGCATGAATTCTTCGTACTGGCTGCGGACGGGACGGTGGGGTGCTGCGGGGGCGTTCATGGGTGTAGTTTAGAGCACTCGGGGGCCTGGTCCGGGCCGGATCAGGACAGCCACCAGGCGATGGTTTTGAGGCCAAGCCAGGTCAGCAGCAGCGAGCCCATCAGGTGCAAGGCGGCGGTGCCTGCGGCCAGCGCCAGACGCGACTGCACCAGCATGGCGACAACTTCGGCACTGAAGGAGGAAAACGTGGTCAGCGCCCCCAAAAATCCGGTGACCAGCAGCAACCGCCATTGGGGATCGAGGTCGGGCATGGCTTCAAACAGGCCGACGCACAGGCCCACCAAATAACCGCCCAGCAGGTTGGCTGTCAGGGTGCCCAGGGGCAAGGCACTCAGGCCGTTGCCCCAGACCGACAGTTGCCAGCGCAACACAGCGCCTGCGCAGGCGCCGATGCAAATGCTCAAAACTGGATGCATCCGGGCTCTCTACTTGGGGGTGCCCATCAACAGATCGGGCAAGAGGGTGACGATGGACGGAAAGACGGTGATCAGGACGATTCCGGCAATCATGCAAACAAAAAACGGCAAAGTGACCCGTGCGATCCGGTTGCTGTCGATCCCGGTCATGTTTTGCAAGACAAACAGGTTGAACCCGACCGGAGGCGTGACCTCGGCGATTTCGACCAGCATGATGATGAAGATGCCAAACCAGATCAGGTCAAATCCGGCTTTTTGAACCATGGGCAACACCACGGCGCTGGTCAGCACGATCATCGAAATGCCATCCAGGGCGGTGCCCAAAATCAGGTACACCACCACCAGCACGGCGATCAGGCTGAGGGGCGCCAACTGGGCCGCCACCACGGTTTCGGCCAAGGCTTTGGGGATGCCTGTGAAGGCCATGGTTTTGGTCAGGAAGGCGGCGCCCGCCAGGATGAACATGATCATGCAGCTGACGCGGGTGGCCCCCATCAGCCCCTGCCAGAAGTTGCTCCAGGTCAGGCTTCGACCTGCCGCGGCGATGGCCAGGGAGCCCAACACCCCGTAGGCCGCGCATTCGGTCGCTGTGGCGATCCCTGCAACCAGCACCCAGACGATGAACACAATCAGCAGGCCGCATGGAATCAGGCTGCCTGAGCGGCGGATTTTGGCCACTAAGCTGATCGCGGGCTCGGGCGGCGGCACCCGTTCCGGGTGGCGCAGACTCCACCATGCGATGTAAGCCGAGAACAGCCCCATCAGCAACAGGCCAGGCAAGAAACCGGCCAGGAAGAGCCGGATCACGCTGGCATCAGCGGCCACGGCATAGACCACCATGGTGATGGACGGCGGGATCAAGATGCCCAAGCCACCTGCTGCCGCCAAAGAGCCCAGTGCGATGTCGCGGTCATAGCCGCGCCGCTCCAACTCGGGCAGGGCCACCTTGGCGATGGTGGCGCAAGTGGCGGCCGACGAACCGGACACCGAGCCAAAGATCCCACAACCCAGGATGGTGGTGTGCATCAATCGGCCAGGTACCCGCGACAGCCAGGGCGAAAGGCCGTCGAACATTTGCTCAGACAAACGCGTGCGGTAGAGGATTTCGCCCATCCAGATGAACAAGGGCAGGGCGGCCAATTCCCAGCTGGCGGCGGTTTCCCAAAAAGCCGAAAACAGGTTTTTACCGGGCAAGGTGGTGGTGAAAAAAGCCTGTCCCACCCAGCCGACGATCGCCAAGGTCATGGCAATCCAGACCCCTGAGCTGAGCAAGAGGATCATGATGAACAGCAGCAGACCGCCGATTTCCAGCAGCCCCATCACAGTTCCTCCGAGAAGTCGCCTCGTGCGTGGCGCTCTTCGACTTGGGCCACGTAGCTCGGTTTACGGCCACGCAGCACCTGTACGCATTCGTCCAGAACCGCGATGACCAAAATCGCAGCGCCGACCACAAAGCTCATCTGCGGGATCCAGACCGGGACCGCGATCAGGGTACCGGCCATGTCATTGAAGGCGTGACTCTCTTGCGTGAAGCGCACCGCCCAATAGCCCAAGTACAAGATGGCGACAGTGGCCACTGCCAGCGAAAAAAATTCGAGCCAGCGCCGCACACGCGGCGGTACGACATCGAGCACCAGGGTGACGCGCACAAAATCACCATGCCGAAAACTGTAGGCCATGCCCAAAAAGGCCGCCGCCGCGCACAACCAGGCAACCACATCGTTGACCCAGCCCACCCGCCAATCGAGGCTGCGCCCCAACGAGGCGCCGATCATCAGCACCAAGATGGTCAGCACGCAAAGGGCGGCCAGCAGGCCGCCCAGTGCATACAGGCCATCGAGGAAGCGGCGCACCTTACTTGCGGTTGTAGGCGTCGATCAGCGCCTTGCCTTCGGGACCGGCTTTTTCCAGCCACTCCTTCAGGATGGTGTCGCCCACCTTTTTCATGTCGGCCGACAGCTGGGCCGAGGGCGGCAAAATCTGCATGCCCCCTGCTTTGAGCTGATCCAGCGAACTGGTGTTGACCTTTTTGCTCTCGGCCAAGCCGCGCACTTCAGCGTCAGCAGCGGCTTTGAGCACGGCATCCTGGGTCGGCTTGTCCAGCGCATCAAAGGCTTTTTTGTTGACCAGCACGGCGTTTTTCGGCAGCCAGGCCTGGGTGTCATAAAAATACTTCACGTGCTCGAACAGTTTGCCGTCGGCACCGGTGGCGCCGCTGGTCATCATGCTTTCGGCGACGCCGGTGGCAAAAGCCTGGCTCACTTCGGCCGCCTGTACGGTCACGGGTTGCGCGCCCACCAATTCGGCGATGCGGGCAGTTTGCGGGCTGTAGGCGCGCCATTTGATGCCTTTCAGGTCAGCCGCGCTGGCCAGCGGTTTTTTGCTGTAAATGCCTTGCGGCGGCCACGGCACCGAGTAAAGCACCATCAGCCCTTGCTCGGCCAGCTTTTTCTCCAGCAGCGGCTTTTGTGCTTTCCAGAGTCGCATCGACTCGTCGTAGCTGTCGGCCAAAAAGGGCAAACCATCGGCGCCCCAAATGGGCCATTCATTTTGGAAGTTGGCCATCAGCACCTCGCCGATTGGAGCTTGTCCGCTTTGGACGGCGCGCTTGATCTCGGGGGCTTTGAACAAAGAGGCGTTGGCATGAACCGTGATTTTCAGTTTGCCGCCAGAGGCCTTGTCGACATCGGCGGCAAATTGGTTCAGGTTGACAGAATGGAAGTTGGTGGCGGGGTAAGCCGCCGGCAAATCCCATTTGGTTTGCGCATGGGCAGTCAAAGGCAGCCAGGCGACCAACGATGTGGCGGCAGCCATCAGGGCAAGGTTTCGGCGTCTCATGTTCAACCTCCGGTGGGTAAAGACCCAAGCATAGCCGAAGGTCGGGCTGTCGGGGCTTAGGGGTTGCGCAGGGCTCTGACCAGGCGCAACGACCAATACAACATGCCCAACACAATCACGCTGCCGCCCAAATCGCCCAGAGCCATCACAGCCGCGCTGTGCCAGAACTGCTGGGTATCACCATGCACGGCGTACCAAATTTGGTGCATCAAAGGGCTGACCACCGAAAAAATCAGGCAAATTTGCATCAGTTGCGTCTGGGTCAGTTGCTTCAGGTCTTGTTGCAGGCGCAGCAGGCGCTGGGCCAATTTGAGGCCCAGGTAGGCCGATCCACCTGCGATCAGGGCGGTGATCCAGTTGTACACGTGGTCGGTGGAGCCTTGATGCAGATAATCAATGAACAAAGTCCCCAACACGATGCCGAACGCGCCAGGCCCCACCAGGACCAGCACCAGCAACAGCCGGACGCCACTGGGCAGGTAAACCCAGGAGGTGGCATGCGAAAACTCGTAGCTGACACTCAGTTGATAGGATGATAAGTAAGCAAGAAAATAAATGAGCCCTGAAAAAAAAGACAAAATCAAAAATTCGTGCCAAGTCTGAAGCCGGGCGGACATGTTCTTTACTCATCACCAACAAGACGCGAATCTTATCCCTAAAATCAAACCCGGACGCTCGCCAACGACTGCGGATGGGTCATGGATAATGAGCCCAATCCCCAACCAGCTCAGCACCCAATCGCAGGAAGGAATGTTCAGATGGCCACCCAGACAAGCGGCGCTTGGCAGTTCTGGATCGACCGGGGCGGTACGTTCACGGACATCGTGGCCAAGCGTCCGGATGGCGCTTTGGTCACCCACAAGTTGCTCAGTGAAAACCCCGAACAGTATCGGGACGCCGCCGTGGCCGGCATCCGCCACCTGTTGGGGCTCAAGCCCACCGAGGTGATCAGCCCGGATCAGGTGGCCAGCGTCAAGATGGGCACCACCGTAGCCACCAACGCTTTGCTCGAACGCAAAGGCGAGCCCACTTTGCTGGTCACCACCCGAGGCTTTGCCGATGGTTTGCGCATCGCCTACCAAAACCGCCCCCGTTTGTTTGACCGGCACATTGTGTTGCCCGAGTTGTTGTACAGCCAGGTCATCGAAGCCCATGAGCGCATGGGCGCACAGGGTGAGGTGGTGGAGGCACTGGACCAGGCGCACCTCAGACGGTGTTTGCACGAGGCGCATGCCCAGGGCATGCGCAGTGTCGCGATCGCTTTTTTGCATGGCTATCGATATACCCGACACGAAGCCCAGGCCGCTGCCATTGCGCGCGAGGTGGGCTATGCCCAGGTCAGTGTGTCGCACCAGGTCAGCCCGCTGATGAAATGGGTCAGCCGTGGGGACACCACGGTGGTGGATGCCTATTTGTCGCCGATTTTGCGCCGTTATGTGGATCAGGTGGCGCAGGAAATGCCTGGCGTCCCTTTGTTTTTCATGCAGTCTTCCGGCGGTTTGACCGATGCACATGCTTTTCAGGGCAAAGACGCCATTCTGTCCGGGCCAGCCGGTGGCATTGTGGGCATGGCCCGGACGGCTGAGTTGGCGTTTGCGGCTGGTGACACCCTGCAAGGTGCGGCGCGGGTGATCGGTTTTGACATGGGGGGCACGTCGACCGATGTCAGCCATTACGCGGGTGAATTTGAGCGCGAATTTGAAACCCAGGTGGCCGGCGTGCGCATGCGCGCCCCCATGATGAGCATCCACACCGTGGCCGCTGGCGGCGGGTCCTTGCTGCAATTTGATGGTGCCCGGCTGCGCGTGGGGCCGCAGAGCGCGGGCGCGAACCCCGGGCCGGCAAGCTATCGCCGGGGTGGCCCGCTGGCCGTGACCGACGCCAATGTGTTCTTGGGCAAGATTCAGCCCGATCACTTTCCTGCGGTGTTCGGGCCGCAGGCTGACCAGCCTCTGGATGCCGAGGTGGTTCGGGCGCGCTTCATGGCGTTGCTGGATCAGGTGCGTCAGGTCACCCCGGAGGGCACGCCAGGGTCTGACATGACGGCTGAGTCTTTGGCCGAGGGCTTCATTCGCATCGCCGTGCAGCAAATGGCCAATGCGATCAAAAAGATTTCGGTCGCCCGGGGTTATGACGTGACCCGCTACACCCTGCAATGCTTTGGGGGCGCAGGCGGGCAGCACGCTTGCCTGGTGGCTGACGCTTTGGGCATGACGCAGGTGTTGGTGCATCCGCTGGCCGGGGTCTTGTCGGCGTATGGCATGGGGCTGGCCGATCAGAGTCTGATCCGCGAACGCGCGGTTGAATTGCGCCTGAACAGCGACCACCAGTCGGCCTGGACCCGGGCTCTGGATGAACTCGAACGCCAGGCCCGTGCCGAATTGGCTCCATCCGCCTTGGCGCACACCGGGGTGCAGGTGCGTCGTCGCATGCACATCCGCTTTGAAGGCACCGACCTGGCCCTGGTGGTGCCCGAGGGCAATCTGGCCCAGGCGCAATCGGCTTTCGAGCAAGCCTATCGCCAGCGCTTCGCCTTTTTGATGACCGGCAAACCGCTGATCGTCGAGGCGGTTTCGGTCGAGGCCATCATCGCCGGCGAAGCGGCCCATGAACCCCGCTTGCCCGTGCATCCGCCGCGCGAAGCCCCCCGGCGCGCCACGGTCCGCATGTACACCGAAGGGCAGTGGCGCGACGCTGCGCTGGTGGTCCGCGATGACTTGCGTGCCGGCGACACCCTGACCGGACCGGCCATCATTGCCGAGCGCAACGCGACCACGGTGGTCGAGCCGGGCTGGCGAGCGCAGCTGACCCCCCTCAATCACCTGGTTTTGCAACGCGTGCAAGCGCGCCAGCAGACCCATGCAGTGGGCACACAGGTGGACCCGATCTTGCTCGAGGTCTTCAATAACCTGTTCATGAACATTGCCGAACAAATGGGTTTGCAGCTGCAAAACACCGCTTATTCGGTCAACATCAAGGAGCGACTCGATTTCTCGTGCGCCATTTTTGACCGCGACGGCCAACTGATCGCCAACGCGCCCCACATGCCGGTCCATTTGGGCTCGATGGGTGAAAGCATCCGCACCGTCATCCGGGAGAACGCCGGACGCATGCAATCTGGCGATGTGTATGTGCTCAACGACCCCTACCATGGCGGCACTCATTTGCCCGATGTCACGGTCATCACGCCGGTGTTTCTGGACGACCCCTCCAGCCCGGCGTTTTATGTCGGCTCGCGCGGGCATCACGCCGACATTGGCGGGATTTCACCGGGCTCCATGCCGCCTTTTTCGAGGCACATCGACGAAGAGGGGGTGCAGATTCAGAATTTCAAGCTGGTCGATGCCGGCCAACTGCGTGAGGAGGCCATGGTCGAGTTATTGCGCAGTGGCCCCCATCCCAGCCGCAACCCGGCCCAGAACATGGCTGACTTGCGGGCGCAGATCGCCGCCAACGAGAAGGGGGTGCAAGAGCTGCGACGCATGGTGCAGCAGCATGGCCTTGAGGTGGTGCAGGCCTACATGGGCCATGTGCAAAACAACGCAGAAGAATCGGTGCGACGCGCCATCGCTCGGTTGGCGGTCCGTTTTGGCGACCAGCAGACGCGGCGATTCGATTTCCCGCTGGATAACGGTGCAGTGATCCGGGTGGCGGTCTCGATCGATGCCCGGGCGCGTTCGGCCCGGGTCGACTTCAGTGGCACCTCGGCACAGCAAGACAATAATTTCAATGCCCCGCGCGCGGTGTGCATGGCGGCGGTGCTGTATGTGTTCAGAACCTTGGTCGAGGATGACATTCCCCTGAATGCGGGGTGCCTCAAGCCGATTGAGGTCGTCATTCCCCCTGGCTGCATGCTCAACCCCCTGCCGCCGGCTTCGGTGGTGGCGGGCAATGTCGAGACTTCGAGTTGCATCACCAACGCGTTGTATGGAGCGTTGCAGGTCATGGCCGGCAGTCAGCCCACCATGAACAATTTCACTTTTGGCAACGATCGGGTGCAGTACTACGAAACCATTTCGGGCGGCACCGGGGCGGGTCCGCTCTTCAATCCAGAAGGTCGCGCCGAGGGCGGCTTTGCGGGCACTTCGGTGGTGCAGGCGCACATGACCAATTCAAGGCTGACCGACCCGGAGGTGCTCGAGTTCCGGTTCCCGGTCCGCTTGCTGGGCTACCACATCCGCCATGGCTCCGGCGGGACCGGGCGTTGGCGGGGGGGCGACGGCGGGGTGCGCCGGGTCGAGTTTCTGGAGCCGATGACGGCCGGCATTTTGTCCAACGGCCGCATCCATCCGGCGTTTGGCCTGGAGGGCGGGGGCAACGGGGCCCCTGGCCTGAATCGGGTGTTGCGGCGTGACGGAACCACCGAGGTCCTGACGCACATCGGCCAGGTACAGGTGCAAGCCGGTGACGTCTTCGAGATCCACACCCCTGGCGGGGGTGGCTATGGCCGGGTCAGTGACTGAATGTAGCGCCCGACCCCCGTGGCCACATCGGCAAAGGCGTGGGGGTAACCGGCTCGTCGCAGCGCACTGAGATCGGCTTGGGTGTAGCACTGGTATTTGCCGACCAGCGCCGGCGGAAAATCGATGTATTCGATGCACCCGGCCTGGACCGCGGTGGCCAGGTTCAAAGCAGTTTCGCCACGCACTTGGCGGTGGCTGTTGACCACGGCCAGCGCGACATCATTGAATGGCTGTGCCCGCCCTGAGCCCAGGTTATACAGGCCGTTGCGATCGGGGTGATCGTGAAACCAGAGGTTGACCGCCACCACATCGTCGATAAAGACGAAGTCGCGCAATTGTTCGCCCGCGTTGTAGCCGCCGTACGCGCCAAACAACTTCACTTTGCCCTCTTTCAGCCACTGATGGTGCTGGTGAAAGGCAACGCTGGCCATGCGACCTTTGTGCTGCTCGCGCGGGCCATAGACATTGAAGTAGCGAAACCCCGCCACTTGTGCCCGCCCCCCCGCGAAGTCGTTGCCGATTTGTCGGCGAACCCACTGATCGAACAACAACTTGGAGTAGCCGTACACATTCAGCGGGCGCTCGAATTCGGGTTGCTCGCGAAAGGTCTCTGAGCCCCCGTAGGTGGCAGCCGAGGATGCATACAAAAGCCGCGTGCCCTGAACCTGGCAGGCCATGAAGAGCGATTTCGAGACTTCAAAATTGTTGGCCATCATGTAGCGCCCGTCGGTCTCCATGGTGTCGCTGCAGGCGCCCTCGTGAAACACGCAATCGATGGTGCCGTAGTCGCCATCGGCGAAACGCAAATAAAACTCGGCATGATCGACATAGTCGGCGATTTGCAGATCGGCCAGATTGCGGAACTTGTCCCCATCGCTGAGGTCATCGACGGCGATGATGTCGGTGATGCCGCGCTGGTTCAGGCCCGAGACGATGTTGCTGCCGATGAATCCGGCGGCTCCTGTCACCACGATGGTCATGTTCAACTCCTGTTGTTCTTCAAGGTCAAGCCGCCAGTTCCTGCCAGCTGACGGACGCCGTGCCGAATTTGCCCACCACGATGCCGCCGGCCTTGTTGGCCCAGGGCAAGGCGTCGCGCAAAGTCATCCCGCTGCCCAACAGGGCCGCGAGGGTGGCGATGACCGTGTCACCGGCACCCGTGACATCAAACACTTCGCGCGCCTGGGCGCCAACGTTCAAGGCCCCGGCATCGTCATACAGGCTCATGCCCTCTTCGCTGCGGGTCACCAGCAAACCTTGCAGATTGAGTTGCCGGCGCAAGCCCTGAGCCAGTTTTTCGAGTTCGGTTTCGCCCTTCCAGGCCCCGACGACCTCGCGCAATTCGGCCCGGTTGGGGGTGATCACCGTGGCCCCGACATAGCGCGAATAGTCGCTGCCCTTGGGGTCGATGAGCACCGGGATACCCCGCGCTTTGGCCTGGGCGATCATGTCGGCCACATGGGTCAGACCGCCTTTTCCGTAGTCGGAAAACAGCACCGCCTGATGGCTGTCCAACAACTCCTGATAGCGCTGTGACAGAGTGGCCAGCACTTCATGGTCGGGCTGGTTTTCGAAGTCGGCCCGCAACAGTTGTTGCTGACGACCGATGATGCGCAATTTCATGGTGGTCGAAAGCTTGGGGTCCTGGGTCAATTCGGCGGAGATGCCGCTGGCCGACACCAGTTGGCGCAACCGGTCGCCGGTGGGATCGGTCCCCACCACGCTGAGCAGGGTGGCTTGGGCACCCAGACCGACCACGTTGTAGGCCACGTTGGCACAGCCTCCCAACCGGTCTTCTTCTCGGCGCACATGCACGACCGGCACCGGCGCTTCGGGGCTGATGCGATCCACCGAACCGTGCCAATAGCGGTCGAGCATGACATCGCCCACCACCAGCACCCGGGTTTGTTGCAGCGTTTGCGACGCGGGCAGGTTCATAGTTCTTCCACTCTTCGGGGGGGATAGCTGTCCCAGGCCTGGCAGCCCGGACATTGCCAAAAATGGCGCTGAGCCTCAAAACCGCAGGCCGCGCAACGATAGCGTTTCAGGGGTTGGGCGGCCCGATCCAGCGCCCGCTCCAAGACCGCGCGATGCGATTCGTGCGCCAGGGGTTCGTGTGCCACCCAGGCACGGGCAGCCACGACCGAGGGCTCTTTGTCCAGGTGCTGGGCGTAGCGGGTTTGGACATCACTGACACCGGCCGCCAGATCGAGTTGCACCAACGCCTCCATGACATCCAGCGAAGGGGCCTCTTGAGCCTGCTGTTCCAGCACCGAGCGCACTTCGGCGGTGTCGTGTTGGGCGATGGCCAAACGGGCCATTTCGGCAGCCAACAAAGGGACGAAACGCGGCATCTCGCGTGCCAATTTCAGACGGCGCTGCAGAGCCGCGCCGATCTGGCCCTGTTCGGCCAGCGATTCGGCCAACGCCAATTGCGGGCGTGCCGACTGCGGGGCCACCTGACAGGCTTTCTCGAGCAAGGCCGTTTTGGCCTGCGAAGATTCGGCCGGCAAGGCGGCCGCTTGTTCGCACAGGTAGTGCGCCTGACGGGCCTCGAAGCGGGCTTCGCCGTGTTGTCCCAGTTGTTCGGCGATCTGGCTGGCGGCGGCCCAGTCTCTGGAGCGTTCGTGGATGTTGAGCAAAGCCAGCAGGGCCTGATTTTCCAGGGGAGTGCCAAGCAGTTGGCGCAAGTTGCTTTCGGCGCGATCGAGCAAGCCCGCCTTCAGGAAGTCGAGGGCCAAGGCATGTCGGGCCCGATGCCGGTCGTCTTGGCTCAAGTCGGCGCGGGCCAGCAAATGTTCGTGCACCCGCACCGCGCGCTCAAATTCGCCGCGCCGGCGAAACAAATTGCCCAAGGCGAAATGAAGCTCAGAAGTGTCGGGGTCTTGTTGCACCGCCTCGATGAAAGCGTCGATGGCTTGATCCTGTTGCTCATTGAGCAAATGATTCAGGCCTTTGAAATAAGCTTTGGGTTGAGTGCGATTTTCGATGCGGAGTTGGCGCAGGTCCAGCCTCGAGGCCAGCCATCCCAAAACAAAAGCCAGCGGCAGGCCGACCAGGGCCCAGGACAGATCAAGATCCATGCGAGGGGCCTGTCTGACCGGCGGGTGCGGGAGCGGACTGGGCCTTTTGCGCCGCACGACGCTCGCGCCACCAGCGCGGCACCATCGAAAGCACGCCCAAAGCCAAACCCGATGCGAAAGCGGCCAGCACCACCAACACCAGCGGGCTGTGCCATTCGGTGCCGAAAAAGAACCGCACGGTGACATCGTCCTGATTGTTCAGGGCGAAGGCAAACAAAGTGAAAAAGATGGCCATTTTCACCAGGATCTGGAGGAGGCCAAGAATGCGCTTCATGACTGCATTGTAGGGGCTGGGCCCAGGCCAAAAAAAGCCCGACACACGGGTCGGGCGGGTCGGGGTTCAGTCGTTGAGGTCGACCGCTTCGCGCAAAGCTTTGCCAGGCTTGAAGTGCGGCACCCGTTTTTCCGGGATCGCCACACTCTCGCCCGAGCGAGGATTGCGGCCCATGCGGGGAGGCCGACGGTTGACCGAGAAGGTGCCAAAGCCGCGCAACTCGATGCGGTGTCCACGCGCCAAGGCATCGCTCATGGCATCGAGCAAGGTCTTGACGGCGTACTCCGCATCCCGGTGCGTCAACTGGCCAAACCGGCCGGCCAGTGCCTCGACCAGGTCCGAGCGCGTCATGAGTTGTTGTTGTCCAACTTGGCGCGCAACAGAGCGCCCAGGCTGGTGGTGCCGGCGTTTTCACGCGAGGATTGCTGACTGAGCGAAGCCATGGCTTCTTGCTGGTCGGCGGCATCCTTGGCACGGATCGACAACTGGATGTTGCGGGTCTTGCGATCGACGTTGGTCACCACGGCAGACACTTCATCGCCTTCTTTGAGCACGCTGCGGGCGTCTTCGACCCGGTCGGCCGAGATTTCAGAGGCGCGCAGGTAACCCACGATGTCTTCGCCCAGATCGATTTCGGCGCCCTTGGCGTCCACGGCCTTGACCTTGCCGGAGACCACGGCACCCTTGTCGTTGATCGACACGAAGGTGGTGAAGGGGTCCGCGTCGAGTTGCTTGATGCCCAAAGAGATGCGCTCGCGCTCGACGTCAACGGCCAAAACGATGGCTTCGACTTCCTGGCCCTTTTTGTAGTTGCGCACGGCGGCCTCGCCGGTTTCGTTCCAGGACAGGTCAGACAGGTGCACCAGTCCGTCGATACCGGCGGCCAGACCCACAAACACGCCAAAGTCGGTGATCGACTTGATCGGGCCTTTGACCCGGTCGCCGCGCTTGGTGTTTTGGGCAAACTCTTGCCAGGGGTTGGCACGGCACTGCTTCATCCCCAAAGAGATGCGGCGCTTGTCTTCGTCGATTTCAAGAACCATGACTTCGACCTCGTCGCCCAGCGAAACGATCTTGTTGGGGGCGACGTTTTTATTGGTCCAATCCATTTCGGACACGTGCACCAGGCCTTCGATGCCGGGCTCGAGCTCGACAAACGCGCCGTAGTCGGCGATGTTGGTGATCTTGCCGAACATGCGGGTGCCTTGGGGATAGCGGCGAGCCACGCCCATCCAGGGATCGTCGCCCATTTGCTTCAGGCCCAGCGACACGCGGTTCTTTTCGGTGTCGAACTTGAGGATTTTGGCGGTGATTTCCTGGCCGGCCTGTACCACTTCGCTGGGGTGACGCACACGGCGCCAGGCCATGTCGGTGATGTGCAGCAAGCCATCGATGCCGCCGAGGTCCACAAACGCACCGTATTCGGTGATGTTCTTGACCACGCCGGTGACCACAGCGCCTTCTTTCAGGGTTTCCATCAGCTTGGCGCGCTCTTCGCCCATCGAGGCTTCGACCACGGCGCGGCGGCTCAGCACCACGTTGTTGCGCTTGCGGTCCAGCTTGATGACCTTGAATTCCATGGTCTTGTTCTCGTAGGGAGACAAGTCTTTGATGGGACGGGTGTCAATCAGAGAACCGGGCAGGAAGGCGCGGATGCCGTTGACCAGCACGGTCAGGCCGCCTTTGACTTTGCCGCTGGTGGTGCCGGTCACGAACTCGCCCGACTCGAGGGCTTTTTCGAGGGACAGCCAGGAGGCCAGGCGCTTGGCGGTGTCGCGACTCAGGATGGTATCGCCGTAGCCGTTTTCAACGCTGCTGATGGCCACCGACACGAAGTCGCCGGCTTGGACTTCGACTTCGCCCTGATCGTTTTTGAATTCCTCGATCGGCACATACGCTTCGGACTTCAGGCCGGCGTTCACGACCACGTGGTTGTGCTCGACACGCACGACCTCGGCGGTGATGACCTCGCCAGCGCGCATTTCGGAGCGCTTGAGGGATTCTTCAAAAAGGGCGGCAAAAGATTCGGACATGGTTTTCCTAATCCGGTGCAGGGAAGAGGCCAGCCCCATTGCTGAGCCACATGATCTGTACCGGAGGTGTGGGCGGTGAGTCACCGCAGGTTTGGGTTGCTAAACCCCAAGGCCAGTGCGCAAGCAGCGCGGGTGGGAGCCATTGGGGGCCAGAGCTGTGCAGTTCAGGAAACCGCGAGGCATATTGTATCCAAAAATCACCGCCTCCGCCAAGGGGCACGCCATGACGCGGTCAGGCCAGAAAAGCCCCATTGGCTGGCAGACCAAAATTGTATACACTTGGCCATCCGTCGCAGCGGAGCAGGGCTCAGCCCCAGTTCGCGACCCCAGGCACTCACAGCGCCCGCAGTGGTGAGCCGCCAATCTCCCGGCCATTCCGGGCGTACCTTGGGACACTGAAGATGGAAACTTATTTGCTCGATTGGGCCAACCTGTTGTTGCGCTGGTTGCATGTCATCACCGCCATCGCCTGGATCGGGTCCTCGTTTTATTTTGTGTTTCTCGACAACAACCTGCTCAAGCCGCAATCGCCCGATTTGCTCGAAAAAGGGGTCGATGGTGCCATGTGGGCCGTCCACGGCGGGGGGTTTTACAACCCGCAAAAGTACATGGTGGCGCCGAAAAAAATCCATTCCAAGCTTCACTGGTTCTATTGGGAGGCCTATTCCACCTGGCTGAGCGGTTTTGCCCTGTTTACCGTGCTCTACCTTTGGAACGCGGGCACGTTTTTGATCGATAAATCGTTGTTTGACTGGACGCCCACCGCAGCGGTGGTGACCGCACTGGCTTTTTTGGTCGCGTTTTGGTTCATTTACGACGCGGTGTGCCGGATTTGGGGGTTCAAGAAAAATGGCGAGACCATCATCGGGCTGGTCATGCTGGCGGTGGTCGGTTTGGCATGCTGGCTGGCCTGCCAGTTGTTTGCGGGTCGTGCCGCCTTTTTGCTGGTGGGGGCCATGATCGCCACCGCCATGAGCGCCAACGTCTTTTTCTGGATCATTCCGGGACAGCGCAAGGTGGTGGCCGCCATGACCAGTGGCCAGCCCTACGATGCCAGCGCCCTGGCGATCCATGGCAAACGGGGCAAGCAGCGCAGTGTGCACAACACCTACTTCACCCTGCCGGTGATCTTCGCGATGCTGAGCAACCATTACAGCTTTTTGTACACACACCCCCATCACTGGTTGATTTTGTTCATCATGATGATCGCTGGGGCCCTGATCCGGCAGTTTTTTGTCCAGCGTCATGCCTACCATTTGGGGCGCGCCGCCAACCCGTGGCCCTTTGCTGCAGCGGGGGGGGTGGTCATTTTGGGCGTGATCGCATTCATGCGGCCCGATCCCGTGACGCCCTCGGCCGCCGCAGCCGGGCCCGTGACGCTGGCCGAGATTCAGCCGGTGATCGAGCAGCGCTGTGTCAGTTGCCACGGCGCCCAGGTGCAGATGAAAAACATCCGCCTGGACAGCCCGGAACTGATCCGGCAACAAGCGCAAGGCATCTACCAGCAAGTGGTCGTGACGCGCCAAATGCCCATGAACAACGCCACCGGCATCACCGAGGCCGAGCGCCAGCAGATCAAGCGCTGGTTCGAGTCGCTGTAAAACTCAACCCTTGGCGCAGGGCAGGCCGGGGGTGTTGCTCCATTCGCTCCAACTGCCCGCATACAGGCCACCGACGCCCAAGCCGGCAATGTCCATGGCCAGCAGATTGGGCACGGCACTCACCCCGCTGCCACAGTGATGCACCACACTGGCCGGATCGCGGCCAGCCAGCAAGGCCATGAACTCCTGGCGCAGCACCCCGGCGGGCTTGAAGTGCCCGTCGGGCCCGATGTTTTGGGCAAAGGGGCGATTCAGGGCGCCCGGGATGTGGCCCGCAATCGGATCCAGCGGTTCCACCTCGCCCTTGAAGCGCGGTTCGGCGCGAGCGTCGATCAGGGTTTGACCCGGACGCCCCAGGTGGTGCGCCACTTGTTCGGTGGTCACCAGTTGGACCCCGGGGTCGCTCAATGTATAAGTGGTGGCGGTCGGAGCGGGCTCGTCGCCTTGGCCCAGGGCGCCACCCGCAGCGACCCAGGCTTGCAAGCCACCATCGAGCACCCGGACATCGGCGTGACCGCACCAGCGCAACATCCACCACAAGCGGCCGCAATAGTTGACCCCGTTGCGGTCATAAACCACCACCGGTGTACCAGCCGCCACGCCCTCACTGCCCAGCCAGCGGGCAAACGCCTCGCGGGTGGGTAAAGGATGGCGGCCGCCATTGACCTTGGGAAGATCACCATGGGCGCTCAGGTGCAGATTCAAATCGGCATAGCGCGCGCCGGCAATGTGCTGTTCGCGGTATTGAACCGGGCCATTCTCAGGCTTCATGAGGTCGCCGGTGCAGTCAAACACCCGCACCTGACACCCTTGGGCCATCAGGCTTTGCAGCTCGGCCACCGAAATCAGTGGCCCGGTCATGGGGACACCTTTTGGCGGTACCACTCGTGGAAATGTTGCATGCCATCCTCCATCGGGCTTTGATAAGGGCCCATTTCGTTGTCACCCCGCTGATACAGGGCCCAGCGCCCTTCGTCCATGCGCTCGGCGATCTCATCGTCCTCGATGCAGGTTTCCATGTAAGCGGCTTGTTGGGCCTCGACAAACTCGCGCTCGAAGGCAACGATTTCTTCCGGGTAATAGAACTCAACCATGTTCAGGGTCTTGCGCGGCCCCATGGGGTGCAGGGTGGACACCGTCAGCACGTGGGGGTACCACTCGACCATGATGTGCGGATAGTAGGTCAGCCAGATCGCCCCGCGTTCCGGCACCTGGCCCTGCCGATACTTCATGAGCACGTCTTGCCAACGCTGATAAACCGGGCTGCCCGATTTGCGCAACTGATCCAGGATGCCCACAGTTTGCACCGAGTATTCGCGTTTGAACTCCCAGCGCAAATCCTCGCAGGTGACGAACTGGCCCAGCCCCGGGTGGAACGGACCCACATGGTAGTCTTCCAGGTAAACCTCGATGAAGGTTTTCCAGTTGTAGTTGCATTCGTGCATTTCCACCCGGTCCAGCGCGTATCCCTCAAAATTCAGGGCGTGTGCCGGGCCCATGCCAGCGAGGTCGGCTCCGATGTCGCGGCCATTGTCTTCAAACAGCAGGCCATTCCATTCCTGAAGCTTGTAGTTCTTCAGGTTCAGGCAGGGGTCGTTTTGGAAATGGGGCGCGCCCAACAGCTCGCCACTGGGCGAGTAGGTCCAACGGTGCAAGGGGCAAACGATGTTTCCCCCTGCAGCCGCGCGGTCGGACATGAGGTGTCCTCGCCCCTTGAGCATGATCGCCTGGCGATGCCGGCACACATTGGAAACCAGTTCGATGCCTTGCGGGGTGTGCACCAGCGCCCGCCCCTGGTTTTCCTGGGGCAGGGCGTAGAACTGTCCTGGCTCGGGCACGCTCAGGCGGTGCCCGACATAGCGGGGCCCCTGTTGAAACAGGACCTCCATCTCGCGCCCGTACAGCGCTTCGTCAAAATAAGCAGAAACAGGAAGTTGGCTATGAGCCTGCTGCAGTTGAAGACTTAAATCAGACATGGATGACCTGACCTAAAGACTCCCCACAGGGAGGTTGCACAAAAAAAACAGCATGGGGTGCCGTCGAGGGAAGGGGATTGTACCCGCGCCCGGCCAGGCCAGGCCCAACATGCAGGATAATTCCCTTAATTTTTCGCTCCCGACCATCATGGCTCCTACCCGTTCAAACCCCGAAGATGTTTTGCCCGCCACCTACGAAGAGGCCGTGGCCGAGTTGGAGCAATGTGTGGCCCGCATGGAATCGGGCGAGTTACCGCTGGACCAGCTGCTGGTTGCCTACCAGCGTTCGGCCAAATTGCTGGATTTTTGCCGCGGCAAGCTCGATGCCATTGAACAGCAGATCCAGGTCATGGACGAAGGGGTCATGAAGCCCTGGCTGGAGGAAAAGTGAATACCTTAGGATCGATCTCTGGCTGGATGCCGGCTCAGTTGCAGCGGGTCGAGCAAGCCCTGAGCGACTGGGTGCCCGCCAATGCCCCGGCGGAGTTGGGGCAAGCCATGCGGTATGCGGTGCTCGATGGCGGTAAGCGCCTGCGCCCCATGTTGGTGCTGGCGGCGCGACACGCTGTGGCGCAAGAGGGACGCGCCGAGACGGCCCTCGAGGAAGCCGCCTTGCGTGCGGCTTGTGCCATTGAAATGATCCATGCCTATTCGTTGGTGCACGATGACATGCCCTGCATGGACAACGACGTCTTGCGGCGCGGCAAACCCACGGTACATATTCAGTTTGGACAAGCCCAGGCCTTGTTGGCTGGCGACGCTTTGCAAGCCCTTGCATTCGAAGTCCTGACCCCTGAGGGATCCCTGATCCCTGACGAATTACAAGGGCGGTTGTGTCGCATTTTGTCCCGGGCGGCCGGGCACGCCGGCATGGCCGGTGGCCAGGCCATCGACTTGGCCAGCGTGGGGCAACAACTCGACGAGGCCACCCTCAAGCGCATGCACCGACTCAAGACCGGCGCTTTGCTCGAAGCCAGCGTTGATCTGGGGGCTGCCTGCGGTCATGCAGCCCCCACGGCGTTGGCACAATTGCGCGAATTTGGTCGCGCCATCGGGGTGGCATTCCAGGTCATCGACGATGTGCTGGACGTGACCGCCGATGCAGCCACCTTGGGTAAAACCGCCGGCAAAGATGCCGCCAATGACAAACCCACTTATGTGTCGCTCATGGGGCTGGAGGCTTCGCGCCGCTACGCCCAAGACCTGATCCAGTCAGCCCTGCACGCCCTGGAGTTGAGCGGCTTGTCCAACACCCGCTTGCTGGCTGAATTGGCCATGCAGGTCGTTGCCCGCAACCACTGATTGGGGAACCGCCCGCCATGAGTTTGCTGTCTCACATACAGAACCCTGCCGATTTGCGCCAATTGCCGCGCGAACAACTGCGCCCGCTGGCCGATGAACTGCGCGCGTATTTGCTCGACAGCGTCTCCAAAACCGGCGGACACCTCAGTTCCAACCTGGGCACCGTCGAATTGACCGTGGCCTTGCACTATGTGTTCAACACCCCGCACGACCGCCTGGTTTGGGACGTGGGGCACCAAACCTACCCGCACAAGATCCTGACCGGCCGCCGTGACCGCATGGGCAGTTTGCGCCAGCGCCACGGTTTGTCGGGTTTCCCCCGGCGGGAAGAGAGTGAGTACGACGCCTTTGGCACCGCGCACTCGTCCACCAGCATCTCGGCGGCCTTGGGCATGGCGCTGGCGGCCAAGCGCAAGGGTGAGCACCGCCATGCCGTGGCCATCATCGGCGATGGCGCCATGACGGCCGGAATGGCTTTCGAGGCTTTGAACAACGCCGGGGTAGCCGACTGCAATTTGCTGGTGGTGCTCAACGACAACGACATGTCGATCAGCCCGCCGGTGGGTGCCCTCAACCGTTATTTGGCGCAACTCATGAGTGGGCGTTTTTATGCCACCGCACGCGAGATGGGCAAGCAGGTTCTCAAGGGAGCGCCTGCCCCCTTGCTCAACCTGGCGCGTCGCTTCGAAGAGCAAGCCAAGCACCTGATTTCCCCCATCACCCTGTTTGAAAAATTCGGCTTCAATTATGTCGGGCCCATCGATGGCCACGACCTGGAAGCCTTGATCCCGACACTCGAAAACCTCAAGCAACTCAGCGGCCCCCAGTTTTTGCATGTGGTCACCAAAAAAGGACAGGGCTATCAATTTGCCGAGGCCGATCCGGTGGCCTATCACGGGCCTGGCAAGTTCGATCCGGCGGTGGGTCTCAAACCACCTGCCACGGCGCCCAAAACCACCTTCACACAAGTCTTTGGCCAGTGGCTGTGCGACATGGCTCAGGCCGATCCCCGCCTGGTGGGGATCACACCGGCCATGCGCGAGGGCTCGGGCATGGTCGAGTTCCATCGCCAGTTTCCCGATCGCTATCACGATGTCGGGATCGCCGAGCAGCACGCCGTGACCTTCGCGGCCGGTTTGGCCTGCGAGGGCCTCAAGCCTGTCGTCGCGATTTATTCCACCTTCTTGCAGCGCGCCTATGACCAACTGATCCACGATGTCGCTCTGCAAAAACTGCCCATGGTGCTGGCTCTGGACCGGGCGGGCATCGTCGGGGCTGACGGCGCGACCCACGCGGGTGTTTTTGACATCCCGTTTTTGCGTTGTGTGCCGCATGTCAGCGTGGCCTGCCCGGCTGACGAGAACGAATGCCGGAAGTTGCTGACGACCGCCTACCAGCAAGACCATGCGGTGGCAGTGCGCTACCCGCGCGGGGCTGGCGTGGGTGTTCCGGTCGAGGCCGGGTTGCAGACCTTGCCCTTCGGGCGCGGAGAAATCCGGCGGCAAGGCCATGGCGTGGCCCTGCTGGCCTTTGGAACTTTGCTGTATCCCGCTTTGCAGGCGGCCGAAGCCCTCGATGCGACCGTGGCCAACATGCGCTGGGCCAAGCCTCTGGACGAAGCTCTGGTGCTTCAGATGGCGCGAGAGCACCGCGCGCTGGTCACCCTCGAAGAGGGCGCCGTGGCGGGGGGCGCCGGCAGTGCGGTGCTCGAGTGTCTGGCGGCTCATGGCATCGCTGTGCCGGTGTTGCAATTGGGCCTGGCCGATGCCTGGACCGAACACGGCGACCCGGCCAAATTGCTGGCCGAATTGGGGCTCGATGCCGCCGGCATCGAACAATCCATCCGGCGCCGTTTCCCGCAGGACAACACGATCCCCTTGCGCGCCTGAGGCTTGACCATGCACCCCATGGGGGAATGGCTTCAGGGGGGAAAACCCCCAAGCGGCGGTGCTTTGCAACTTCTCTACAATGCAGTCTCACAGGTGACCCGCATCTGGTGCGCCTTCAACATATTCAATGGAGTCAAAACTCATGGATCGTCGTTCTGCCCTCAAGCACGCTGGCATCGCCGGTGTGTTGGCCGCTGGTGTCGCCCCGGCCGTTCAAGCGCAACCCGTGTTGCGTTTCCGCCTGGCTTCGAGTTTCCCCAAATCCCTCGATACCCTGTTCGGTGGCACTGAAGTGTTCGCCGCCAAGGTCAAAGAGATGTCGGGTGGCAAGATCGAGATCAGCACCCACCCCGCTGGTGAAATCGTGCCGGCTTTCGGCGTGCTCGATGCCGTCAAGGATGGCGCCGTGGACATGGCCAATACCGCCTCGTATTACTTTTTCGGCAAGGACGAAACCTTCGCCCTGAGTTGCGCCATCCCCTTCGGCCTCAATGCCCGCCAGATGAACGCCTGGATGTTTGAAGGCAACGGGATGAAGTTGCTGCGTGATTTCTATCGCGGTTACAACGTCGTCAACTTCCCCATGGGCAACACCGGTGCCCAGATGGGCGGCTGGTTCCGCAAGCCCTTCAAGTCGCTCGCCGAGTTCAAGGGCACCAAATTCCGCGTCGGTGGTTTTGCCGGCCGCGTCATCGAGCGCCTGGGCGGCATCCCCCAAAACATCCCGGCCGGTGAAATCTACCAAGCCCTGGAAAAAGGCACCGTCGATGCTGCCGAGTGGATCGGACCCTACGACGATCTCAAACTGGGCTTCTACAAAGTGGCCAAGCACTACGCCTACCCGGCCTGGTGGGAGGGTGGCCCGCAGCTTGACCTGTATGTCAACGGCAAAGTCTGGGACAGCCTGTCGGCCGAACACAAGGCCATCATCGATGCCGCATCGGCCTACACCCACATCGACATTCAGGCCAAGTACGACTACCGCAATGCCACGGCCCTCAAGCAATTGGTGGCAGGCGGTGCCCAGTTGTTCCCCTTGCCCAAGGACATGACCGACGCCGCATTCAAGGTCTCCGAAGAGATCTACGCTGACCTGTCGGCCAAGAACCCCAACTGGAAAAAGGTCTACGCCGACTACGCGGCCTGGCGTCGCGAGGCCAATGTGTGGTTCCGTGTCACCGAGGCCCGGTTCGACAACTTCATGCAGACGACCAAACTCTGACCCACAGCAGCTTGCCCTCTCACCGGGGCAAGCCCCACCCCCTCGGTCGAAAGCCCGGTTTCTGCCGGGCTTTTTCATGGGCCCCGTAATTTGCGTGCGACAATAGCAGGCTGTCTCATGCGAGACCCCATTTTTTATTACAAATTCCAACGACCATGAAATTTCTACTCAAATGTGCCGATGGGTTTGATGGCATCAGCAAACGATTTGGTGACTTGGCTGCCTGGGCTGTGTTGGCGTCATGTTTCATCAGTTGCGCCAATGCCTTCATCCGATTCGGCTTCAGCAGTTCCTCCAATGCCTGGCTCGAGATCCAGTGGTACTTGTTCGCAGTCTGCGTGATGTTGGGTGCTGCTTGGGTCCTGCGGGTCAACGAGCATGTGCGTGTGGACATCATCTACGGCAAGCTGTCGGCGCGGGGCAAAGTCTATGTCGATTTGTTTGGCATGACGGTGTTTTTATTGCCCCTGATGGCGCTCATGTTCGAGCTGTCTTTGCCCCTCTTTTGGCAAATGTTCGAAACCAAGGAAATGTCGAGCAACGCCGGGGGACTGATCCGGTGGCCTGCCATGCTCATGTTGCCACTGGGCTTTGCCATGGTGTTCATCCAGGGTTTGTTTGAAATTGTCAAGCGCATCGGCTGGTTGCGTGGCGAGTACGAAATGAACCTCGTTTACGAGAGGCCCCTGCAATGACCATGGAACAATTTGCACCCCTGATGTTTCTGGGGTTGATCGTCGTGATGCTCATTGGGTTTCCGGTGGCGTTTTCGCTCGGGGCTTTGGGCTTGTACTGCGGCTTTTACGCCATCGAGATGGGCTGGTTTCCCATCAACTTCCTGAACAATTTGCCGCTCAACATCTTTGGCATCTTGTCCAACGAGTTGCTGCTGGCCATTCCCTTTTTCACCCTCATGGGCACATTGCTCGAAAAATGCGGTTTGGCCGAAGACATGCTCGACTCCATGGGGCAGTTGTTTGGCCCCGTCCGGGGCGGCTTGGGCTACTCGGTCATCATCGTCGGCTTCATCCTGGGGGCCATCACCGGCACCGTGGCCGGTCAGGTGATCGCCATGGCCATGATCTCTTTGCCGGTCATGATCCGGTATGGATACGACATGCGGTATGCCACGGGTGTGCTGGCGGCCTCGGGCACCATCACCCAGCTGGTGCCACCCTCTTTGGTGTTGGTCGTCATGGCCGACCAGTTGGGCCAGTCGGTGGGGGACATGTACAAAGGGGCTTGGGGACCGTCGATCTTGCAAATCGTGCTGTTTGCCATCTACACCTTCATCCTGACCCGCTTGCGTCCGAATGCCCTGCCTGGCGTGCCCCCTGAGGCGCGCACTTTGCAAGGATGGACGTTGTGGGCCAAGTGCTTGCGCGGCATCATCCCCTCTGCGGTGCTGATTTTTGCCGTTCTCGGCAGCATGGGTGGCTTGCCCGGGATCAACACGGCCATTGCCACACCCACCGAAGCGGGGGCCATGGGCGCGTTTGGCGCTTTCGTGTTGGCCGCCATCCATCGTCGCCTCAGCTGGTCCCTGGTCAAAGAGGCCATGGCGGGCACCATGCGCATCACCGCCATGGTGGTGTTCATCCTGATCGGCTCGCGTGTGTTCTCGCTGGTGTTTCAGGGTGTCGACGGCGGTCGCTGGATCGAGCACATGCTCAGCGATCTGCCCGGCGGGCAGATCGGTTTCTTGCTGGTGGTCAACATCTTCATCTTTTTCCTGGCTTTCTTTCTCGACTTTTTCGAGATCGCTTTCATCATCCTGCCCTTGCTGGGGCCGGTGGCCGAAAAGATGGGCATCGACCTGGTCTGGTTCGGTGTGCTTTTGTGTGTCAACATGCAGACCAGCTTCATGCACCCGCCGTTCGGCTTTGCCCTGTTTTACTTGCGAGGGATCGCCGACAGCTTGTTCAAATCGGGTGCCATCACCCAAAAAATCGAGTCGCGTGACATTTACCTGGGCTCCATCCCTTGGGTCATCTTGCAACTGGTTTTGGTGGTCATCGTCATTTTTGTCCCGCAGTCGGTCATGATGTTCCTGGACAAAGCACCCAAGGTCGATCTCGATCAGGTTCAGATTGAACTCCCCGACGAAGGCGCCAACGGGGATGCCAACGAGGACAACGACAACCTCAACAACCTGCTCAAGGCGCCTGCGGAGCCCGCGCCGAACAAGCCGTGACCGATGCCGATCTGGTCGAAGGCCCGGCCTTCACCTGGCCGGCGCGTGGCATCGCCACCTTGGCCGTGTGTGCCGTGGCCTATCAGGCGCATGTCGCCTGGCAAGGTTTCGATGTGGCCCCTGACCAGGTCAGCCTGACGCTTTGGGGCCTGGGGGCCTTGGGCCTGTTGTACGGCTTGGCTCACATTTGGGTCACCCGCACCCAAATCGACGCCACCCACATCCGGCAAAAAGGCCTGACCGACACCGAGGTTGAAATGGCCCGCCTGACTCAGGTCAAGCTCATCTACATCCCTTTTCTCACCTGGCTGGTGGCTCCCCGTTTGGTGGTCCGCGCGGGCGGTTTGCGCACTTGGGTGTTTCATGCCGCCGACCGTGCGGTGTTGCAACGCTTTTGGCAGTTGGCGCACAACGCCCAATTGCCCCCCGCACCCCCGGTGCCGCCGTCAGGCTCGTGAAGGCTCTGGCTCCGGCCCCTTTGCTACAATCAGCCTCATGCAAAACGTCGCTTCCAAGCAATTCATGCACCTTGCCCCAGTGTGGGCGGGGCGGGTGACGTCGCGCAGCACAAAAACCACGACCACCAAGGGCTGAACGGCTCTGGTTCGTCGTGCGCCCTGCCGGCCAGACGAGCCGGATGCAGACAGCTGGTGTGGCACAGTAACTGAAAGGGCGAAGAAATGAGCAAGTTGGTTGGAATGGTCGGCTGGCGCGGCATGGTCGGCTCGGTGCTGATGGACCGCATGGTTCAGGAAGGCGACTTCGATTTGATCGAGCCCCTGTTTTTTTCCACTTCCAATGCCGGCGGCCAGGCACCCGCCCAAGCCAAGAACGAAACCCGGTTGCAAAATGCCAGCGACATCGCGGCTTTGTCGCGTTGCGACATCATCATCACCTGCCAAGGCGGCGACTACACCAAAGAGGTCTACCCCAAGTTGCGCGCGGCCGGCTGGAAGGGGCACTGGATCGATGCGGCTTCGGCTTTGCGCATGGCCGACGATGCGGTGATCATCCTTGACCCTGTCAACCGCACCGTCATCGATCAGGCCCTGGCGCGCGGCGGCCGCAACTGGATTGGCGGCAATTGCACCGTCAGTCTGATGCTCATGGCCATGGGCGGCTTGTTCCAGCATCAATTGGTGGAATGGGTCAGCGCCATGACTTACCAGGCCGCCTCTGGTGCCGGCGCACAAAACATGCGCGAGCTCTTGCAACAGATGGGTGCCTTGCATGACGCCGTCAAGACCGAACTGGCCGATCCAGCCAGCGCCATTCTCGACATCGATCGCAAGGTGTCGGCCACCATGCGCTCGGCAGCCTTTCCGACCCAAAACTTCCGCAACACGGCGTTGGCCGGCAGTCTGATCCCCTGGATCGATGTGCCGGTTGAACATGGGCAGAGCAAAGAGGAATGGAAAGGCGGCGCCGAGTGCAACAAGATCCTGGGCAATCCCCCCTTCCGTGCCGCAGGCTCAATCCCCATCGATGGTTTGTGCGTGCGCATCGGTGCCATGCGCTGCCACTCGCAAGGCCTGACGGTCAAACTGAAGAAAAACGTCCCCCTCGATGAGGTCCACGACATCCTGGCGCAAGCCAATGACTGGGTCAAAGTGGTGCCCAACCAGCGTGAAATCACCGAGCGCGAACTGACCCCCGCTGCCGTCACCGGCACCCTGACGGTGCCCGTGGGGCGCTTGCACAAACTGGCCATGGGCGACGACTATCTGGGCGCCTTCACCGTGGGCGATCAACTGCTGTGGGGAGCCGCCGAGCCGCTGCGCCGCATGTTGCGCATCCTGCTCTGAGGTCAAAGACTGGCCATGCGCTCCCCGAACCGGGTTCAACCGCGCCGCAGCTGCGGCCACTGGCTGGTGTTGGCCGCTTGGGCCGTGGCACCGGTCGCCCACGCCCTGTCGCTCGGCGAGCCCCGGTTGTTGTCCGAACCTGGCCAGGCCTTGGTCGCCGAAGTCCCGTTGCGCGATTGGGGCCCCCCTGCGTTGGCCAACATCCAGGTCCGGTGGGCAGCCGATCCCGCATGGTTGGCTGCAGGTTTGACGCCGATCGCCCGTGATCAATTTCAGATCCGCCTCGAAGATCGCCCGGATGGACCGGTGCTGCGCATCCAGTCGTTGTCGCCGCTCACCACCGAAACCCTCGATCTGCTGATCGAATTGCAGTGGCCCAAAGGCCGTTTGTTGCGCGAGCTGGGACTGCTGTTGGGCTCGCCTTCCGATCCCAAAGTTGGGCCCCGACTTCAGGTGCCGTCGGTTTTATGGGTTCAACCCGGAGATACGGCCAGCGCGCTGGCGCTGTCGCACCTGGACCCGGACGCCAGCCTGGCCCAGGCCTTGATGGCGCTCGCCCAAGCCAACCCGGACGCCTTTGTTCAAGGCAACGTCAACCGGTTGCGTGCGGGGGTTGCGCTCAAAGTGCCTGCCGCCGAGCAAATCCATGCCATTGATCCACAAGAAGCCCAGCAACAGGTGGCCCGGCAGGTCGAGGCCTTCGCCCAGTATCGTGCCCAGTTGGCAGCACGGTCCGGATCGGCCCCGGATGACTCCAACCAGGTGGCCACCGGTAAGGTGCAAACCCCGCAGCGCGACCCTGTGCCCGCCCAGGGCGATCGGCTGACGTTGTCCACCCCAGGCAGCGACGACGCCGACCGCATCGCCGCGCAAAAACAAGCCCAACAAACCGCCGATCGTGCCGCCGAAATCAACCGCAACATCCAGGACCTCAATCGCCTGGTGCAGTCGGGCGATGCGGCCGGCTTACCGATCCCGGCCCCGGAAACCTTGTCGAGCCGTGCTTCCGAACGGATTGAGCAGTTGGCGCAAAGCCCTTACACCCCTTGGGCAGCATGGGGCCTGGTGCTGACCCTGCTGGCTTGGATCGCTGCCCGTGTTTTGCGTCGCGACCGACCGGCACAGTCCCCGCAAGGCTCGGCGCCCGCTCCATCCGTCGGCTTGCAGGTCGATTTCGACCTGAATCTGCCGCCTGCCGATACCCTGCCGCCATTGTCCGAGCAGGTTCATGTGCCGCCCACCCCGGTGCAACGCGATTCCAGCCGGGCCAGCGCCAGCCCGCAGCAGAACTCGACGCTCGATCCCATGGCGGGTTTGTCGCTGGACCTGTCCCCGACCGACCCGCACGAAGAGCGCCTCGCCCTGGCGCAGTCCCTGTGGCTGCGTGGCCTGTCGCACACCGCCCTGGTGCTGGCGCGTGAGGTGGCGACCCAAGCCCCGGCCCCCTGGTCCGAGCGGGCCCGCCAGTGGCTCAACGAGCGCACCTGAGCATGCGCATCGCTCTGGGCGTCAGCTACAACGGAGCCGCCTACAACGGTTGGCAAAGCCAGCCCGACGGACGCACCGTCCAGGACCACCTGGAGCAAGCCCTCAGCACCTTTGCCGACCAACCGGTGCATACCTTGTGCGCGGGCCGCACCGATGCTGGCGTGCACGGCCTGATGCAGGTGGTGCACCTGGACACCGGGCTGCAGCGCGACGAGTTTTCGTGGGTGCGCGGCACCAACAGCTTTTTACCGCGCGACATCGCGGTCCAATGGGCACGGGGTGTGCCCGACACCTTCCATGCCCGCGCCAGCGCGGTGGCGCGCCGCTACACCTATGTCTTGCTCGAGTCGCCAGTCCGACCCAGCATCGACGCCGGTCGTGTCGGCTGGGTGTTTCGCCCGCTTTCGCACCAGGCCATGCGCCAGGCTGCAGCCCATCTCCTGGGCGAGCACGACTTCACGTCATTCAGGGCTTCGGCGTGTCAGGCCCTGAGTCCGGTCAAAACCTTGAACCGCATCGACATCACCCGCCGGGGAGCCTATTGGCGTTTCGATTTCGAGGGCAACGCCTTTTTGCATCACATGATTCGCAACATCATGGGTTGCCTGTTGCTGGTGGGGCAGGGGCTGCAGCCGCCCGGTTGGATGGCGCAGGTGCTGGCGGCGCGCGATCGCGATGCTGCGGCGCCCACCTTTGCGCCCGACGGCCTGTATTTCATGGGGCCGCTTTATGGGCCAGAATGGGGCTTGCCCAGCCATGTGCCTGGGTATGATGCCTTGCCATGAATCCAGCGTTTGTTCCTGTCAAAATTTGTGGCCTCACGCGTGAGGCCGATGTCGAAGCAGCGGTGCACGCTGGCGCGCAGGCGCTGGGCTTTGTGCTCTATCCCGCCAGCCCGCGTGCCGTCACGGCCCGGCGTGCCGCCGAACTCGCGCGCCGATTGCCCGCTTTTGTAACCCCGGTGCTGTTGTTCGTCAACGCCAGCGCCGACGAAGTCCAAAGTGCCGCCGATCAGGTGCCCGGTGCCTGGTTGCAATTTCATGGCGATGAATCCCCCGATTTTTGTACCCAGGCGGCGCATCGGGCCGGCCGGCGCTGGATCCGGGCCGCCCGCATACCCCTCGATCCCCAATCCGGCTTTGACCTCGTAAAATACGCCCAGGATCACTCGCAAGCCGATGCCCTTTTGCTCGACACCCAGGTGTCGGGGTACGGGGGCAGCGGTCAAACCTTCAATTGGTCACAGCTGCCTCCAAGCGTCAACGCTCACCTCGTCTTGTCTGGTGGACTCACACCTGCAAACGTGGCCGATGGCCTGCGCGCCTTGCGCGGGCGGGGCTTGTCGCTCTCGGTTGACGTCAGTTCTGGCGTCGAAGTGGCCAAGGGCATCAAAGACCCGCACAAAATTCAAGCGTTCATCCAGGCCGTGCGGCAGGCCTGACCCCCTTCAACCCTTCCGGCTCGATGCCGGACCCTCACCGGAGCCACCGGCATGTCCACCTATCAGCAACCCGACGCCCAGGGGCACTTTGGCCCTTACGGCGGCAGTTTTGTCAGCGAGACCCTGACCTACGCCATCCAGGAATTGAACGCCGCCTACGAAAAATACCGGGCCGACCCCGAATTCGTGCGCGAGTTCAAGCACGAATTGGCGCACTTTGTCGGACGCCCCTCGCCCATCTACCATGCCGACCGCATGAGCCGCGAGATGGGCGGTGCCCAGATTTACCTCAAGCGCGAAGACCTCAACCACACCGGTGCCCACAAAATCAACAACACCATCGGCCAGGCCATGCTGGCGCGGCGCATGGGCAAGCCGCGCGTCATCGCCGAAACCGGTGCCGGTCAGCACGGCGTTGCCACCGCCACCATTTGTGCCCGCTATGGCCTGGAGTGTGTGGTTTACATGGGCAGCGAAGACGTCAAACGCCAAAGCCCCAATGTTTACCGCATGAAGCTGCTGGGGGCTACGGTGGTGCCCGTCGAAAGCGGCAGCCGCACCCTGAAAGACGCCCTCAACGAGGCCCTGCGCGACTGGGTCACCCACGTCGAAAACACGTTCTACATCATCGGCACTGTGGCCGGACCGCACCCTTACCCCATGATGGTGCGTGATTTCCAAAGCGTGATCGGCGAGGAGTGCATCGCCCAGATGCCCACCATGCACCAAGGACGCCAACCCGATGCCGTCATCGCCTGCGTCGGCGGCGGCAGCAATGCCATGGGTATTTTTTATCCCTATATCGGCTATCCGGGCACGCGCCTGATCGGCGTCGAGGCCGCTGGTGAAGGACTCGAAAGCGGTAAACACTCGGCCTCGCTGCAACGCGGCGCACCCGGCGTGCTGCACGGCAACCGCACTTACATCTTGCAAGATGCCAACGGCCAGATCACCGAAACTCACAGCGTCAGCGCCGGCCTGGACTACCCCGGTGTGGGCCCCGAGCATGCTTACCTCAAAGACATCGGTCGCGCCGAGTATGTCGGCATCACCGATGCCGAGGCTTTGCAAGCCTTTCATTACCTGTGCCGCACAGAGGGCATCATCCCGGCGCTCGAGTCCAGCCATGCCATCGCGTACGCCATGAAACTGGCCGCCACCATGTCGCCCGAGCAGTCGATTTTGGTCAACCTGTCTGGGCGTGGCGACAAAGACATCGGCACCGTCGCCGATTTGAGCAATGCCGACTTTTATTGCCGTCCCAGTTGCCGTGGCCAATCGGTCAAGGGCGGCACCGAGCAACCTATTTTCATACAGCCATGAGCCGCATTGAAACCACCTTGAAACACTTGCAGGCCCAAAGTCGCAAGGCCCTGATCCCCTACATCATGGCGGGCTTCCCGCGCTTGGACATCACCACCGATTTGATGCACGCCATGGTCAAGGCTGGCGCCGACATCATCGAATTGGGAGTGCCCTTCAGTGACCCCATGGCCGATGGTCCGGTCATCCAGAAAGCGGGCGAAGCTGCTTTGCGCTTGGGTGTGGGCATGACCCAGGTGCTTGAGATGGTGCGCCAGTTTCGCCGGACCGATACCCGCACCCCGGTGGTGTTGATGGGCTACGCCAACCCGGTCGAGCGCCATGACCTCAAGCATGGGGCCAATGCATTTGTGCGCGATGCGGCCCAGGCCGGCGTCGATGGCGTGTTGATTGTCGACTATCCGCCCGAAGAATGCGTTGAATTTGCCCGCGCCTTGCGTGCACACGACATGGACTTGATTTTCTTGCTCGCGCCCACCAGCACCGATGAGCGCATGGCCCAGGTCGCCCAGGTCGCTTCGGGGTATGTCTACTATGTCTCGCTCAAAGGGGTCACGGGCGCGGGCCACTTGGACACCGACGCGGTCGAAGCCATGTTGCCGCGCATTCGCCAGCACGTCAAAATCCCCGTCGGGGTGGGCTTTGGTATTCGCGATGCCGCCACCGCCAAAACCGTGGGGCGTGTTGCCGACGCTGTGGTCATTGGCAGTCGCATCATCCAGTTGCTCGAAGACGCCCCAGAGGGTCAGCAAATCCAGGCCGTTGCCGACTTCCTCACCGGCATCCGCGAAGCCCTCTGACAGAAATTGGGGTC
>JACCDW010936593.1_pt1 | contig 52165 bp, 48 predicted proteins | sample 7449781 | NCBI WGS metagenome assembly JACCDW01 (sample SAMN15323449, study PRJNA562643) | freshwater metagenome | isolation source: river surface water | place: USA:Blue River Watershed | collected 2017-08-18
CGCTGTGTCGATGAAGAGATCAGCCTCGGCGATTTCGTGTTGTCCGGTGGCGAGCTGCCGGCGATGGCGCTGATGGATGCAGTGATTCGTTTGCTGCCCGGCGTGTTGAATGACGATGCATCGGCGGTCGAGGACAGTTTCGTCAACGGCTTGCTCGATTGCCCGCATTACACGCGACCGGAAGTGTACGAAGGCGAGCCGGTACCGGCCGTGCTGCTCGGCGGCCATCATGGCGAGATCGCGAAGTGGCGGCGCGAGCAGGCACTGAAGGCAACGCTGACGAAGCGGCCGGAATTGCTGGAGCAGGCGCGCAAGGAAGGATGGCTCGGCAAGGCTGATGAGGCCTTGCTGAAGAAGTTCGAGAGTTAAGCAGGAAGAGCCAGGCAGCAAAGCTCAAGCAATAACTCAAGCAGTTACAGGCAAGTTCGAAGTACCGCAGCAGCAGAAGTAGCAGCAGTAGATTTGGCAGTACAGCAGTAAGCTCAGGCATTGCCTGATTTTGTTAACCCCATCCTCTACCGGGCACAACGCAATGACAGCGCCGGCAAGATGGTTCAGGAGAAAAGACATGGATCTGATCCAGCAACTCGAGCAGGAAGAAATCGCCCGCCTCGGCAAGAACATCCCCGAATTCGCACCGGGCGACACCGTCATCGTCAACGTCAACGTGGTTGAAGGTAACCGCAAGCGCGTGCAGGCGTACGAAGGCGTCGTGATCTCGCGCCGTAACCGTGGCCTGAACTCGAACTTCATCGTCCGCAAGATTTCGTCGGGCGAAGGCGTCGAGCGTACCTTCCAGCTGTACTCGCCGCTGATCGCGTCGATCGAAGTGAAGCGTCGCGGTGACGTTCGTCGCGCCAAGCTGTACTACCTGCGTGAGCGTTCGGGCAAGTCCGCACGTATCCGCGAAAAGCTGCCGACCCGTCGTACTGCAGCCGCAGCGGAGTAATCCTCGCGTCTCGCAAAGAACAAGGGCACCTGCGGGTGCCCTTTTCTTTTTGCGTGCCGTCCCTGACTGAATGCATGGGATTGTCACGTCATACGGCACTGAAGCACGAGATCGCGGCACAGTACCGCGGCACGACACTGAATGAAGCAGCATAATGAACGAAGCACGTTGATTGAAGCACGTTGATTGAAGCACGTTGATTGAAGTACGTTGATTGAAGTACGTTGATTGAAGCCCGCCGCATGAAGCACAAGATCATCGATCCCACCCTCGCACCCATCGACGCGCTGGCCGGCGAGCCGCCGGTGCCGGCATCGCAGCTGGTGCCGGACTGGCTGCGCGCGCGCTTCCGCGCGCCGGTCGCCTGGTCGCCCGAGTTCGGCGATGAAGAAGAAAAGAATTTCTCCGGCCGCGCGCCGGTGCCGGCGGCGGTGCTGGTGCCGCTGGTGGTGCGCGAAGAAGGCTTGCGCATGCTGCTGACGATGCGCACCGCCCACCTGCATGACCACGCGGGCCAGATCAGCTTCCCCGGTGGGCGCGTCGATCCGGAAGATGAAGATGCGATCGCCACCGCGCTGCGCGAGACCGAAGAAGAGATCGGACTCTCGCGCCGGCATATCGAAGTCATCGGCAGCCTGCCCGACTACCAGACCGGTACCGGCTTCAAGGTCACGCCGGTGGTCGCGCTGGTGCACCCGCCGTTCGAGCTGGCCGCCGACGAATTCGAAGTCGCCGAGATCTTCGAAGTGCCGCTGGACTTCCTGATGGATGGCGCCAACCATCAGCTGCGCAGCGCCGAGTTCCCCAATCGGCCGGGCCGTCGCAGCTTCTATGCGATGCCCTTCGAGCGCTATTTCATCTGGGGGGCGACGGCGGCCATGCTGCGCAACCTGTACCACTTCCTGCGGGCCGACGGCGAGGCGGGCAGTGAATGCTGCCGGTGAAGGTTTGATTCCCGGCACCCGCTGCGTTATCTTACGAACCAATTACTGACACAGAAGCCCCACCAGCTCTTCATGACTCTCTTCCCGATCCTGGTCGTCTTGCTGTTCGAGCAGTTCCGGCCGCTTCGCAAGGACAACGCGCTCTACGGCTGGATCGTCGCCTTCGCCGCCCGCATCGAGCACAGCTTCAATGCCGGCCGCCCCGAACACGGCCGCATGGCCTGGTTGGTGATGCTGTCGGTGCTCTTCGTCCCGACGCTGCTCATCTACTGGCTGCTGGCCCTGCTGGGCCCGGTCGCGCAACTGGCCTGGTCCATCGTCATCGTTTACCTGACGCTGGGTTTCCGCCACTACAGCCATTACTTCACCTCGATACAACTGGCGCTGAATGCGGGCGAGCTGCCCGAGGCGCGCCGCCTGTTGGCCGAATGGACCAAGGCTGACACCATCGACATGGACGCGAAGGAAGTCGCGCGGCTGGCCGTCGAGAATGCGCTGGTCACCACCCACCGCAACGTGTTCGGCGTGTTCTTCTGGCTGCTGATGCCTTTCGGCCCGGCCGGCGCCGTCCTCTATCGCGTGGCCGAGTACCTCGCGCGCGCCTGGAACGAGCCCGAGCACCTGCGGCAGGAAGGCTTCGGCCGCTTCGCCGCGCGGGCTTTCTATTACATCGACTGGGTACCGGCACGCCTGACCGCCATCGCCTTCGCGATCGTCGGCAACTTCGAGGATTCGGTCTATGCGTGGCGCAATTTCGCGCGCCGCTGGCGCGATGAATCGGTCGGCATCATCCTGTCGGCCGGCGGCGGTGCGATGGGGGTACGGCTGGGTACGCCGGCCGAATATGCGCCCGACCTGCCCAGTGTCGATGTCACCGTACTGGAGCCGGGGACCGAAATCGATATCCTGCCCGGCGATGAACCCTCGGTGCGTTCGCTGCAAAGCACGGTAGGCCTGATCTGGCGCGCGCTTTTGTTATGGATTTTGCTACTTCTTATGGTATCGGTTGCCAACTGGTTGGGTTAAACAGCGGCAAAACCCCTGTTATTTCCGACCATTTTGCTTCAGTTTCGTACTTCTCCTTGAGGTAGGGGCGCTGCCTCCGGTATCATGACGCCTGATGTTGCGCTGCCGCAGAATAACTGCGGAATTCACCGACAAGGCTCAAGGAAAGTACGGCAAAGATGGCAAACCCGAACATTGAATCGACGATCACACCCACCGATTTCATCATTCAGGGCCTGACCATTGCCGGTCGCCAGTTCCGTCCCAGCGACTGGGCCGATCGCCTGTGCGGCATCATGAGCCACTTCCATCCCGATGCCGAACCCGGCTTCGACCGCCACCTGCGCTACTCCCCGTACGTGAAGCCGGGCCTGGTCGACGGCGTGCGCTCGGTGCTGGTCGATGCGCGCATCCATGACCTCGAGCCGCTGGCCTATCTGTTCCTGCGCGACTTCGCGCGTGACAACGACCTGCGCGTCATCGAAGCCTGCCTGATGGAGCAGGAAGAGCTCGAAGTCGCCTGAGTCCCTCAGAATTCCTCAGCATCTCTAAGCATCCTTCAGCATCCCCGGCGCCCCTCGGCGTCACCCCGAGTCCACCCCTCGTTCCAGCGCAGCACCGCATCAGCGGCTGCGTTACCCGCACCCGCAAATCCCTCCGAACAACTCTGCGGTAATCAATCACACCGTATGAATTGTTAGCGTCAGCACTAACAATCCCTGCAAATTTCTGTACGAAGCGCAAGCTCGAGCATTGCCTGAACACGCGTGATCGCCAGCCATGCCGTATGGGTTTCCAGCAGTCCATTGTTTCGCAGTCTGTTATTTCACAGTCTGTTATTCCGCAGTCTGGTATGTCGCCGCCTTGCCGCGATACGCTCGCTTGCGCTCGCACCGTGTTGAAGGATTCAGCCTGATCGAGTTGATGGTCGCACTGGCCATCGCCGCCATCATTGCCGTGTTCACGGTACCGTCCTATCGCGACCACGTGCTGCGCTCGCGCATACCCGAAGCCACCAGCGGCCTGCTGCTGACCGGCATGCGCCTGGAGCAGCATTACCAGGACCATCGCAGCTATGCGAATGCTGCCAGCAACTGCGGTGTCGCGCTGCCACCGGCCGGGCAGTTCACGTTCACTTGCACGTTACCTGCCGACGGACAGTCTTACCTGCTGACCGCCACGGGCCGTGGCGACAGTTCGATGGCCAGCTTCGGCTACACGCTCGACCATCGCGGTGCCCAGCGTACGACCGCCTTGCCCGCGGACTGGGGCACGGTACCGGCCGATTGCTGGATCGAAAAAAGGCAGGCGTCATGCTGAGACGGCATGGACCTCGCCGATGTGAGGCGCTGAGCCTCGTCGAGTTGCTGATCGCCGTATCGGTCGCCGCCATCATCCTTGCGCTCGGCGTGCCCTCCATGGCGCACTGGATGCATGCGATCGAAGTGCACAACAGCGCAAGCGACCTGGTCGCGGTGCTGCAGCTGGCGCGCAGCGAAGCCATCACACGCAATCAGGACATGCGGGTCACGCTGGGCGATGCGCAAGGCCGCACCGTGTGGAAGCTGGGCTGCGTGACGGTCACTGCAAGCTGCCCGCGCAGCTTGCGCGTGATGGATGCGGCCACGCGTCCGGCACGCTGGGGCGCAAGCTCGAGCACCCGCGCCCCGGCACTGACGGCACCACTGGCGGCCGGACTGCGCATGCCGGCTTCGGTGACCTTCAACGCCTATGGCGCAGCGCCGGCCACAGGCAGCGGCAGCGAAGTCAACCGCATCGATGTGTTACATGTGGCCGATACGACCGTACAGCGCTTGGTCGTCATGTTGAGCGCCAGCGGCATGGTTCGCCTGTGCAACCCGATGATTGCAGCCGGCGAACCCCAGTCATGCAACTGATGCTGGCTCACGCACGCAAGGGCGCAGCGTCCTCATGCATTCCAGCCTGCCGGCGCGGCGGTTCGCTGGTCGATGCGCTGCTGGCCTTGCTGCTGTTCTCGGTCGGCATGCTGGCACTGCTGCGCCTGCTGTCCTCGGTCTTGGCCGAATCCGCCAATGCGCAATACCGTCACCAGGCCAGTCAGCTGGCATCGGCATTGGTGGCAAGGATGTGGAGTGGCGATCGTTCGGCGGCTTCCCTGCAGGCGCGTTATGGCGATGCCAGCGCCAACGATTACCAGGCATGGCTGGCGACGGTGAAGGCAAGCCTGCCCGGCATCGATGCCGCCGTGCTGCAGCCGGTCGTGCGCATCGATGCGGAACGTCGCGTGTCGATCACGCTGCAATGGAAGGCGCCCTCAGACCGCAGTGCGCACCAGATGCTGGTGCAGGCCGTGATCACCGATTGAGTATGGCCATCTCAGGACACCTCGCGCTTTCTGACCGGCCGGCAGCCGGCCCGGGTCGCCGCAACGCTGTCCCGGGCATCGCGACCCGCAGCAACGCGACCCGCCGCAGGGCCGGCAACAGCCTCGCCGAAATGATGGTGGGTCTGGCCGTGGGCCTGATCGTGATGGCGGTCGTGCTGAAGGTTGGCGTGCTGTTCGACGCGCGCCGCAAATCCGTGTCCGGCATGGCGGCTGCGAATATCGATGGCACGCTGGCAATGCTGTCACTGCAGCGCGAGTTGCGCATGGCCGGCAACGGACTGGGACCGCCGGATGCGTTGCGCTGCGACCTGACGCGCGCCGCCGGCGTCACGCTAGGGCCGGCGATACCCTTGCAGCCACTTGTCATCGTCAACGGCACGGCTGGCGCGCCGGATAGCATTGAATTGCTCTCGAGCGCCAAGTCGCAATCCTTGCCGGCCGCCCGCCTGATCGCGCCCTTCGTGCCGGGCAGCGCCAGCCTCACCGTCGACAGCACCTTCGGGGTCGTGCCCGGCGACTGGCTGATGCTGCAGCAGGCAGGCATGACGCGTTGCCTGCTGCTGCGGGCGGAGGCCATACCGATCGGCGCTTTCCGCATCGAACCGGCCACGTTGCCGAACCTTGCCGTGCCCGCGGGCGGCTATGGCGCGGGCAGTGCGCTGGTCAACCTGGGGTCGGTGCACCGCTGGCGATATGTAATCGGCGCCGATGCCAGCTTGCAGCAGTCGCAATTCGATATTGCCAGCGGCAACTGGTCATCGAGCGCCGTAGCGAGTGACATCGTGAACCTGCAGGCGCAGTATGGTTTCGATGCACGGCCCGGCACCCAACCGGTGCCCGCCGTGAATTGGTGGAGCGACGATCTGATCGATGCCGACGGCGATGGCACAGTCGGCAATGCCGGTGACTGGCAGCGTGTGCTGGCCGTACGCCTTGCCATCGTGCTGCGCAGTGCGCAGCGCAAGGAAGGGCCATGTGACACGACCACGCCGGTCTGGAATGCAGGCGATGCAGTGACCGGTCGGCTGGGTCCGGTCAGCCTGTTCATCGGCGCCGCTGCCAATGCGCGTTGTTATCGCTATCGCGTGATCGAGGCCGAAATCCCGCTGCGCAATGCGCTGTGGAGTGATGCATGACCTTGCCTGGACACATGCCGGCACGAGAGGCTGGCGGCAGCCTGGTGGTCGCGCTCACGCTGATGGTGGCCATGAGCGTCGCGGCGCTGGCGCTGGCCCGCATGGTGGGCACTGACGTGCTATTGGCCGGCAATGCGGCATTCCGCGAATCGGCGGTACTGGGTGCGGACGCGGGCACCGAGGCGGCCATTGCGTGGATTGCGGCGCAAGCGTCGGCCAATCCGATCACGGCCTTGCAGGTCGACCAGCCGGCGCTGGGCTACTACGCCAGCGTACCCGATGGCTTGCTGGTCACCGGCGCGGCTGCGACCGGCACGGCCGCCACGGTCGGCATAGACTGGGATGATGACGGCTGCGCGAGCCGCGGCGTCGCTCGCTGCGTGAGGGCCGCCCCGGCGCTGGCAGTCGATGGGGCAGGCAACCGTATACGCTTTGCGATCCATCGCATGTGCCGGCAGGCCGGCGCGACCCAGGCCGGCGGCAACAGCTGCCTGTCTTACCAGCCGGCCCAGGGCGGTGCAGGCAACCGCGGGCAAATCGGCTATGGCGCTGCGCTGCGTATCCTGCCCGGTGAGCGCGTCTACTATCGCGTGACGACCCGCGTGCGCGGACCACGCAACACCACGGTGTTCACGCAAGTGCTGGTGCACCTGTGAAGCGCGTGCGACAACTTCTGCAAAGCGCCGGGTCGGTCGGGCTGCTGAAGGTACTGCCAATGACCTTGTCGGTCGCCTTGTCGGTGGCCTTGTCGGTGCCCCTTTCAGTTGCGTTATGGATGGCCACACCTGCGCAGGCCCAGGCGCCCGCCAGCGCTGCAGGCACGGACGTTGCCACCGCGCCGCTGCGCTTCCTCGCTTCCCAGGTCGTCAAGCCCAACCTGTATTTCATCCTCGATGACTCGTCGAGCATGCAATGGAGCTACCTCGGCGATGACGTCGTCATCAACGGCTATGAAAATGCCGTCGGCTATCGCAGCAGTGCCTGCAACAAGATCTACTACAACCCCGCCATCAGCTACCCGGTGCCGATGGATCATGCCGGCCAGCCGTATCCGGCGCAGGACTTCAACAGCGCGCTCTACGATGGCTTTCAGTCCGATTCGCTGCGCGTCAATCTGGCCACCGGCTTCATGCCCTGGCGCAGTGCCGACACCAACCCTGCGGTACCGGCTTCGACGGCCACCGTGCGTTACACCACCGACTGCTGGTCCCAGACCGGCCATTGCACGCCGTCCCCGGCCTGGCCCAACCTGCCGGGTGCGGCGCACTACTTCCTGTACACGGGCAACCAGCCCGATCACCTCGGCGACAATGGCGTCAATGATCACTGCAAGGACAAGTCCCTCGCAACAGCCAGTCCGGCTGTGTCGCACTGGCGCAAGGTGATCGTCGGTGCCGCGTCGGGCCCGAACGGCAGCGACGAACGGCAGAACTTCGCCAACTGGTTCAGCTACCACCGCACGCGCATGCTGACCATGAAGACGGCGGTCGGCCGCGCATTGGCATCCTTCGATGAACGCACGCGTGTCGGCTACTCGACGACCAGCGAGACCGCTGTCGATGCCAGCCGGATCGGCTTCCTGCCGGTGCGCGATTTCGATGCCGCGCAGCGCAGATCCCTCTACGGCAAGCTCTATGCCGTCGTCCCGTCCAGCGGCACGCCTTTGCGCGGCGCACTGGCCAAGGCTGGCCAGCTGTACGCAGGCAAACTACTGAAGGATGACCAGGACCCGGTGCGCTACTCGTGCCAGCAGAATTACACGCTGCTGTCGACCGATGGCTACTGGAACAACGATGGCGAGAACGCCCGCTACGGCCCCTTCACGCTGGATGGCAGTGCCGAAGTCGGCGACCCCGATCATGCGTTGCCGCGCCCGATGTTCGATGGCATGCCAGGCAGCGAGGCGCGCGTTGCGACACTGACGATCTCGACCATCAACAATGCGCCGGCGCAGCCCTACACCGCCGTATTCAGCATCATGGTCAATGGCGAAGCCATCACCAGCAGGCCGGTCTGGGTCATGCATGCGGCGGCGGCCGATGCGCCTGCCGATGCCGCCGCGCTGGCGCGATGGCTTGCCGCTGTGATCAATGTCGGTGGCTATCGTGCATTTTCCAACCTGAATGTCGTGACCATCATCGCTCCGGCCTCGGCCGGCGATACTGGCAGCCGCCCTGTCATCGAAGCGATCGGACCGCTGGCGATGAGCATATCGTCGTTTGCGCCGCCCACCGGGCAAAGGCCGCGGATGAATACGCTGGCGGATGTGGCTGCGTATTACGCGAACACCGACCTCAGGCAGCCCGTGTATGGCAACTGCGGCACCGGCATCAACCTGTGCGAGAACAATGTGCCCGCCTTGCCGGGGCGGCTGCCCGCCAACTTCCAGCACATGGTCACCTATACGCTGGGCCTCGGTGCCAATGGAACGCTGCGTTATCGCGACGATTACGACACCGCTGCCGATGGCGATTTCCGCGCCATCGTCGATGGCAAGCTGGATTGGCCGGATCCGATCTTCTCTCCCGGTGGCGAACGTATCGACGACCTCTGGCATGCAGCGGTCAATGGCGGAGGTCGCTACTTCAGCGCGCGCAGCCCCGATGCGCTGGCGCGCGCGCTGGGCTCGGCGATGAGCGTGATACGCGCCAGTTCCGGTGCCGCGTCATCGGCCGCGACCAGCAGCCAGCAGCCGGTGCCCGGCGACGACCTGCTGTATGCAGCGGGCTACCGTACCGTGTACTGGGATGGTGATCTCGAGGCGCAGCGCATCACGATCAGTGACGGGCGCGTGTCGCTGCAGACCGTGTGGTCCGCGTCTCCCTTGCTGGACCGCATGGCCGGCGACGACAGCGATGCGCGCCTGTTGCTGATGCCATCGACCGGCAGTGCGAGCGGACTGAAGGAGTTTCGCTGGAACGCGATGGACTCCGGCGAACAGGCGCTGTTCAACAACCTGTGTCCCGGCAATGGGCTGCGCCGCTTGTCGCAATGCGTCGCGATGACCGCAGCCGACCAGTCGCAAGCCGGCGGGCGACGGCTGGTGGACTACCTGCGCGGACAGCGTGGCAACGAAGACCTGCCCAACCATGCGCTGCGCCTGTTCCGTCAGCGCGAACACTTGATGGGCGCTGCAGTGAATGCCTCGCCGCTGCATGTGGGCCAGCCACCGTTTCGCTATGCCGATGACAATTACGGCGAATTCCGTGACGTGGTTGCAGCCAACCGCCGCCGCATGCTCTACCTGCCCGCCAACGACGGCATGCTGCATGCGTTCGACGCACAGGACGGGCAGGAGCGCTGGGCCTTCCTGCCGTCGGCCGTGCTGCCCGAGCTTTGGCGCCTGGCCGACCACAACTGGGCTAACGATTTTCGTTACCTGCACGACGGAACACCGGTCGCAGGTGACGTCTGCCCGACTGCGCCTGCCATCCGATGCGCGGCAACGGGATGGCGCACCATCGTCGTCGCCGGCCTCGGCGCCGGCGGCCGCGCCTACTATGCGCTCGACGTCACGCAGCCCGACCGGCCCGCGTTGCTGTGGCAATTCGATGTGACGCGCGAACCCAACCTCGGGCTGGCAATGGGACGCCCGCTGATCACCAAGCGACGCGATGGCCGCTGGGTGGTCGTGGTCGCTTCCGGCTATGCGAACGTCAACCCGGGCAACGGGCACGGCATGTTGTTCGTGCTCGATGCCTGGAGCGGCAACCTGCTGTCCCGCATCGATACCGGGGCGGGCAGCACCTCGGCGCCGGCCGGGCTGGCCCAGATCAATGCCTGGATAGACAGCACGCTCGATAACACGGCGGCGCGCTTGTACGGCGGCGACTTGCTGGGCAATGTGTGGCGCTTCGATCTCGATGGCGGGACTGCGGGCAGCCCATCGGGCAACACTTCGGGCAGCACTTCAGCGGGCACATCTGCGGGTGCGCAAGCCGCGCAAGGATCGGCAACGCTGCTGGCCCGGCTCGACCATGGCGGGCGTTCACAGCCGATCACCACCCGTCCCGAACTGACGCTCAAGCGCATAGGCAACCGGCAGGTCGCGCTGGTCACGGTCGCCACCGGCAGGCTGCTTGGGGTCAGCGACATCGCCGACAAATCCGTGCAGTCGATCTATACCTTCCGCGATGAGCTCGGTCCGCAGGGGCTGGGCCAGCTGCAGGGATCGGCACGCATGGTGAAGCAGCAGCTGCTGTCCCCGGGCGCAGGCGAGCGCAGCGTCAGCGCCAATGCCGTCGACTGGACGAAGGACGATGGCTGGTACCTGAACCTGGACGCCGAGCCCGGCTCCGGCGAACGTGTCACCCTCGACCCCGAGCAGCAACTGGGCATCCTGCGTGTGATCGCCAACGTGCCCGACAGTGCTGCCTGCCAGCCGCATGCGCAGGCCTGGGTCTATGAGTTCGACGTCTACACCGGTTCCCATCTGCCGGTACCCGGGGCCACGGTCATTGCGCGCAAGCTGGATCAGCAGGGCTTGATCGGCGGCGTGAAGACAATCTGGATCGACGGCCGGACCACGGCCTTGCTGACCGATGAAACCGGCAAGATCACGACCTTGCCGGGCGTTGCGCCCGTCACCACCGGCAGCAGCCTGCGACGCGTGTCATGGCGCGAACTGGATTGATGCCGCGGCAGTTCACCTGTGGGGTGCTGGCCGTGCTGGTGTCGCTGCTGTCGTTCGCGGGCATCGTACAGGGGACGCGCACGTGGTGGCGAGGGCAGGGCGGCAGCCTGACCGGGATGGAATCGCTGCTGGCCGTTCGTCTGGTCGAGACCGGCCATGCCGAGTCTGCATCCGCACACCTCCGGGCCGCAGCGCTGCCGGCCCCGCATCACGCGGCGGCGATGCCCACGCGTGAACCCGTTCAGCATTTCGCACCCGAGCCAGCCACTGGCTACGTACCGGTCGCCGAATTAAGTGAACGTCCGATACTGCTGCAAGACCTTGATCCTGAGCTCGAGTTGCCGACAGCGGCCGCGCGCACGAATGGGATGGACACTCCGGGAATGACAGACCTTTCGACCGACGTCACAAATGAATCGACCGCCACCGGCATCCTGCTGATCAACGCGCAGGGCGGTGTGGACCGCTTGCTGTTTGAATCGCCCGGCTATCCGCGCTACCTTGAAGTCATGCTGGCGCAGCGCTTCGCCGAGGTGCGTTTCCTTCCGGGAAAAATCGATGGCAAGCCCGTGCCCAGCGCGCTGCGCATCACCCTGCAACTGCAGTGAGGGGCGAACATGGACAGAACAGAGCGTGACCCTTTCGGCGACATCGCCGTGCCGGCCGATCGACTGTGGGGCGCGCAGACGCAGCGCTCGCTGCAGCACTTCGCGATCTCGACCGAGCGCATGCCCGTTGCCCTGCTGACGGCATTGGCCGAGGTCAAGCGCGCCTGCGCGATCGTCAACCAGACGCTTGGGCGCCTGCCCGCCGACAAGGCCACGGCCATCGTGCAGGCAGCCGACGAAGTCATTGCCGGTCGCTGGCCCGATGAATTTCCGTTGGCCGTCTGGCAGACCGGTTCCGGCACGCAGACCAACATGAACATGAACGAGGTGCTGGCCAACCGCGGCTCCGAGCTGATGGGCAGCGGGCGCGGCGCGCAGCGCCTGCTGCATCCCAACGATGACGTGAACCTCGGCCAGTCGTCGAATGATGTGTTCCCGACCGCCATGCACGTGGCTGTTGCACAGGCCGTCGACCGTGAGCTGTTGCCCGCGTTGCAGCAGGTATGCCGCACGCTGGAGGAAAAGGCGGCGCGTTATGCGTCGCTGGTGAAGCTCGGTCGCACGCATTTGCAGGATGCGACACCCTTGACCCTCGGTCAGGAATTGTCAGGGCATGTGGCCCAGCTGGAAATGGCCGGGCGGGCGATACGCGCCGCACAACCCGGCCTGCTGCAACTGGCCATTGGCGGCACGGCCGTGGGCACCGGGCTCAACACGCATGCGGCGTTTGGCCAAGGTGTCGCGGCCGAACTGGCGACCCGTTGCGGGCTGGCTTTCAGCAGCGCGCCCAACAAGTTCGCCGCGCTGGCCGGGCACGAGGCGATGGTCGCAGCGCATGGCGCGCTGAAAGTGCTGGCTTGCGCTCTGACCAAACTGGCCAATGACTTGCGCTGGCTGGCATCGGGGCCGCGCGCCGGTCTGGGTGAATTGCTGCTGCCCGAGAATGAACCCGGCAGCTCCATCATGCCCGGCAAGGTCAATCCCACGCAACCGGAAGCGATGCTGATGCTGTGCTGCCAGGTGCTGGGCAATGATGTCACGCTCGGGATGGCGGCCGCCTCAGGGAACTTCGAACTCAATGTCGCCAAGCCGGTGATTGCGCATGTGCACTTGCAGAGCCTGAGGTTGCTGGCCGATGGCTTGCGCAGCCTCGATGCGCACTGTCTGCAGGGGATGACAGCCGATGAGGCGCGCATCGCCGACAGCCTGGCGCGCTCGCTGATGCTGGTGACGGCGCTGGTGCCGCACCTGGGCTATGACGTGGCAGCAGGCATCGCCAAGCTGGCGCACCGGCAGCACAGCAGCTTGCGCGATGCGGCTATCCAATCCGGCGTCCGTGCAGAAGATTTCGACCGCTGGGTCCGGCCCGAAGCGATGACCCGACCGGACCCCGAATGAGCAGGCTTCGCTACCTCGGTGTGCCGCGCCGGAACAGGTTCACAATGGCCAGCAGGATGACTGCGCCCAGCAGCGAGACCACCAGCGAGCCCAGACTGAAGTCATTCTGGTTGATGGTGCCGGTGCCGAACAGCGGCGCGAGCAGCCAGCCACCCAGCAGCGCACCGATGATACCGACCACCACATTCAGGAACATCCCTTGCTGGGCATTGGTTCGCATGATCATGCTGGCGATCCAGCCGAGGATGCCGCCGATCACGATCCAGATGATGAAATTCATTTGCGCTCTCCCGGAAAAGGCGTGAACATCATTGACAGACTGAGAATTAGGCAGGCGCCGGGGCGACTGGTTCACCGCCTGCCCGTGTTGGCTCGCTTGAAATCCGCAGCCCGCGTCCCCATATGAGCATCACCTACCATCACCAATAACGATCCGGGGAGCAACCATGCACAAGCGCCTGTGGCTTTGGATACTGTTGCTGTCGAGCCTGATGCTCAGCGGCTGCGGCTACAACACGCTGCAATCCAGCGATGAACAAATCAAGGCCAGCTGGTCCGAGGTCATCAACCAGTACCAGCGGCGGGCCGACCTGGTGCCCAATCTGGTGAACACCGTGAAGGGCTATGCGTCGCATGAACAGCAGGTGCTGACCCAGGTGGCCGAGGCGCGTTCGCGGGTGGGCGCGCTGCAGGTCACGCCGGAAGTGCTGAACGATCCGCAGGCGCTGGCACGCTTCCAGTCGGCACAGGGGCAGTTGTCGGGCGCCTTGTCGCGCCTGCTGGCGGTGGCCGAGAATTATCCGCAACTCAAGGCCGATGCCGGTTTCCGCGACTTGCAGGCCCAGCTCGAGGGCACCGAGAACCGCATCACGGTGGCCCGCAACCGCTATATCAAGGCCGTGCAGGACTACAACGTGACCGTGCGCTCCTTCCCGACCAATCTGACGGCGATGGCGTTCGGTTTTGCCGTCAAGCCCAACTTCACGGTGGAAAACGAGAAGGCCATCTCGACGGCGCCTGCAGTGGATTTCGGCTCGGCCTCACCTCCGTCGCCGGTGACACCGTCTCCGACGACCCCGGCTGCGCCGACGACGCCAGCCGCACCTGCTGCGCCGGGCAAATGAACGGCAGGGCATGAGCGCAACATGAACCGGGCCCCCGAGATCGCCTGACATGCATCACCTGCCTGCCATCGCAATCCTGTTCCGCAGAAGCCTGGCGGTGTGGCTGCTGCCCCTCTGGCTGGTGCTGATGGCCGGTACGGGCTGGGCGCAGGACTTGCAGCCGGTGCCGCCGCTGACCGGGCGCGTGGTCGACCTCGCCGGCCTGCTCGACGCCGGGCAGAAGCAAGCGCTGGAAGCAAAGCTGCGTGCGTTCGAGCAGCGCAAGGGCAGCCAGGTTGCGGTGCTGGTGGTGCGCGGCACGCAACCTGAAAGCATCGAACAGTTTGCCATCCGCGTCGCCGAGCAATGGAAGCTTGGCCGCAAGAAGGTCGATGACGGCGCCATCCTTGTGATCGCAAAGGATGAGCGCACATTGCGCATCGAAGTCGGCTACGGACTCGAAGGCGCATTGAACGATGCCGTGTCCAGCCGCATCATCAACGAGATCATCGTGCCGCGCTTCAAGGCGGGCGATTTCAGCGGCGGTGTGGGGGCAGGTGTCGATGCGATGCTGCGCGTGATCGACGGCGAGCCGCTGCCTGCACCCCCGGTGCCCTCGTTTGCACAGGAGAGCCCGCTGGGCCTGCTGCCGCTGGTGTTCTTCGCGGCGCTGATGGTGGGCGGCATCATGCGCGCGCTGTTCGGGCGCGGCAAGGGTGCATTTGCGGCGGGTGGCTTGCTGGGTGTGGCGGCCTGGCTTCTGTCGGGTACGCTGCTGCTGGCGATGCTGGCAGCGCTGTTCGGTTTTGTGCTGACGCTGGTCGGCGGTCGCATGGGTAGCGGCTGGCAAGGTGGCCGCGGTCACTATGGCGGCATGGGCACGCCCGGCTGGGGCCACGGCCCGCCGGGTGGTTGGGGCGGCGGTAGTGGCGGCGGTGGATTCAGCGGCGGTGGCGGCGGCTTCGGCGGCGGCGGTGCGTCGGGAAGGTGGTAAACATGAGCGAACCTGTCCGGTACGGCCGCTTGCAGCGCCTCGGTCGCCACTTCCACGCGGCCTACTGGGGCGCGTCCCGGCAGTTGCCGCCTGCGGCGCTCCAACGCATGGGGGAAGCGGTGGATGCGGCCGAGCAGGGACATCTGGGTGAAATTTCCATCGTGGTCGAGGCCTCGCTGACGCCGCTGCAACTGCTGCAGCGGCTGACTGCGCGCGAGCGCGCACTGCAGTTGTTCGCGCAATCGCGGATCTGGGATACCGAACACAACAGCGGCGTGCTGGTCTATGTGCTGCTGGGCGATCGGGCCGTCGAGATCGTCAGCGACCGCGGACTGGCATCGATCGAGCAGGCGGCCTGGGATGCCATCGTTGCCCGCTTCCGGTCGGCCTTCACGTCCGGCGATGCCGGCCACGGCTGTGTGCAGGCCATTGCCGAGCTGGGCGACTTGTTGCGCCAACGGCTGCCGAATAACGGCCACAACCCGGATGAGCTGTCCGATTCGGTGCGCCTGCTGTAGCGGGACGGCGCACCCGATGCGCTCCTCCGATTTGCCTCCGACAGGCACGCGATTGCAAGACCTGAAGTCGGCCTTGCAGACCCACAAGTGCAGCCTTCCGCGGATGGATGCAAAATAACGTTTTCATTCCTCTATCGGACAGGCAAATGAAGCAAGCAGTGGCAATCCGGAAGCGCGCAGCGGCGCTGGCCGCAGCATCCATGATGGTCGCAGGCTCGGCAGCGATGGCGGCGCCTCTGAAGGTCGATCCTGCCAAGAGCGCGGTATCAGCCACCTTCAGGCAAATGGGCGTGGGCGTCGATGCCAGCTTCCGCAAGTTCAGCGCACAAGTCGATTACGATGCTGCCAAGCCGGAGAAATCGAAGGCCAGCGTCGATATCGACATTCCCAGCTTCGACCTTGGCGACGCCGACTACAACAAGGAAGTGCTGAAGAAGGAATGGTTCAACGCCGCACAATTCCCGAAGGCGAGCTTCGTGTCATCGACGATACGCGCAACCGGTCCCGGCAAGCTGGATGTGAGCGGCAAGCTGACGATCAAGGGCAAGACGGCTGACGTCACTTTCCCGGTAACCGTGAAGAAGGAGGGCAGCGCCACCCTGCTCGAAGGCAGCCTGCCGATCAAGCGACTGGCTTTCAACATCGGCGAAGGCGAGTGGAAGGACACCAGCATCGTCGCCGACGAAGTCACGATACGATTCAAGGTGGTCGGCCAGTAAGGCGCGGCGGCTTGCCAGGCTTGTTCCCCGGGGCCGGGTGCGACAAGCCAATCTGAAACAAGCAGTAAAAGGCAGCAACCAGACGTAATAACAAGCAGCAATATCCGGCAACAACCAGCACAAAGGAAACAGCATGACCCTGAAGTCCACGTTGCACCTCGCGAAGCATCTGTGCATGACCCTGTTGCTCGGCTCGGCCGCCTGCGCCGCCTCTGCGCAAACCTACAACATCGAGCCTGGTCACACCTACCCGAGTTTCGAAGCTGACCACATGGGTCTGTCTTTCTGGCGCGGCAAATTCACCAAGACCAGCGGCAAGGTCGTGCTCGATCGCGGCTCCAGAACTGGCGGCAGCGTCGAGATCCAGATCGATGCGTCCAGCATCGATTTCGGTCACCAGAAGATGAATGAAAAGGCACGTGGCGACGAGATGTTCAACGTCGCCAAGTTCCCGACCATCGTCTACAAGAGCAATGCGCTGAAGTTTGATGGCGACAAGCTGGTGGGCGTCGATGGCGAGATGACCATGCTGGGCGTGACCAAGCCGATGGCGCTGAAGATCACGCACTTCAAGTGCATCATGCATCCCTTGCTCAAGCGCGAAGTGTGCGGCGCCGATGCGCACGGCAGCTTCGACCGCAGCGACTATGGCATGAACATCGGCCTGCCGCGCTTCTCGCCCGAGATCAAGCTGGCCATCCAGGTCGAGGCCGTCAAGGCTGACTAAGACCCCGCAGGCCGGTCAGGCCGGCCTGCGCTGCGGTCCATCGGGCATCGCCATGCTGGTCAATGCAGCGGCTCCCCCCGCCCCGCCTGCCCCTCGCGCGCCTGCGTGGCGCTCATGCTGGATTCATAAGCCTGCATGCGCAGCGCCAGGTCCTGCAAGTCGAGCGCGGCGTTGCGCACTGCCGGGAATAATTGCTGTTCTTCCAGCTCGATGTGCGCATAGATCGCATCGCGCAATTGCTGCATCAGCTGGTCATAGGATGCTTCGCCCGGCTGCTGCGATTGCAGCTGCGTGATCAATTGCTCGGCCTGCTGGTGGTCGCTTTCGCATTTGGCGACCAGCGCCGCGTCAACTTCCCTGGCCTTTGGATAGAACACCGCCTCTTCCACCGAGGTGTGCATCAGCAAGGCTTCGCAAATCCGCGGGCCGGCATTTTGCTTGACCTGTGCATCCTGCGTGCCCAGATAGCGCTGGAACAATTCCTTCACGTAGCTGTGGTCCTGCATCAGCGCGCGGGTCGGGTCGTCGAGTGCGAAGCTGCCCTGCGCGCGGGCGGCGCCGGTCTGCTGCTGCGGTGGCTGTTGCTGTGCCATGTCTGCCTCCATGCAATGATCGGGGACGCGAGCCATAGGCAGGACCGCGCCGACTAGGGCAAAATTCGACGTTCGGCCGCGCAGAAGATTCCTTGGCAACCCGAAGACCTGATCAGGAGGATGTATGCATTTCCTGGGTATTTCCGGCAGTCTCCGCAAGCAGTCCTACAACACCGCCGCCTTGCAGGCGTGCCAGCAGTCTTTGCCGCAGGGCGTGACGATGTCGCTGGCCGACATCGCCCCCGTGCCGCTGTACAACGATGACGTTTACAAGCAGGGCTTCCCCGACAGCGTGCAGCGCTTGCGGGAGCAGATACAGGCGGCCGATGCGCTGCTGATCGCCACGCCCGAATACAACTATTCGATGCCCGGTGTGCTGAAAAATGCCATCGACTGGGCCTCGCGGCCACCGGCGCAACCCTTTGACGGCAAGCCGATTGCGCTGCTCGGCGCCACACCGGGAGGCATGGGCACATCGCGCGCGCAGTACCAGTTGCGACAGGTGTTCGTGGCCCTCAATGCCCAGGTGCTGAACCGCCCCGAAGTGTTCATCTCCGGCGCGCCCAACAAGTTCGATGCCGATGGCCATCTGACCGATGCCGCGACGCTCGACAATCTTGGCAAGATGCTGGCGGCGCTGGCTGACCGGGTCAGGCAGCTGCGGCGCTGAGGTTCTGCTGCGCCGGCCGCCAGCTGTTACCCTCGGCGCAGTTCGCGGCAAGCCGCTATGATTCCACGTGGTGAAGCCCGCAGCTCCGGGGCCCGGCTGCAGGATCCGGGCGCAGGGAGGGCATGGCCGCATGTACTTGTATCCAAGCTTGTATCGAAGTTTGCAGCGACGCATGTAACGATACTTCCAACGACAATAATTTCACGAGACCCCGCATGTTCAAGTCCTTCTTCCTTGCCCGTCAGTGGCTGATCTGGTCCTGGCCCGGCGCAGCGCTGATTTTCTTTGGCACCTGGTATCAGGTGCAGATCGATGTCCAGATCAATGACTGGTTCGGTGGCTTCTATGACCTCGTGCAGAAGGCGCTGGGCAAACCGGGCGAGGTATCGCTGGAAGAGTTCTTCGGCTTCCTGATGACCTTCGGCAGACTGGCCGGCATCTATGTGCTGGTCGCCGTGATGCTGAGCTTCTTCACCAAGCACTGGGTGTTCCGCTGGCGGCATGCGATGAACGATTTCTACATGTCGCACTGGAGCAAGCTGCGCACCATCGAAGGCGCCAGCCAGCGCGTGCAGGAAGATACCAAGCGTTTTTCCGCGATCATGGAATCGCTGGGCTCGAACATGATGGACTCGCTGATGACCCTGTTCGCCTTCCTGCCCATCCTGTGGGAATTGTCGAAGAAGGTGTCCGACGTGCCGCTGCTGGGGCATGTCGATCATGCGCTGGTCTATGTCGCCATCCTGTTTGCGCTGCTGGGCACCGTGGTGCTGGCGCTGGTGGGCATCAAGCTGCCCGGACTCGAGTACAACAACCAGCGCGTCGAGGCGGCCTACCGCAAGGAACTGGTGCATGCCGAAGATGATCCGGCGCGCGGCGGCCCGCCGGTCGTGGACGAGCTGTTCTCGCATGTGCGGGCCAATTACTTCCGCCTGTTCTTCCATTACATGTACTTCGATGTCGCGAAGTTCAGCTACCTGCAGTTCGGCGTGCTGGTGCCTTACATCGCGCTGGGCCCGACGGTCGTGGCCGGTGCGATCACGCTGGGCGTGATGCAGCAGATCGTCCGTGCGTTCGGGCGTGTCGAGATGTCGTTCCAGTTCCTGGTGCGCAGCTGGTCGACGATCGTCGAGCTGATTTCGGTCTACAAGCGCCTGCGCGCCTTCGAAGCGCAGATCGGCACCGCCGCCATGCCGGCTGCGGCGCAGCCCGATACGTCGGCTTGATCGGCTTGATCGTCTCGAGCAGCTTGCTGCGCTTTCCTCACCGTAAAGGAGTCGTGATGAGCATGCATTCCTCCGGCGGCACCGGTCGCCAGGGCAGTAGCGGCGGTCAGCGCCGGCCGGCTGCTCACGGGTCGGCATTGATTGCAGCGTCACGGGCAGCGTTGAGGGCCGCGGTCAGCGCGGCCCTGCTGGCGGCGGCCTGCGTGATTGCGCCGGCTTCGCCGGCGCTGGCGATCGATGTCGCGCAGGTGCCGCAGCACAAGCAGACCAAGCCCGGACTGTATGTCGATGCGCGCGAAGCCTATGCGCTGAAGCAGCAACAGGGCGACAAGGCAATGCTGATCGACATCCGTACCCGGGGCGAGGTCAGCTACACGGGCGTGGCCAGCGTGATGGATGCGCATGTGCCGCTGCTCGAGCACCCGGCCAATGCGGCATGGGACGAGAAGGCCGGTCGCTTCCGGCTCGAGTTCAACAATGACTTCGACGCCGAAGTCGCGCGCCGCATGGCCGCCAAAGGGCTGGGCAAGCATGACACGGTGATCCTGATCTGCCGCTCAGGCGACCGGTCGTCGAAAGCGGCCAACCTGCTGGCCGAGCTCGGCTACACCAGGGTCTATACCGTCGTTGATGGCTTCGAAGGCGATGTCGCCAAGGACGGCCCGCAGGCCGGGCAGCGCGTGGTCAATGGCTGGAAGAATGCCGGCCTGCCGTGGACCTACAAGCTCGACAAGGACAAGCTCTACTTGCCTCAGCCCTGAACCGTTCCGTGCACGGCGCAGGCGACAAGGAGCGGACGTCCCGGCGCTGACGATCCTTTTCAGACGACCCTGCGCTGCCGATCCTTCTCAGACGACCCTGCGCTGCCGACCCAGAACGACAGGCCGCTGCCGGCATCAGCCCTGTGTCAGGGCCGGTCGCTGCCGGTGCAGCATCAGCGCTGCCAGCGCCAGCATGCAGAAGCCGGCGCCGGCAATGAAGGTGGATGCGGCGCCATAGCGATCCCACAGCAAGCCGGCCAGTGCGCTGGCGACCAGCATCGTGATGCCGCTGACCAGATTGAAGAAACCGAAGGCCGTGCCGCGCAGGTCGGCCGGTGCGGCTTCGGCCACCATGGTCGCCAGCAGTCCCTGCGTCATCCCCATGTGGATGCCCCACAGCCCGACGCCGGCCAGCAGCGTGATCCAGTTGCCCGGCAGCGCCAGCAGCAGGTCGGCCACCACCAGTACCGCCAGCCCGAGCGCCAGCAGCGTCTTGTGGCTCATGCGGTCCGACAGCTGGCCGAACGGATAGGCCGATGCCGCATAGACGATGTTCATCGCCACCATCACCAGCGGCACCAGCGACACGGCAATGCCGAGCTGTTCCGCGCGCAGCACCAGGAAAGCTTCCGAAAAGCGCGCCAGCATGAAGGCCGCGCCCATCAGCACCACCCACCAATAGGCCGGGCCCAGCCGCTTCAGGTTGGCGCGGGTGATCGGATTGACGGCGGGCGCCGACGCATCGCGTGGCGGCTCGCGCACGGCGACCGCCATCAGCAGCGCCGCCAGCAGGCCGGGAATCACCGCGACCCAGAACACGGCCCGGAAATCATCCTGCCACAGGATCATCAACGCCACCGCCAGCAGCGGGCCGAGGAAGGCGCCGATGGTGTCGAGTGACTGGCGCAGGCCAAACGCCGCGCCACGCAGGCCGGCCGGCGCGAGATCGGCCAGCAGCGCATCGCGCGGCGCGCCGCGCACGCCCTTGCCGATGCGGTCGATGAAGCGCGCACCCAGCACCATGCCGCTGCTGGTGGCGATCGCGAACAGCGGCTTGGACAGCGCGCCCATCGCATAGCCGACCACGGCGATCTGCTTGCGGCGGCCCAGATAGTCCGACAGCGTGCCCGAGAAGACCTTCACGATCAGCGCCGTCGACTCGCCCACGCCTTCGATGATGCCGACCGTCAGTGCGCTGGCGCCCAGCGTGCCGACCATGAAGATCGGCAGCAAGCTGTGGATCATCTCGGACGAGATATCCATCAGCATGCTGACGAAGCCCAGCACCCAGATCGACGCCGGCATCCGGCGCCAGACACCCTGCGCGTTGTCGTCGTTTTCTTTGCGTGCGCTCATGGCGTGATGATGAATGAAAAATGCCCGCGTGCGAAGGCAGGCGGGCATGATTTGGCGGGACGCGATGCGAACACCGGTGTACGGGTCCGCATGCCTTCGCCGATGCGGGGGGATCCGCTTACTTCTTGATGGCTTCGAGCGCGATGTCGATGCGGACCTCGTCGCCGACGTGCGGCGCGTACTTGCCCATGTTGAAGTCGGTACGCTTGACGACGGTGAAGGCATCGGCGCCGATCGCATCCTTTTTCTGCATCGGGTGCGGCATGGCCAGGAACGAGGTCACGGTCAGGGTCACCGGCTTGGTGATGCCCTTCATGGTCAGGTTGCCGACAATCTCGACCGGCTTGTCGCCATTGAAGATGACCTTGGTCGACTTGAAGGTCGCGGTCGGGAACTGGGCCGTGTGCAGGAAGTCCTCGGCCTGGATGTGTTCATTGAACAGCGACGAGCCGGTGTCGACCGACTTGGTGTCGATGGTGATGTCGACGCTGCCGCTCTTCGCATCCTTGTCGAAGATGATCTGGCCGCTCACCTTGTTGAAGCGCGACAGCTGGGTCGAGAAGCCGAGGTGCTTGTACGAGAAGCGCGGGAAGGTATGGTTATTGTCGATCGCATAGGTTTCCGGTGCGGCCAGGGCAGGGGCGCTGACGGCAGCCGACAGGATCAGGGCGGCGGTGATTTTATTGATGAATTTCATGGAATGCTCCTTCAGGGTTGGTCGTCTGGCGTCCCTCGCGGGACGCCGTTGCGGATACTGCTGTTGTTGATGCTGTTATTGATACTGTTGTTAATGCCTTCGTTGACGCTGTTGCCGATACGGTGTTTCAGGTGCTCCGGGTCCGTTTACCTGGCATTGGCCGTGATGTGGAACTTGACGACGACATCATTGGCCACGATGTCGAACTTGGCCCACGGACCTTCGCCGATGGCGAAGTCGCCGCGCTTGATCGTCAGGTTGCCGTCGAAGATGCCGGTCTTGCCACGTGCCGTGAAGCTGGCCGGCACAACGACCTCCTGCGTCTTGCCCTTGATGGTCAGCTTGCCCCGGACTTCATAGCGATTGTTCCCCAGCGGCTTGACGGCCGATGACACGAAGCTCGCCGTCGGAAAGGCCTTGGTGTTGAACCAGGGCTTGCCAGCCACTTCCTCGTCGGATTCGCTGGCGCCGGTGTCGATGCTGGCCAGCTCGATATCGAAACGGGCGCGTGCCTTGGTCGCCTGCTCCGGATCGAAGCTGAGCTCGCTGTTGAAGCGCTTGAACTTGCCATCCATGTCCACGCCCATCTGCTGGTACTTGAAGGCGATGCTGCTTTGCGCGGGCTGCACCTGGCTGTATTCGACGGCGTGTGCCTGCGGCATGGCCAGTGCTGCGGCCAATACCGTGGCGACGGCGCCTGCTGTGGCTGCGCTCATGGCTGAAGCCATTGCGGCAGTCCGGTGATGGCCATTGCGATCCATCGTCATCATTCTGGTTTTTGCGTTCATGTCATTACTCCGTTGCTTCGGTGGTGCGCTGCCGGTTCGGCAGCATGCGGGTCAGGATGTCGTCCTTGTCGATCCAGTGGTGCTTGAGCGCGGCGGCCACATGCACGACCAGCAGCACGATCAGCAGCCACGACAGCGACTCGTGTACTTCCTTCAGCAGGTCGCCGAGTGCCTTGTCCTTTTCCAGCAGGTCGGGAATAGGCAGTACGCCGAACCACACCGTCTGGAAGCCCTTGGCCGAGCTCATCAGCCAGCCCGAGATCGGCAACGCAATCATCAAGGCGTACAGCGCCAGGTGACCAAGATGCGCACCCATCTGCTGCAGCTTGCCCATCTGCCAGGGCAGCGGCGGCGGGCGATGCGTGATGCGCCAGCTGACCCGCACCAGCAACAGCACGAAGGCCGTGACGCCGGCCCACTTGTGCCATGAATAGACCTGCAGCTTCTGCGGCGACAGCGGCATCTCGGTCATGATGAAACCCAGGGCCAGCAGCCCGATCAGCAGCAATGCCATCAGCCAGTGCAGGGCCTTGGCCGTGGTCGTGTAGTGCGCGTCGTAATGAGGCTTGTCGTTCATGATCGTTACCTGTAACTGTGTTCTGAGGCGATGCCTCGGTGGTTCTCAGTGCTGCGGCGTGAATGCATACGCATCCATCGCCAGTACGTAGTCGCTGATGCCGCTGTGCAGGTGCTCGACGGCCGCATCCTGCCCGGCAGCGCCGAGCGCCACATACAGCGGCTGCAAATGCTCGTCGGTCGGATGCGCGCGCACGGCATCGGGCGCCTGCCGACGATAGTCCAGCAGTGCTTCAAGATCGTGACTCTGCAGCTTGCTCGTCAGCCACTCGGGGAAGCGGCGCACATAGTCGAGGCCCTGCCCGCCATTCTGACGAGCGATGCGGTAGTCACCGAGGTTGTGCGTCACGTTACCCGAACCGATCACCAGAAAGCCTTGGCGCGTCAGTGGCGCCAGTGCCTGTCCGAGGCGATAGGCGCCGGTCACGCCGAGATGGCTCTGCAGCGAGACTGGAATGACCGGCACATCGGCATTCGGGTACATCAGCCGCAGCGGCACCCAGGCGCCATGGTCCAGTCCCTGTGTCGGCGCAATCTTGACCGGCAGGCCGGCCGCCGCCAGCGTGTCGGCGACTTCACGCGCGCCTTCCGGGCATCCCGTGGCAGGGTACTGAATTTCATACAGTTCTTCAGGGAAGCCGTAAAAATCATGCACGGTGGCCGGGCGCTCGGCGCTGCCGACCAGCGGAGACGCCGTTTCCCAGTGCGGGCTGACGATCACCACCGCCCGCGGCGTGGGCACGCGGTCGCCAGCCAGGGCGATCGCGGCGCCGGCCGTGCCGGGACGCAGCGCAAAAGTCGGCGCGCCGTGGGGTACGAAAAGCGTGGGCAGCGGGGTGTTCATGGCATTTCCTCCGTTCGAGGACTGAACAATAGTGCGGCAGATCGTTTTGAAATAGAGGACAATCAGCAAATATTTATTGCTGTGAACGCAACAATAGAGGCGAGCCGCGGCGCGGGAGGGGTAGAGTGGACAGACTTAATGCGATGCAAGTCTTTGTGCGGGTCGCCGAACTGGGCAGTTTTGCGGCGGTGGCCCAGCAGCAGGGGGTGGCGCGCTCGGTGGTGACGCGTCAGGTGGCGGCGCTGGAGGAACATCTGGGCGTGCGACTCATGGAGCGCAGCACGCGCCGACTGACGCTGACCTCGGCGGGTGCGGCCTATCTGGAGAAATGCCGCGTCATCCTGAACCTGGTCGAGGTGGCCGAAACCGGCGTTGCGGAAGACCGGCAGGCACCGCGTGGCCCGGTACGCATCAGCTTGCCGCTGTCATACGGCCTGCAGCGCATGGTGCCGCTGCTGCTGGACTTCGCCCGCGCGCATGCCGGTGTAACGCTGGACATGGACTATACCGACCGCCGCGTGAACCTGATCGAGGAGGGCATCGATCTCGCGATACGCATTACGGGCGAACTGGCACCGACCGACGTCGCGCGCCGGCTGGGCACGATACGCATGTGCACCATCGCTTCGCGCGATTACCTCGCCAGCTATGGCACGCCGGCCCATCCGTCCGAACTGTCACGGCATGAATGCCTGGGCTACACCACCGGGACCCAACAGCAAAGCTGGACTTACCTGATCGACGGCAGCCCGCGCGCATTCCCGATCGCGACGCGCATTACCGCCAACAATGGCGAAGCGCTGACCCAGGCGGCCATCGGCGGGTTGGGCATCGCGCTGCAACCCGATTTCATTGTCGAGCGCTATCTGGCCGACGGGCGCGTGGTAAAGATCCTGCAAGATTTCGCCTTGCCTGAGTTGGGCATTCATGCGGTCTTGCCAAGCAACCGGCAGGTACCGCACCGGGTGCGGGTGCTGACCGATTACCTGGCTGAACGCATGCGTGAGGTCCGGGTCAACGCTGCACCGGATGGTCCAGCAGAGCCTTGAAACGCGGCAGCTCGCGCAGCAGCACGACATGGTGGGCATCCGCATAGGCTTGCCTGAATTTTCCGCTGGCGATCAGCAGCTGGACGACGGGTGCATTGCGTGCGAAGACGATGATGTCGATGCCGTAGCCATCGAGGGTCTTTTCCCATCCTTCGCCGGCCTTGTCGACGGTGAAGTAAGTCTTCAGGAACGCATCGCCGTACAAGTCGGCGCGGCCATCGATGAATACCTTCTGCTTCGGCCATAGCCGGTAGATCAGGTAGCCGCCGAGGTCATAGTCGTTCAGCATGCGGCCGGCGATGTCATTGGCGAGCAGATACCTTGCTGCACCCTCGGCCACGTACGTCGACGTTTCACCCTCGCGCTGGGTCTTCACGCCGCCTGCCAGCGCAATCAGCACCATGCCCGCCAGTGCGAGCAGGTGCACGACGCCTGCTTGCGCGCGCGTGACTTGTTTGCCTGTATGGGACGGCGTGCGCCGCTTCCACCGGAAAGAGCGGGCGAGCACAGTGGCAGGATCCACATGGCGTGCCATCGCGCAAAAGAAGATCAGCAGCACCATGGCCATCAGCGGCAGGTGCCGCCATGCGCTCAGCCCTGCCACGATCAGCAGCAGCGGCAGCATCAGTTCGGTCAGGTCGGGTTTTCTGCGTGCGTATACGGTCGCAATGAACCAGGCGAAAATTCCGACAAGCGACACGCGCGGCAGCAGTTCGTGGAAGTCAGGTGAATGCCACTCGGCGATCATCCCTTTCGAGGCTTCCATCGCCACTGTTTCGAATGGGTACAGCAGGATGCGCAGTCCTTGCGGATTGAGCAGCGTGGCTGCGATCGTCGCCAGTAAAACCATGCATAGCAGGCCCAGCCGCGGGGCGCTGCGCGCGTGCCGTACCGGGAACAACCAGCGATTGCCCCACTCGGCCGCAATGAAGGCTGTCAGCAAGGCGATGCCAAGCATGAACGCCCCATGCAGGTTGACCCAGACCAGCATCAGCGTCGGCAGCAGCCACAGCAGGCGCGTCGAGCGGAAATACTTGAAGTCCACCAGCACCAGCAGATACGTGGCAAAGCACAGGAAGCTGAAGATTTGCGGGCGCAGCGTGAAAGACGGTATGACGGCAATGAAGAAACAGGCCGTCGCCAGAGACGCCACTAATTCATTGCCTGCCAGACGCCGCGCCGTCGCATACAGCAGCATGAAAGCCGTCGCTGCCGCCAACGCCGGCAGCAGGCGCAGGGCCGTGAAGCCACCGGCTTGCGCAGTCCAGTAAAACAGCAGTTCGGTCAGCCATTCGTGGGTCACCCAGGGCTTGCCGGCAAAGGTGTACGAGAAGGGGTCGACCGCGGGGATTGCGCCGGACTGCGCGATCAGTTCCCCGGTTTTCAGGTGCCAGTAGAAATCAGGGTCGGTGAAGCCGGGCGCGCAGGTGACGATCACAAACGCAATCGCTGCCATCAGCCAGGGCAGTGAAAATTTTCGCATGAACACTGCGGGCCATTGCAGGACCGCGAGCAAAGCGGCTTTCGATGCCGGTGAGCGCATTGCCGAATCCGATGCCTGCTCTGCCCATGCAGAATGATCGGCTGCGGCATGTCGCGGTAAATCATCTGGCGTTGTGATTTTCATTCGAGCCTCCGATCAGGTGATGAAAGCGCGGGATGTTCCTTCTCAGAAGAACGGCGTGGTATTTGTCCAGATAAGTCTCGGCAAATCTTCCATCGGCCAGCAGCGTCTGGCGCAGCGGTACATCACGACTGGTAATGACGAATTCAATCCCATGCTGTTCGATCAGCTTGTCCCATCCTTCTTCTCCGTAGTAGCTTTGCATGTACTGCCGGATGAAAGCGTCTCCGTACAGATCGGCGCGGCCATCGATGAAAACCTTGTACTCGGGTGATAGCCGATATATCAGGTAGCCGCCGAGATCGTAATCATTCAGCATCTTTCCCTTCACGTCGTTTCTCAACAGGTAGCCAATGGCACCCAGCGGAACGCGCTTGTTCAGCGTTGCCGAACGTTCCACCGGAATCAGGTTGATGAGCGCAGCGATCATCACGAGAGACAGGATCATCAGATGGATTGCGCCAGCCTCGGCGCGTGATACCTGCGGCTTCTCGCGGCTGGGAGGCGGCTGCCGACGGTGTAGCAATGAGGTGATGGTGTCAGCCACGCTGACCTCGCGCAGCATCACGCAGGTAAATGTCATCAGCACGATGCCCATCAACGGCAAATGCCGCCACGACGTCAGCCCGGCGATGACCGCCATTGCCGGCAGCAGAGCTTCGGTGATGTCGGGCTTGCGTTTTGCATAGATGGCGGCGCTACAGTAGATGAAGATGCCAGCCAGGGAAATTCGAGGTAGCAAGTCCTGGAAATCAGGCGATTGCCATTCACCCAGCAGGCTACGCGAGGCTTCCATAGTCACGAGCTGGAAGGGAAAGGCGAGTATGCGCGGTCCCTGCGGATTGACCAATGTTGCCAGTGTGACGAGCGCAAGCACCCCGCCCAGGAGGACCAGGGTTTTGTGCGGGAGGCAGCGCGACGATGGCAATAGCCGGGCATTGCACCACTCAGTGAGGATGAATGCCAGCAGCAGTCCAATCGCCAAAATGTATGCGCCATGAAGGTTGACCCAGCCCAGCGTCAACACGGGTATCAGCCAGAGCAAGCGCTTTGACCGGAAGTATTTCAGGTCGACCAATGCCAGCAGGCAGGCCGTGAAACATACGTAAGTGAAGATTTGGGGCCGCAATATGAAAAAAGGCATCAAGGGCAGGTAGAACACTGCGGCGACCAAGCTGGCGACGGTTTCATGGCGAACCAGTCGACGCGCAATCGCAAACATCAGCAGGAAGCAGGCAGCAGCTGCCAGCGCTGGTACGACGCGCAGTGCCTGAAAACCTCCGGCGGCATCGACCCAGTGAAATATCAACTCGCTCAGCCATTCATGGGCAACCCAGGGCTTGCCGCCGAAGGTCGAGGAATAGGGGTCGAGGGTGGGAACCGTGCCTGTTCTGGCAATCAATTCACCAGTCTTCAGATGCCAGTAGAAATCCGGATCTTTGAAGCCGGGTGCGCAAAAGACGAGCACAAAGGCCAATACGGCCAGTAGCCGCGATAACGAAAATCTCCCCAGCAAAGCGGCCAGCCAGCCAGCTGGCTTCTCCGGTCTCATGGATGTGCATCGCGAAGCCGCATCGTCGATATCACACGAAGCTATGCTGGTCTGCATAGGTGATCATCTGATCCTGGATCAAATCGATTTTTCGATGATGTAGCGCGGACGTCGTTTCACTTCGGTATAGATCTTCGCGATGTACTCGCCGACCACGCCGACGCTCAACACCTGCAGCCCGGCCAGCAAGGCCATCGGCAGCACGGTGCCGGCCCAGGCGGGCAGGGCCCGATGGCCGACCAGCAAGGCGCCCAGCATCCATCCGCCGGCAAGCAGGCTGCCTGCCAGCAGTGCGAGACCGAGCAGCGTGATGCATCGTAGCGGCGCGGCCGAGAATGAAGACAGCGCCTCCCATGCCAGCGCCACCAGCTTGGCAGGGGAGTACTTGGTCACGCCGGCCACGCGTGCGCCGCGCTCGTAATACACGATCTCTTGCCGGAAGCCGAGCATCGGCACGATGCCGCGCAAGAACAGGTTCACTTCGCGGTACTGGCGCAGACCGTTGATCGCGGCACGACTCAGCAAGCGGAATTCGGCGTGATTGAACACGATGTCGACACCCATCCAGCGCACGATCCGGTAGAAATTTTCTGAGGTGACGCGCTTGAGCATGCTGTCGGTATCGCGACAGCTGCGCACCCCATACACGATTTGCGCACCGGCGATATGCCGTATCACCATCTCGCGGATCGCGCCGACATCGTCTTGCAGGTCAGCGTCGAGCGTGATCACGGCGTCGCCCTTCACATGGAACAAGGCCGCCAGCAGTGCATTCTGCTGGCCCTTGTTAACCGACAGCTTGATGCCGTGGATGTAGGGTGCCTGACGTGCGGCGAGCTCGATCAGCTGCCAGCTGCGATCGGTGGAGCCGTCGTCCACGAAAGTGATCTGGCTGTTCGGATGGATCAGTCCTTCATTGAGCAATTGCTCGCGAATGATGGACAGTTTCGCGATGGTGGTCCGCAGCACGGCTTCTTCGTTGTAGCAGGGAATGACGATCGCCAATTTCACGAGTGCCGCAGGCAAGGGTGGCAGGTTGAGTTCCTTCAGGATGGATGGTGGCGGTACATCCACTTTGACGATGGTTGCCATGCTGGCCTCGCTTGCCGGGCAATGATGAGCCCGATCCGATATTCGATTAACGAAAGGTTTCCTCTGTTAATCGCACCATATTGTGATTGCCGGAAAGCGAGTTTGAGAGTCCTCAAGCTTTGGTAAATATGCAATCTTCCGTCTGGGAATGATTGTGGTTTGAAAAAACTTTCTCGCTGTCAGGGACCTCATGGCGAGGATAGAAGCTGTGCAAGTCAAGGCGGCTTTTGCTGCGAGAGAGAGCCTTCCTCGCGCTCTTTTCAAGCACTTCCGAGCCGTTTGGCCGGGGCTTGCAAGCGTCGATCAACGCGGTAAAACCTCCCCAATTGTTGCAGCAGGTTTTGCGCATGGTTCGGGGTGTTCCTGAAAATCCGCATGCCTGCTGCGTTCTCAGGGCGCTGATGAAAATTTCATAAGCAAAAATCGTCTGGATAAAACTCTCGCAACATTCGATAGTCCCTTCCCAAACGGAAATTTTTTCTCTTAAGCTACGGCAACACTTGCTTCATAGCATGTGCACCTGATGCTTGTCGTCGCTGCCCGATTCCGGGCGCGACCTGGAGAGAAAAGAATGTTACGAGAGTCCGCCCCGCTGGCTACATCGCCGGCCCTCCGCCTGACTGCACTGTCGGCGCTGATCGCTTCCCTGTACGGCACGACTGCCTTTGCGCAGACCGCACCAACCGAATACCGCTGGTCTGCCTTGAACGTGAAAGCGTACGAGGCGCACAATCTGATCGGCTATCCCACCGGTGTCACCGCGCCGACCGAGACCAAGGGCAAGGGCGTGACACTCGCCATCATCGATTCGGGTGTGCGGCAGCACACCGAATTCACCGGCCGCCTGCTGTCGGGCTATGACTACTTCGATGCTACGGGCAACGGCACCAATGACCAGTATGGCCATGGCACGCACGTTGCCGGTATCGCCGGTGCTGCGCTCAATGGCGCGGGCATGGTTGGCATCGCCCCCGAGGCGACTATCCTGCCGGTGCGCGTGCTCGACAGCACCGGCGCCGGCTCGGCGAGCTCGATCGATGCCGGCGTGCGCTGGGCATTGACGAACCATGTGAAGCCCGTGTCGGGCGTGCCGACCCAGAAGACCGTCTTCAACATGAGCCTGGGCAGCTCGTCGGCGTTCGGCCTGCCGACGCTGCAGGCGATCCGCAATGCCGGCACCATAGCCGTCGTCGCGGCGGGCAATGCCGGCGGCAGCAACCCGATCTATCCGGCCCGCTATGCAACCGACAGCACCGTCGCCGGCTGGGTGATCGCCGTTGGTGCCGTCGACAGCAATAACGTGATCACCTCCTTCTCCAACCGTGCAGGCGACGCGCGCAACTTCTACCTCGTCGCGCCGGGCTATCGTGTCGAGTCGACTTACTACAACGATGGCTATACCCTGATGTCCGGCACCTCGATGGCCACGCCGGCCGTCACTGGCGCTGCGGCCGTGGTTTGGGGCGCGTGGCCTTACCTGACGGGCGACAAGGTCGTCAAATCGCTGCTCTGGTCCGCGACCGACCTCGGCGACAAGGGCGTCGATACCACCTATGGCTGGGGCTTGCTGAACGTGGCGGCTGCCCTGCGGCCGATCGGCGATACCTGTGTGCCGACCGCCACCAACAGCTGCGGTACCACCAGCACGACCACCACCACGACCACGACCACCAAGGGCGGCAAGACCCGGACCCTGTCCACGCCGGCTGCCGCTGGTGCGGCGGCGATGAGCACCACCGCGCGGGTGTACGGCTATGACGCGCTGGGCCGCAGCTTCCAGTTTTCTGCGGCGTCGCTGCTGCGTCCGGGTGGGGTCAACATGACCGCCAACCTCAACAACTGGATGGCGGCCAGCCAGCCGGTGAGAGTCACCCAAGGCAGCGCAGGTACCCGCTTCGCGTACCAGGGCGATGCCGCGATCGGCACCGGTGCCTATGCATTCTCGATGCCGGCCGGCAGCGGCCAGCTGATGATGTTCAGCGGCGCGTCGGTGCTGCCGTTCGGCACCTCGCACAGCAGCTACCAGTCGTCCGCCTTCGCCAGCGACGATGCACTGAAGATTCCCTATCTGAGCATGGTCGATGCGCCGACCGGCATGGCCTACGATGCACCGTTGTCGGAAGATGTCGGCGTCCGCTTCGGCTACATCGCCGCCAGCAATGCCTCGCAATTCGTTGCGCCCGGACCGAATGACCTCTACAGCCATCGCGTCGCCGGTGGTGCAGCCGTGGGTGATTTGTCGGCCCGCTTCGGCGATGTCGAGCTGGTGGGCACGGTCGGCATGCTGAATGAAGACGGTGCCTTCCTGGGCGCCCGTGGCTACGATGCCGGCTCCATGCGCGGCGCGACCCGCTTTGCCAGCGCATCGGCGGTGTACGACTTCGCTCCCGGCTGGTCGGCACTGGCCAGCTACTCGCAGGGCATCAGCCATGGGCTCGGCGGTTCGGGCGATGCGACCTACCGCCTGTCGACGCAGTCGTTCTCGCTCGGCGTGCTGAAAAATGGTGTGTTTGGCGACCATGACCGCATGTCGCTGGCCGCCGTGCTGCCGTCGCGCGTGAACAGCGGCGACGTGACCCTGCGTGCTGCAGTCGATGTCAACATGCAGACCGGCGAGCCGATCTATGGCAATGTGCCGGTATCGCTGACCCCGCGCGGCCGCGAGCAGCGCTATGAATGGAACTGGAGCATGCCCATCAAGGATGGCAGCTTCGGCCTGACAATGATGCATCGCGTCCAGCCCAACCATGATCCGCTGGCGCCGGCTGACAATGTGATGGGTGTGCGCTTCGTGCAGGCGCTGCGCTGAGACCAAAGCACGGCATCCCTCCGGATGTCGTACCATCACGAGTCTTGTGACTGGTAACGACAACCTCTTCTCTCTTCTCGACGATGCGGCCGGGTGCGATGCGCCCGGCCGGCGTACGTCACGCCTCTGCCACGGCTGGCAACGCGCGATTGCGTACCGGCATGGCGACGATCCCGCAGCATTTTTCAGCGCACTCGAGGACGCGCTGGCCAGCGGCCTGCACGCCGTCGGCTTGTTCGACTATGAATTCGGCCATCAGCTGCAAGGCTTGCAAGCCGATGGCAGCACGCGGCCATGGGCGACGATACAGCTGTACCAGCATTGCGAGCGCCTGAGTCGCAGCGAAGTCGATGCCTGGCTGGCAAGCCGCACAGGTGCCACAGGCAGCACAGCCGGAGACAGTCGTGCCGCGTATGCGGTCACGGGCCTGCACCCGGCGCTTGACCCGCAACCTTTCGCCGAGGCGGTCGATGCGATCCATCGGCACATCGAGTCTGGCGATACCTATCAGGTCAATTTCACTTTCCCGCTGCATTTCGACGTACACGGCGACCCGGTGGCGCTGTATGCGGCGCTGCGGGCGCGGCAGCCGGTGCCGTATGGCGCACTGGTGATGCTGCCCGATGGCTCATCGGTACTGTCGATGTCGCCCGAGTTGTTCGTCAGCCAGCAACAAGGCCAACTCACTTGCCGCCCCATGAAAGGCACGGCCGCTGTCAGCGGCGACCCGGTGCAGGATGCAGCCCGGGCCGACGCGCTGAAAGCGAGTGTGAAGGAACGTTCTGAAAACCTCATGATCGTTGACCTGCTGCGCAACGATCTGGGACGAATCGCCGTCACCGGCAGCGTCAGGGTACCGAAGCTGTTCGAGGTCGAGCGCTACGGTGCGGTGCTGCAAATGACGTCGACCGTCACCGCGACGGCGCGCGCGGATGTTGGGCTGCAGCAAGTGTTCGAAGCCCTGTACCCGTGCGGCTCCATCACCGGTGCGCCGAAGCGGCGAACCATGCAATTGCTGCAGCAACTGGAAACGTCGCCGCGCCGCCTGTATACCGGCGCGATCGGCTGGTTCGAGCCGGCATCGGCGCAACGCAAACTGGGCGACTTCATGCTGTCGGTGCCGATCCGCACCTTGCTGCTCGATCCGCCCGGCGCCAACGATCTGCGCCATGGCGAGATGGGGGTGGGCGCCGGCATCGTCTATGACAGCGATGCACAGGCCGAGTATCAGGAGTGCTTGCTGAAGGCGCGCTTCCTGACCGGGGTTGCGCCCGGCTTTGCATTGTTCGAGACCATGCATGCAACGAGGGGCGGTTGCCGCCATCTCGACCGGCATCTGTCGCGCCTGTCGGCGTCGGCTGCGCAACTTGGTTTTGCCTGCGATCGCGATGCAGTTCACGGAAAAGTGTCGGAGGCCTGTGCAGCGCTGCAGCCAGGCCATGAGTACCGGATGCGCTTGTCGCTGGATGCGAACGGCGATGTACAACTGCGCAGCGCTGTCGTGACGCCATTGCAAGAACCGGTACAACTGTTGTTGTCGCCGGTCGTGATGCGCTCGGACGATCTGCTGCTGGGCCACAAGACGACGCTGCGACGCGTGTATGACGAGGCCTGGCAGTCAGCGGAGCAGGCCGGTGCCTTCGATGCGTTGTTCTTCAACGAGCGTGGCGAACTGACCGAAGGCGGGCGCAGCAATGTGCTGGTCAAGCTCGGCGGCCGGTGGTTCACGCCGCCGCTGGCGTCAGGATTGCTGCCCGGGGTGATGCGCGCGGTCGTGCTGGAGGATCCGGCCTGGTCGGTTCAGCAGAGAGTCGTCACGCGGGCTGACTTGCAACAGGCCGAAGCGATCTGCGTATGCAATGCGTTGCGCGGTGTGCTGAGGGCAGAGCTCGCCTGAAGGCTTGCATTTCCGGATCAGGGGGCGGCCGGCGCGGCGGAAGCAGAGGCTGCCGAAGCAGCAGGATCGGGTGACGGAACGGACGCGTTCGCGAGGTCTGCTTCGCCGGCAGGCGCGCGCCGCGCATTCACGCAAGCCATCGTCTTGTCCCAGAAGGCCGTTCCGCTGCCGCCGTAGCGCGAAGGCAGCCGCATCATCTTGCGATGGGAGTGGGCGAGGGCGCGCTCCAGCGTATCGTTCATCATGCCCAGCTTGTCGAGTTCGAGATAGGCCTCGCAGTTGGCTTCGATTTCATCACGGGCCGGGTCAGTCGCATGCGCGCACTCGTGATAGAAAATGAAGTCCAGCATGTGTGGCTCATTCTCACGGATGGGCTTGATCGTGACCCGATCGAAATAGATCACCGGCCAGCCCTGCTCATCCTGCCGCACGACCGCCGCGGCGCCGCCCAGTTCGGGATGGCGGTCGCCCGCATCACCATGACCCAGCCATACCTCGCTGACGATGCGCTGTTCACCGTTGCGTTCAACGGCGCAGTGGACTTGCACGCCGTCAGAACGATCGAACGCCTGCGCCAGGCCGGATACGCAGGCCAGCAGCAGGAGCAGAGTCAGGTTGTCTCGCATGGGCGGCAGATGACGGCAGGCGGGGACGGATTCACTTCGCCAATCCCGGCCGCGAGATGCCACGCGGCCGGGTCCGGCGAGGCGCTTATTTGCAGGCGTTCTTTCCGCCCCAATTGCCGCGGGTGACTTCGCCGTCCAGCTTGACCGGGCGGAACCAACCGCTTTCATTGGCATTGGCGAACTTGCCGGTACCGCCCTTGCGGGTGTACTTGCCTTCCATCTTGCCGCGCGCCTGCGTGAATCCATACGTCAGCACATCGCCATCGACATCGGCGACGGCGCACAAACCTTCGGCTTCGATCGTGTTGTCGGGATAGAGCACGGCACCGCCGGTGCACTGTCCGGAAAGATTGTTGAACTTCGATCCTTCACCGGCATTCATCTGGGTCGACGAACGAAAGTGCATATAGGTCGCCTTGCCGCCCAAATCGACGGTGGATTCGCCGGTATCGACGCTGGTGTATTCGCCGCACTGGTCTTCCTTGGCAAAGGCAGGTGCCTGTGCCGACAGCAGCAGGACCAGGATCGCGGGCAGTAAGAGGGGTCTCATCGTGCTTCCTCGGTTTGTGGTTATTTTTGTGCTTGTTTTTTTCGGCCTGTATCTGGCCTGCGAAACAGTTTGCCAGTTTCTGGAAAATCGTGCGCAAGCCCCCGGTTGAGGCCCGGTAGCGGTATCCGTCGGCTGGTTTTCAAAAAACAAACGAGTGGACATTTTTGCAGTCTGGTCGACCCCATTTCGTCGAATTGCCCGCAGAATGGCAGGGCGGTATGCCATGCTGTCCCAACCCGTCCCCCGCGCCGACAACAATGAACAAGAATCTGTGGCTGCTCGCTTTCGCCCAAGGGCTGTTCCTCGCGAATAACGTGACCCTCATCGCCATCAACGGCCTGGTGGGCCTCGCCCTCGCGCCTTACCCGTGGATGGCCACCTTGCCCGTGATGGGTTATGTGGTCGGCGGCGCACTCAGTACCGGGTTGGTCGCTGCATCGCAGCGCCGCTGGGGCCGCAAGGTCTCATTCCAGTCGGGATTGCTGGTGGCGCTCCTCTCGGCAGTCATCGGCATGCTGGCCGTGCAACTGCAGTCGTTCTGGCTGCTTGTGATTATTACGGTGGTGGCCGGCTATTACAGTGCCAATGGCCATTTGTACCGTTTTGCGGCGGCCGAACTGGCCGAAGGCAGCTATCGCGAAAAAGCGGTGTCGCTGGTGATGGCCGGCGGCTTGATCGGCGCCGTGATCGGCCCCAATCTCGCGAGCCAGACCAAGACCTGGTTGGCGATGCCTTTCGCTGGTGCTTATCTGGCTTTGGCCTTGCTGGCGCTGGTTTCGCTCGTCGTGATCTCGGCCATCGATTTTCCGCCGGTGCCGGAGAAGACTGCGCACGCCGATCATGGCAGGCCCCTTGCCGACATCATCCGCCAGCCGGTGTTCATGGTGGCGGCGTTGGCGGCGTCAGTCAGCTATGGCGTGATGAATTTGCTGATGGCGGCAACGCCCTTGGCGATGCAAGTCTGCGGCATGCCCTTCAGCGATACCGCACTGGTGCTCGAGTGGCATGTGATCGGCATGTTTGCGCCGGGATTTTTCACCGGATCATTGATCAAGCGCTTGGGGGTATTGCAGGTGATGGGTATCGGTGTGCTGCTGAATCTGGTGTGTATCGTGATTGCGATCAGCGGGACGGACTTGCATTATTTCGTGTCCGCATCATTCTTGCTGGGCGTGGGATGGAATTTTCTTTTCACCGGTAGCACGACCTTGTCGCTGGATGCGTACCGGCCCGAAGAGAAGGACAGGGCGCAGGCTGCGATCAATTTCTGCGTGTTTGCGGTGATGTCGCTGAGCTCATTTGCGTCAGGAGCCTTGCTGACGACGCAGGGCTGGGGATGGCTGAACGCGGGGTCGGTGGTACCGGTTGTGCTGACGGGCGCTGCATTATTCTGGCTGGCCCGCGTCACCAGGGAATCTCTTGTCCCCGGTAGTCGATGAAATGAGCGCCTGCTTTCGCGGGCAAGTTCTGCAAGGCCTGCATCATGCCCGCCACTGATTCCTCAGGTTTCAGCAACTGCGGAACGCCAGCTTCGAAGGGGCGGGACAGTTTGGACCGCACCGTCCCGGGTTGCAGCGCGATAACCCGTAAGCTTGGATTACGACGCTGCAGCTCGATCGCTGCCGTTTGCAGCAGCATGTTCAATGCAGCTTTCGACGCGCGATAGCCATACCAGCCGCCTTTCTTGTTGTCGGTGATGCTGCCGACTCGTGCAGATAACTTTGCGTAGATGGCGTCGCCGCTTGCCAGCAATGGCGCCAATTGTTTCAGCAGCAGCGCGGGGCCGATGGCATTGATCGCGAATGAACGCTGCAGTGCCTGATGCTCGAGTCTCGTGAGTGCCTTCTCCGGTCCCGTGCCATCAATGGTCAGTGCGCCGGTGGCATCGACGATCAGGTGAAAAAGGCCGCGTTGCGCGAGGTCGCTACCGATACGTTCGATGCTTGCCGGATCTTCCAGATCGAAGTAGGGGATAGTCGAGCGCGATACTTCGACAACCTCGCTGCATGCGGGATCACACTTCAGGTGCTTGGCGAATGCATGGCCGATGGCGCCGCTGGCGCCGATGATCAGGGCTTTGTAGTCAGGGGGGAGGGTCGCCGTCATGTGAAGTCGGGATCGTGCTCAGAGGTTGGCAAGGAATATAACGGATTCTCGCCATACGCTAGCGCGTTGTCCGTCAGCCTGCTTGGCAGCTGAATCATCCCCAGGTTTTCGTAATGTTGGACCCTCCTGAACCACAGGCCTTTTCTCAAATGGTTAGAATTTGCACAGCTTTTCGTCTTGGTGGATTTTTTAGAGGGTACGTATGGCACGACACATATTGGATGAACAGTACATTCATCCTGCAATCAGGCAAACCGTGTCTGAACATTTCAGGGACACCGTGCTGGAAGTGCAGACAGCGATTGCGCAGCATCGTATCGTGGTAGTCGGCATGTCAGGCAATCCCGTGGTCAAGAAGGCCAGACGGCTACTCGAGGAGCACAAGCTCGACTTGCAGTACCTGGAATACGGCAGCTACTTCAACCAATGGCGCAGGCGTAATTCGCTGAAGATGTGGACGGGGTGGCCGACCTTTCCCATGGTCTTTGTCGATGGTGTGCTTGTTGGCGGGTATAAGGATTTGAAGGCGTTGGCGGACTCTGGGGAGTTGCGTGGGATGCTGGCGGCAAATCGTTGTTAATTGGCGGCGCTTCAGGAGCTGTCGACTTGTCTCTGCTTTCGACGAGCATCGAGAGAAGACTACCAAACAAAAACGCCACCCGGAGGGTGGCGTTTTTGTTTGGTGGAGGCGGCGGGAATCTCCCGAAATTCGCACTTGCAAGTGCGAATTTGCTCCGGCGGCAACGAGCAGTGCTCGTTGAAACCCCGCCTACGCCCCGCGTCCCGCAGGTTCAATCCCCGGCGCAAGCTAACACTCCAAAAAAATACCGCCCTTACGGGCGGCATTTTTTTGGAGTGGTGGAGGCGGCGGGAATCGAACCCGCGTCCAGAAGCCCTAATCAGGCAGTTCTACATGCGTAGTGCTGTCTTTTGGATTTGATCATGCCGACGCGGACGCACACGCTGCAACATGACGAGTCACCTAAATTTAACGTTGGACCAAGTGACCCGGCCAAACGCGATTCCCTGTAGATGACCTTACGTGCCGTTGCCGGCCTGCCCCAGGGACGAAGCAGTGTAAGGATAGCGGCCCTTAGGCTGCTACTGCGTACGATTGATCGTTTGCAGTTATTGGTTTTCCGGTTGGATTTACGAGGTGACCAGCCCTCGGCATGCCCTGCGCTGCTTCGTAACCCCTGTCGAAACCAGGTCGCCCCCAAGCAGATTGCCATTCTAGCCCACTAGCTGGGGACTGGGCGACAGATTTTAAGGGGAAAGCAGGTGCCGGCGCAAAAGGCGCACACCGACGGGGCTCAGGCAGCGTCGAGCAGGGCGATCAGCGAGGTCGGGGTGTCGGCGATGATGTCGGCTTCCCAACTGCGCGGCTCGGTGTGGCCGCAATAGCCCCAGGCGGCGGCCACGGTCGGCATGCCGGCGGCCTTGCCAGCCTGTATGTCGCGCAGGTCGTCGCCCACGTACCAGCAGGCTTGCGCATCCAGCCGGATGCGGCGTGCCGCTTCCAGCAAAGGCTCGGGATGCGGCTTCGGATGCGGCGTGGTATCGCCGGACACGACGCACGCTGCATGGCCGAGACCGATCAGCGGTACCAGCGCATTGGTGAAACGCTCGGGCTTGTTGGTGACGATGCCCCAGCGCATGCCCCTTGCCTCGATCGCTGACAGCAATTCCAGCATGCCATCGAACAACTCCGTGCGCTCGGCGATGCGGGCGGCGTAGTTGTCGAGGAATTCAGTGCGCATCGCATCGTAGCCTTCGTCGGCAGGCGTCACGCCGAAAGCGACGCCAATCAGGCCGCGTGCGCCGGCCGATGCCAACGGACGCAGCTGCTCGAAGGGCGTCTCGTCGAGGCCGCGGTCGGTTCGCATCTTGTTGACGGCGGCGGCAAGGTCGGGGGCGGTGTCGGCCAACGTGCCGTCAAGATCAAACAACACCGCGCGCGGTGCAGGCAGGGAAACTTTCATCAAGGCGCTTACTCGGTACGGGTACAGGCGACCAGGTAATTCACGTCGGTATCCTGGTTGAGCGCATAGATCTTGGTCAGCGGGTTGTAGGTCATCCCCTTCAGCGCCTGCACCTCGAGACCAGCATTGCGGCAGTACTGTGACAGCTCGGCTGGCTTGATGAATTTCGCATAGTCATGCGTGCCCCTGGGCAGCATGCGCAAGATGTACTCGGCGCCAATGATGGCGAACAGGTAAGACTTGGGATTGCGGTTCAGCGTCGAGAAGAACACATGGCCACCCGGCTTCACCAGCGTCGCGCAAGCCTTCACCACCGCTGCCGGATCCGGTACGTGCTCCAGCATTTCCATGCAGGTCACCACGTCGTACTGGCCCGGTTCGCGCGCGGCGAGATCTTCAGCGGCGATGTACTCATAACGCACCGGCACGCCCGACTCGAGGCTGTGCAGGTCGGCGACCTTCAGCGCTTTCTCGGACAGATCGATGCCGGTGACGTTCGCACCTTTCTTCGCGATCGATTCGGCCAGGATGCCGCCGCCGCAACCGACGTCGACCACGCGCTTGCCGGCCAGTGGCACGCGCGCATTGATCCATTCCAGGCGCAGCGGATTGATCTCGTGCAGCGGACGGAATTCCGAGGTGGGGTCCCACCAGCGGTGGGCCAGTTCGCTGAATTTCTGCAGTTCTAAAGGATCGGCATTCATGGCTGTGATGATAGCTGAATCCCGCACCGGCTTGCGCCGGGCTATACGAAGGGGCAATAAAAAACCCCCGCACCTTGCAGTGCGGGGGTTTTCTGCGGGTGCAGCGGTTTAAGCGGATGCAGCGGCTTACTTGGTGCGCTTGCCGACCACTTCCACTTCGACACGGCGGTTCTTTGCGCGGCCTTCGCGGGTACGGTTGTCAGCGACCGGCTGGCTCTCGCCTTTGCCTTCGGTGAACACGCGGTCAGCCGGGATGCCCTTGGACACCAGGAAGGCCTTGACGGCTTTCGCGCGGCGCATCGACAGCTTCATGTTGTACGCATCGGTGCCGGTCCAGTCGGTATGGCCGGTCGCGACGATGACTTCGATGTCGGTGCCTTGCAGCTTCGACACCAGATCTTCCAGCTTGGCCTTGCCTTCGGGCTTGAGCACCGACTTGTCGAAATCGAAGAAGGCGTCAGCCGAGAAGGTGACTTTTTCCGAAGTCGGTGCAGCGGCGGCAGGTGCCGGTGCGGGAGCAGGCGCCGGTGCAGGAGCGGGTTCCGGAGCAGCCGCGGCAGGAGCGGGTTCCGGTGCCGGCGCAGGCGCCGGGGCAGGTTCCGGCGCAGCTGCAGGCGCCGGGGCGGGTGCCGGTGCCGGCTCTGCTGCCTTGGCGACCGGAGCTGCAGGCTTGACGAGATCGCCATCGCATTCCGCGACCGCATCGGCCGGAGTCCACTGTCCGGTGTGCCAGCAGAGGCCGAAGCCGCTACGGACGAAGTCGCGGTTGCTGTCGAGGAGGTAACCTTCCTTGTCGCCGTGAGCAAATGCCACGGAGCTGGCCAACGTCAGCGCGACCAGGGCGACGGTGGTACGCAGAGTGATCTTCATGTTGTTTTTCCTGAAGTAAGTCAATGTCGCCGGCATGCGTTGCCCGGCGTCGCGGGACATCACCTGCAAAGGGGTGATGCCAATAAGTCACTATTTTACATGCAATTCTTTATGTCCAAGCAATAGCGCTAGATCAAAAAATTGCGTATTTGCGCGCTGTTCGCAAAGAGGTTTCCATAGGGAAATTTCGATGGCGAGCAGAAAGGCCGACTACGGGCATCAAGCGTGTTGCCGAACGAGAAATTAGAGACGGTTTGGTGTCAGGGCTTTGACGTCAGGGCATGTCCCGGATGCCGACGACTTCGACCTCAACGCGCCGGTTCCTGGCGCGCCCTTCGCGGGTCTTGTTGGAGGCAACCGGTTGGGTTTCGCCTTTACCGGTCGTGAAGATCTTGTCCACCGGCAGGCCTTTCTCTTCGAGGAAGGTCTTCACGGCCTGGGCGCGCCGTATCGACAGCTTCTGGTTGTAGGTTTTCGGGCCGGTGGCATCGGTGTGGCCGGTGGCGACCACGACTTCCAGCCGCATGCCCGATAGCCGGTTCGCCAATTCATCGAGCTTGGTTCGGCCTTCGAGCTTCAAGGTCGCCTTGTCAAAATCAAAATACGTGTCGGTGTCGAGCGTGACCTTTTCCGAGCGCACCCGTCTCTGCTCATCGGCAGACGGGGCCTCGGGAGCCAGTCCGGCCGAAGGCGCCTGCGGCGTCGAGGGCACGGGTACGACAGGGGCTGCCGAAGCCGGCGGGGCGGCGGGCGCGGGCTTGGCGGCTTGCGGCGCGACGCGCGACTCCGGCGCGGGAGTTGGCGTCGGCGCGGGCACGGCTGCTGCTGGCGGTGTCTCGGCCTGTGGCGCTGCGCGAGCTGCTTCGGGTTCGGTCCTGGTCGGTGGCGTCGTACGCGAAGTCGCCGGGGCGGGTACCGGTACGGCCTTGGCCAGCACGCCGTCGCAACCGACGACGGTGGCCAGCGCCGGTGTCCAGTCGCTGGTATGCCAGCAATCGCCACTGCTGCCGCGCACGACCACGCCGTTGGAGTCGACCAGATAGCCGGGGATGCCAGCCGGGGCGCCGCTGCCATTGGCCAGTGCGGTACTTGCAGGAACGGCGGCAAGGGCCAGCAGGCCCCGCAAAAGGCGCGAAGGAAGGCGCATGCGCTGCACTCCGACAGAGGGTGGATAGGATCAGTCCAGTGTGTCAGCGGATGCCGTGCCGGCTTTTAGAAAAATCAAACGCGATGGCCAGCCGGCTTGCGTGCGGCATGGGTTGGGCGTGGGTAGGGCGAGGGTCAGACAGAGGCGGTGGAAACGGGCGGTCGGGATAGGGCCGCATGGTAAAATTTCGTGTTTACAAATCGGGTGCCTACGGCCGGTTTTTGCGGCTCGTCAGGTTCCGGTCTGGCCAGCGTTTTCGCCCTTTCACTCTGCAGCCCATCAATGGATCAGTTCGCAAAAGAAACCATCCCGATTTCCCTCGAAGAGGAGATGCGCAAGAGCTACCTCGATTACGCGATGAGCGTCATCGTTGGCCGCGCATTGCCTGATGTTCGGGATGGCCTGAAGCCGGTGCACCGCCGTGTGCTGTACGCGATGCACGAGACCAGCAATGTCTGGAACCGCCCGTATGTGAAGTGCGCGCGCGTGGTTGGTGAAGTGATGGGTAAATACCACCCGCACGGCGACCAGGCGATCTACGACACGCTGGTGCGTATGGCGCAGGATTTCTCGCTGCGTTACACGCTGGTCGATGGTCAGGGTAACTTTGGTTCGATTGACGGCGATAACGCAGCGGCGATGCGTTACACCGAGTGCCGTCTCGACAAGATCTCGCAGGAACTGCTGGCCGACATCGACAAGGAAACCGTCGACTTCGTGCCCAACTACGACGGCAAGGAAAAAGAGCCGTCGGTGCTGCCGACCCGCATCCCCAACCTGCTGATCAACGGCTCGTCCGGTATCGCAGTGGGCATGGCGACCAATATCCCGCCGCACAACATCACCGAAGTCATCAATGGCGCGCTGCATGTGCTGAAGACGCCGGAGTGCACGGTCGATGAACTGATCGAAATCATTCCGGCGCCGGACTTCCCGACCGCCGGCATCATCTATGGCGTGTCCGGCGTGCGCGATGGCTATCGCACCGGCCGTGGCCGCGTGGTGATGCGCGCGAAGACGCATTTCGAGGAAATCCGCGACGGCCGTTCGGCGATCATCGTCGATGAACTGCCGTATCAGGTGAACAAGAAATCGCTGCTCGAGCGTATCGCCGAGCTTGTTCGCGACAAGAAACTCGAAGGCATCTCCGACATTCGCGACGAGTCCGACAAGTCGGGCATGCGCGTGGTGTTCGAGTTGAAGCGCGGCGAAGTCGCCGAGGTCGTGCTCAACAACCTGTACAAGCAGACCCAGCTGCAGGACACCTTCGGCATGAACATGGTGGCGCTGGTCGACGGCCAGCCGAAGCTGCTGAACCTGAAGCAGATGCTGGAGTGCTTCCTGTCGCACCGTCGCGAGGTCGTCACCCGCCGCACCGTGTTCGAGCTGCGCAAGGCGCGCGAGCGCGGCCACGTGCTGGAAGGCCTCGCCGTTGCGCTGGCCAACATCGATGACTTCATCGCCATCATCAAGGCCGCGCCGACCCCGCCGGTCGCGAAGGCCGAGTTGATGGCACGTGCCTGGGATTCGTCCGTGGTGCGCGAGATGCTGGCGCGTACCGGTGCCGAGAATGCGGGCGGCATCGACGCCTTCCGTCCGGAAAACCTGCCGCGTCACTATGGTTTGCAGGCCGATGGCCTCTACAAGTTGTCCGACGATCAGGCGCAGGAAATCCTGCAGATGCGCCTGCAGCGCCTGACCGGCCTCGAGCAGGACAAGATCGTCAACGAGTACAAGGACGTGATGACGCAGATCGCCGATCTGCTCGACATTCTCGCCCGTCCGGAGCGCGTGACCCAGATCATCGGCGATGAACTGGTCGCGGCGCGCAATGAATACGGCGAAGGCAACAAGGACGTCCGTCGCTCGCAGATCGAAATCAACGCACAGGACCTCGGCACCGAAGACCTGATCGCGCCGCAGGACATGGTCGTCACGCTGTCCCATTCCGGCTACATGAAGTCGCAGCCACTGTCGGAATACCGCGCCCAGAAGCGCGGCGGCCGCGGCAAGCAGGCCGCAGCGACCAAGGAAGACGACTGGATCGACCAGCTCTTCATCGCCAATACGCACGACTACATGCTGTGCTTCTCCAACCGCGGCCGCATGTACTGGCTGAAGGTATGGGAAGTGCCGCAGGGTTCGCGCAATTCGCGCGGCAAGCCCATCGTCAACATGTTCCCGCTGCAGGACGGTGAGAAGATCACCGTCGTGCTGCCGCTGTTCGGTTCCGACAGCGCCTTCCCGGAAGACCGCTACGTGTTCATGTCGACCTCGCTGGGCACCGTCAAGAAGACGGCGCTGTCCGAGTTCAGCAACCCGCGCAAGGCCGGCATCATTGCTGTCGACCTTGATGAGGGCGACTTCCTGATCGGTGCCGCGCTGACCAATGGCAGCTGCGATGTGATGCTGTTCTCCGACGCCGGCAAGGCTGTACGCTTCGACGAGAACGACGTGCGCCCGATGGGCCGCACCGCGCGCGGCGTGCGTGGCATGAACCTCGAAGAGGGCCAGCAAGTGATCGCGCTGCTGGTGGCCGGCAATGAGCAGCAGTCGGTGCTGACCGCAACCGAGAACGGTTACGGCAAGCGCACCCCGATCACCGAGTACACCCGCCATGGCCGCGGCACCAAGGGCATGATCGCGATCCAGACCAGCGAGCGCAACGGCAAGGTCGTGGCCGCGACCCTGGTCGAGACCACCGACCAGATCATGATGATCACGACCGGTGGCGTGCTGATCCGTACCCGCGTATCCGAGATCCGCGAAATGGGCCGCGCGACCCAGGGCGTGACCCTGATCGCGGTCGAAGAGGGCACCAAGCTGTCGGGCCTGCAGCGCATCGTCGAAGCCGATGCCGAAGAAGACAATGGCGCCGACGCCGCTGCCGATAACGGCGCGGACAATGGCGCGGCCGAAGGCGCAGGCGGCACAGCGAACGGCGAGGGCGAATGAGCGACGACAAGCTGAAACCGCTGCGCGACCAGATCGATGCGATCGACGCGCAACTGCTGTCGCTGCTGAATCAGCGCGCCCGCGTGGCGCAGGAAGTCGGCCATGTGAAGGCCGAGACCAATGCGCCGGTGTTCCGCCCCGAGCGCGAGGCGCAGGTGCTGGCGCGCATTGCGGCCAACAACCCGGGCCCGCTGATGTCGGCCGACTTGCAGTCCATCTTCCGCGAAGTGATGTCGGCTTGCCGCGCGCTGGAGAAGCGCGTGAACGTGGCCTTCCTCGGCCCGGCCGGCACTTACAGCGAACAGGCGGTGTGGCAGCAGTTCGGGCAGGCCGTCAGCGGCGAGCCCTGCGTGTCCATCGACGAAGTGTTCCGCGCGGTCGAGGCCGGCACGGCCGACTTCGGCGTGGTGCCGGTGGAGAATTCCACCGAAGGCACGGTCAATCGCACGCTCGACCTGCTGCTGCAGACCACGCTGTCGATCAGCGGCGAAGTCGCGCTGCCGGTACACCACAGCCTGATGACCCGCAGCGGTTCCATGGAGGGCGTGCAGCGCATCTGCGCGCACTCGCAGGCGCTGGCGCAGTGCCAGGCCTGGCTGAACCAGCACTACCCGAAGATCCCGCGCCAGGCGGTGGCCTCGAATGGCGAAGCCGCGCGCCTCGCCAGCGAAGATCCGACCGTCGCCGCAATTGCCGCCGAAGCCGCGGCCAAGCGCTATGGCGTGGCCATCGCGCATGCGCATATTCAGGACGACCCGCACAACCGCACCCGCTTCTTCGTGATCGGCACGCTGCAACCGGGTCCGTCCGGCCGTGACCAGACCTCGCTGGTGCTGTCGGTGCCGAACAAGCCGGGTGCCGTGTATGAACTGCTGGCCCCGCTGTCGAAACATGGGGTATCGATGACCCGCTTTGAGTCGCGCCCGGCGCGCACCGGCCGCTGGGACTATTACTTCTATGTCGATATCGAAGGCCATGCGCAGGATGCCAAGGTGGCACAGGCGCTGGTCGAACTGCAGGCACAGGCGGCGTTCTTCAAGGTGCTCGGTTCCTACCCGCATTCGGCCTGAAGTTCATCCGGGCGAAGTTCGTCGGCCTTGAAGCAAGCCTGATAATCAAGGCTGATATTCAAGTCCGACAAACTTCCGCTTGACTGGTAGTCTGCTGTTTTCGCGTTAACCCTAATTCGCGCTTCTCGCGCGTGCTTCAGCAAGAGAATTCGATGACGACTTCCGTATTTGGTCCTGATTACGTCCGCGCGATCGCGCCTTACCAGGGTGGCAAGCCCATTTCCGAAGTGGCGCGCGAGTTCGGCCTCGACGAAACCACCATCGTGAAACTGGCTTCGAACGAAAACCCGCTCGGCCTGCCGGCTTCGTCGAAGGCGGCGATGCAGCAGGTGTTCGACGAACTGGCGCGCTATCCGGATTCGAACGGTTTTGATCTCAAGGGCGCGATCAGCAAGAAGTTCGACGTGCCGACCGACTGGATCACGCTCGGCAATGGCAGCAATGACATCCTCGAACTGGCCGCGCGCGCACTGGTGTCGCCGGGTCAGTCGGTGGTGTATTCCGAGTATTCGTTTGCGGTGTATCCGCTGGCCACGCAAGCCGTCGGCGCGCGCGCGATCGTCGTGCCGTCGAAGAACTTTGGCCATGACCTCGATGCGATGGCCGCTGCCGTCGCTGCCGATACCAAGCTGGTGTTCGTCGCCAATCCAAACAATCCGACCGGTACCTTCGTTGATGGTGCGACGATCGCGGCCTTCCTGAAGAAGATCCCGTCGTCGGTCGTGGTTGTGCTGGACGAAGCCTATACCGAGTACCTCGACCAATCGCAGCGCTACGACTCGCTGGCCTGGGCGCGTGAATATCCGAACCTGATCATCTCGCGCACCTTCTCGAAGGCCTATGGCCTTGCCGGCCTGCGCGTCGGCTTCGGCATTGCACAGCCAGCGCTGACCGATTTGCTGAACCGTATCCGCCAGCCGTTCAACGTGAACTCGCTGGCACAGGCTGCGGCAGTCGCGGCCCTTGGCGACGACGAGTATCTGCAGAAGAGCGCCAAGCTGAACGCCGACGGCTACAAGCAGCTGACCGCCGCGTTCGATGCAATGGGCATCGAGTATGTGCGTTCGTCCGGCAACTTCGTGCTGTTCCGCGCCGGGAATGACGATGGCGCAGGCAGCCGTGTGAACCTCGCGCTGCTCAAGCGCGGCATCATCGTGCGCCCGGTTGGCAATTACGGCTTGCCGCAATGGCTGCGCGTGTCGATCGGCCTGCCGGAAGAAAACGCCGCTTTCCTCGAAGCGCTGAAGGCCGTGCTGGCCTGAGCCACGACGCCCCTTTGCATGAGCAACTTCAATAAAGTCGTCATCTTCGGCGCCGGCCTGATCGGTGGCTCGTTCGCGCTCGCGCTGAAGCGCGCCGGTGCGGTGCGAGAAGTGGTGGGTGTCGGTCGTCGCCGCGAGACGCTGGAGCGCGCACAGGCGCTGGGCATCATCGACAGCATCGGCGATGCGTCGTCGGTGGCAGGCGCAGATCTGGTCTTGCTGGCCGCACCGGTCGCGCAGACGGAAAACCTGTTGCGCGACATCGCGCCGTACCTGGAAGCGGGTACCGTCGTCACCGATGCCGGCAGCACCAAGTCCGACGTGGTGGCCGCCGCGCGCAAGGCGCTGGGCGACAAGATTGCGCACTTCGTGCCGGGTCACCCGATCGCTGGCCGCGAACAGAATGGTCCCGAGGCAGCGCTGGCTGACCTGTATGTCGGCAAGAAAGTGGTCATCACCGCGCTGCCTGAAAACGACGCGCAGGATGTGCAGGCTGTCGAACAGGCATGGCAGCAATGCGGTGCCGTGATTCATCGGCTGAGTGCCGAAGCACATGACGCGGTGTTCGCTGCCGTCAGTCATTTGCCGCACTTGCTGGCCTATGCGTTGGTCGACGACATTGCATCGCGCGACAATCAGGCTTTGCTGTTCCAGTATGCGGCCAGCGGTTTCCGCGATTTCACGCGCATTGCCGGTTCATCGCCGGAAATGTGGCGTGACATTGCCTTGGCCAATCGCGAGGCATTGCTGGCCGAGATGGATTCGTATATCGCGCAAGTGACGCAATTGCGCGCACTGTTGGCCGCCAGTGATGGTGCGGCCATGGAAAACATGTTCGGACGTGCGCAGGCAGCGCGACAGGCGTGGATCGCCGCGATCGAAGCGGCCGAGCAGGCGCGTTCTTATGAGCAGGGTGGAGATTGATGAAGCATTACCCGCATCACCTGGATTTGAAGCCTGCCACCTCTGTGCGTGGCACCGTGAAGCTGCCGGGCTCGAAAAGTATTTCGAACCGCATGCTGCTGTTGTCGGCGCTTGCACAGGGCAAGACCGAGATCAAGGACCTGCTGGCGTCCGACGATACGCATGTGATGCTGATGGCGCTGCAGAAGCTGGGCGTACACTGGCAGCAGCATGGCGAGTCGCAGGACTATGCGGTCGATGGCACCGGCGGCACCTGGCCCAACCACAGCGCCGACCTGTTCATGGGCAATGCCGGTACCGCGATCCGTCCGCTGACGGCCGCGCTGGCGGCCATTGGCGGAGACTTCACCGTGCATGGCGTCGCGCGTATGCATGAGCGCCCGATCGGCGACCTGGTCGATGCGCTGAACGCGGCCGGTGCCGATATCGAATACACCGGCAACCCCGGCTATCCGCCGCTGCACATTCGTCGCGGCCATCTGCGTCCGTCGAAGCTGCAGGTGCGCGGCAATGTATCGAGCCAGTTCCTGACCGCGCTGCTGATGGCCGGCCCGCTGATGGCGCGCGACCATGAGCTGACCATCGAAGTGGTCGGCGAGCTGATCTCCAAGCCTTACATCGAGATCACGCTGAACCTGATGCAGCGCTTCGGCGTCGAGGTGCAGCGCAATGGCTGGGCCTCGTTCACGATCCCGCCCGGCCTGCAATACAAGAGCCCGGGCACCATTCATGTCGAAGGCGATGCATCGTCGGCGTCTTACTTCCTCGCCGCAGGCGCTATCGCCGGCGGACCGGTGCGCGTCGAAGGCGTCGGCCAGTCCAGCATCCAGGGCGATGTGCGCTTCGTCGAGGCGCTGCAGCAGATGGGCGCCGAGATCACGATGGGCGACAACTGGATCGAGGCGAAGTCGAATGGTGTGCTGAAGGCCATCGATGCCGACTTCAACCATATTCCCGATGCGGCGATGACGATTGCCGTTGCCGCGCTATATGCGGACGGCACCAGCATGCTGCGCAATATCGGCAGCTGGCGCGTGAAGGAGACCGACCGCCTGAGCGCGATGGCGACCGAGCTGCGCAAGCTTGGCGCGCTGGTCGAGGAAGGCGCGGACTACCTGCGCGTGACCCCGCCCATCGTGCTGGAGCCAGCCGCCATCGATACCTATGACGACCACCGGATGGCGATGTGCTTCTCGCTGGCCTCGTTGAATGGCGCGGCGCGCGACGGCACCACGGTGCGCATCAATGACCCGAAGTGCGTCGCGAAGACCTTCCCCGATTATTTCGAGGCCTTCGCGCAGATCGTGCAGCGCGGCTGACGCTTGCGTGATCTTTTGCGTCATCGTTTGCTGTCATTTCGTTCGCTGTCATTTCGATAAGCAGCCGGTCGCCCGCGGAGGGCAGCCGGCCATGTTCCTGATACCCGCTACGGAGCCCGCATGAGCATTCCCGTCATCACCATCGACGGCCCGACCGCTTCCGGCAAGGGCACGGTTGCCAGCCGCGTTGCCGACACCCTGGGTTTTGCCTTCCTCGATTCCGGTGCGCTGTACCGGCTGACCGCGCTGTCGGCGCTCGAAGCCGGGGTCGACCTGACCGACGAGCCGGCCGTCGCGAAGCTGGCCGCCGGCCTGCAGGTGGTGTTCCAAGGTGAGCGCATACTGCTGGCAGGACGCGAGGTTTCCGACGCCATCCGGGCCGAGCAGGTCGGGGTGGCTGCGTCGAAGATCGCGACCCTGCCGGCCGTGCGCAGCGCGCTGGTCGACTTGCAGCACAGCTTCCGCAAGGCGCCCGGCCTGGTGGCCGATGGCCGCGACATGGGCACCGTGATCTTCCCCGATGCCGGCCTCAAGGTGTTCCTGACCGCAAGCGTCGAAGCGCGCGCCGATCGCCGGTATAAGCAGTTGATTGGCAAAGGTTTTTCGGCTAATATGGCCGACCTTCTGCAGGACTTGCGGGAACGCGACGCCAGGGATACCCAGCGCGCGGTCGCCCCGCTGAAACCGGCCGAAGGCGCGCACCTGCTGGAGACGTCGGACATGTCCATCGATCAGGCAGTCGCGCAAGTGCTGGCCTGGTATCGAGACAAGTAACGAGATACCCGGGCGGCGGCCTGAACCGGCTGTCGGAACGTCCGGCCTGAAGAATTCGCTGTACCTGTTTAGTTGTACCCGTTGTTTTACCTGTAGTACCCGGTGTCCCGGGCGGCGCAAGGCCGCAAGGGGCGTTGACCAACTTGACCCAGCCTCGGTTCACGCCAGGTTGGCTTAAACACACTACCTATGTCTACTGCTACCCAATTCCCCGAATACACTGGCAACGAGAGCTTTGCTGCGCTGTTTGAAGAGTCGCTGTCGCGCCAGGACATGCGTTCGGGCGAGGTCATCTCGGCTGAAGTCGTTCGCCTGGACCACAACTTTGTGATCGTCAACGCCGGCCTGAAGTCCGAAGCGTTCATCCCGATCGACGAATTCAAGAACGACAGCGGCGAGCTGGAAGTCAACATCGGCGACTTCGTCACCGTGGCTATCGAATCGCTGGAAAACGGCTTCGGCGACACCATCCTGTCGCGCGACAAGGCCAAGCGTCTCGCATCGTGGCTCGCGCTGGAAAAGGCGATGGAGTCGGGCGAGCTGGTCTCCGGTACCGTCTCCGGCAAGGTCAAGGGCGGCCTGACCGTCCTCACCAACGGCATCCGCGCCTTCCTGCCGGGCTCGCTGGTCGACACCCGTCCGGTCAAGGACACCACCCCGTACGAAGGCAAGACCCTCGAGTTCAAGGTCATCAAGCTGGATCGCAAGCGCAACAACGTTGTGCTGTCGCGCCGCGCCGTCATCGAAGCATCGATGGGTGAAGAGCGTGCGAAGCTGATGGAAACCCTGAAAGAAGGCACCATCGTCAACGGTATCGTCAAGAACATCACCGACTACGGCGCATTCGTCGACCTCGGCGGCATCGACGGCCTGCTGCACATCACCGACCTCGCATGGCGTCGTGTGCGTCACCCGTCGGAAGTGCTGTCGGTTGGCCAGGAAATCACCGCCAAGGTCCTCAAGTACGATCAGGAAAAGAACCGCGTCTCGCTGGGCGTCAAGCAACTGGGCGACGATCCGTGGACTGGCCTGTCGCGTCGTTACCCGCAAGGTACCCGCCTGTTCGGCAAGGTCACCAACCTGACCGACTACGGCGCGTTCGTGGAAGTCGAGCAGGGCATCGAAGGCCTGGTGCACGTGTCCGAGATGGACTGGACCAACAAGAACGTGGCTCCGAGCAAGGTTGTCCAGCTGGGCGACGAAGTCGAAGTCATGGTTCTGGAAATCGACGAAGAGCGTC
>JACCDW011107281.1_pt1 | contig 52060 bp, 44 predicted proteins | sample 7449781 | NCBI WGS metagenome assembly JACCDW01 (sample SAMN15323449, study PRJNA562643) | freshwater metagenome | isolation source: river surface water | place: USA:Blue River Watershed | collected 2017-08-18
AGAACCCATGGTAATGTCCAATTTGTCGACACTTTTGTTGACCTGCCAAAAGCCTATGCCGTGGTCTGTGTAAGCATCCTGAGGATCAAGTAACGGCGAATTGTTGAATGCATCGTATCGCACAATGAACGAATAACCCTTCACGCGATACTGCATAAACAACCAAGCATCCGCACTGGCCGTGTTCTCTTTGTATACCTTGGTATTCGCCCCGATACTATCGTCGCGCAGATATTTCTGATAATTCATCAATAAATTTCCGGAAAACTGGCCCTTATCGGAATCCTTGGTCTGGCCCGATACCCTACCCACAAAAGCCATAAAGGCAAGCAAAATCAAGGTGTTGAAATGTCTCATTCACTGCAAAGAAACAAAAAAGCCCGTATTTTTGTAGTTACAATATGTCAGAAGTGTTAATCCCACCCACCGCCACAGCCAGCAGAAAGCTATACATCGAAAGCTATGGATGTGCCATGAATTTCAGCGATAGCGAAATCATTGCCTCAATTATGGGTGAGCATGGATTTGCTTCAACCACCGATGAATTGGACGCCGACGTCATTTTTTTGAATACCTGCGCCATACGCGACAATGCAGAACAACGCATTCGCGAACGCCTCAAACACCTGCGCGGCAATAAAAAACACAACAAAGAACTCATCATTGGGGTCCTGGGTTGTATGGCAGAACGCCTCAAAGAAAAATTACTTGAAGAGGAGAAACTCGTGGATGTTGTGGCCGGACCTGATAGCTACCGTGACCTCCCCAAATTGGTGGCCGAAGTCGATGATGGAGGTAGAGCCATCAACGTATTGTTGAGTAGGGAAGAAACCTATGGCGACCTCAGTCCTGTGCGATTAAACTCGAATGGTGTAACCGCCTTTGTTTCCATTATGCGTGGTTGCGACAACATGTGTAGTTTCTGTGTAGTGCCCTTTACCCGCGGTCGAGAGCGTTCCCGCGATCCGCAAAGTATCGTTCGAGAAGTGATGGATTTGTCTGCGGCCGGATACAAAGAAATCACCCTACTTGGACAAAATGTCAATTCTTACCTTTGGTTTGGTGGCGGACCCAAAAAAGAATTCAAAAAACTCACCCAAGACGAGCAAGATGCCTCTGTAGATTTTGCCGATCTATTGGAAATGTGCGCCACCGCTGTACCCCACATGCGCATCCGATATAGCACCAGTCACCCCCGCGATATCAACGAAAAAGTGGTGCACACCATGGCCAAATACAAAAACCTGTGCAATTACATCCACCTGCCAGCGCAAAGCGGCAACACGCGCGTGCTCGATATCATGTCGCGCAATTACACCCGTGAATGGTATATGGACAAAATTCGTATGATTCGCAGCATCATCCCCGACTGTGGCGTTTCATGTGATATCATCGCCGGATTTTGCACAGAAACCGAAGAAGAACACCAAGATACCCTGAGTTTGATTGATTGGGCAGAATTTGAATTCTCCTACATGTATGTTTACTCGGAACGACCTGGAACACCTGCAGCCAAAAAACTGGTAGACGATGTGCCGGAAAAAGTAAAATCGCGCCGTTTAAGCGAAATCATCGCCCTTCAAAACGCCAAATCCAAGGCCAAAAATGAATCCTATATCGGTAAGGTTGTAACTGTACTTGTTGAAGGTCCTTCCAAAAAGAGCGACCTGGATTGGATGGGCCGGAGCGACCAAAATTCCGTAACAATCTTCCCTTGCGAAAACTACAAAAAAGGTGATTTGGTGAATGTTTTGGTTGAAAGAGCCACCACCACAGCCATGATAGGCAAAGCGATTGGTTATGCCAGCCTAACCGATTAATCCTCGATAAAATGTTTTGAATTAGCCGTTTTGGGCATACTGCAAGCGCAAATTCTTGAGCATGTCCTCGGTCATTTTGTCCAAATCGAAATCTGGTTTCCAACCCCAATCTTGGCGGGCCTCGGTATCGTCAATCACCGCTGGCCAACTGTTGGCGATTGCTTGGCGATAATCGGGCTCGTAAGAAATCTCAAAACCGGGAACAAACTTGGCAATCGATGCCGCAATTTCCTCAGGCGCGAAACTCATCCCTGCCAAATTGTAGCTGGTGCGAATCTTGATTTGCTCCGCTGGTGCATGCATGATGTCCAAAGTAGCCTTCAATGCATCGGGCATATATAGCATCGGCAACGTAGTGCCCTCACCCAAAAAGCAATTGTGTTTTCCTGTTTGCAGGGCATCGTGATATATAGCAACGGCATAATCGGTTGTGCCTCCACCCGGCGCACTCTTGTATCCTATCAAACCAGGGTAACGCAATGAACGCGTATCAATGCCCCAACGATTAAAATAATATTGCGCATACAACTCACCAGCCAATTTGCTGATTCCATAAATCGTGGTGGGATCCATGGTGCCGTACTGGGGCGTGCCAAATCGTTCCGTATTTGGTCCGAAAGCCGCAATGCTACTAGGCCAATAAACCTTTTTTATAATGCCTGTATCCCGCGCCGCATTCAAAACATGAAAAAGTCCCTCCATGTTCAACTTCCAACCAAACTCAGGATTTTTCTCAGCCGTTGCACTCAACAACGCCGCCAAATGATATACCTGTGTGGGTTTGTATTTCTGTATGATATCGGATAGTCTAGCCACATCCAAGACATCCAAAGTTTCAAATGGACCTCCATCAAACACCGGACTGTCAGATTTTTTCACATCGCTGGCAACCACATTGGCATCGCCATAAATACCGCGCAACGCTTCAACCAACTCCGTGCCCAACTGACCACAAGAACCAATCACCAATACCTTTTCATTCGTCATACAACCGCAAATTTTGGCGGTTACGACCACATTACCAAACCTTTTTCACAGGGTTTTTATGAACGACAGCAAATTGTCCCAAAACTTGTGCATTTTTGCCGTTCAGCATGTCAGAATCATCGGATATCATCCACTTTGCCATCGTAGGTGCCGGACACATCGGAAGTCGGCATGCCCACATGATTGCCAACAATCCCAGAGCTGTTTTGGTGGCCGTAACCGATGTGAAAATTCGTGAAGAACTCAGCATCGGTAGCGACATTCCACTTTATGACAATTTGGAGGAAATGCTCATGCACCATGCAAACATCGATGTGGTTTGTATTGCCACACCCAACGGCTACCACAGCCAACACGCCATCCAAGCGCTGAGCATGGGGCGACATGTAATCGTTGAAAAACCCATGGCGCTGTCAGTGGAAGAATGCGACGCCATGATGGATGAGGCCATGAAGCGGAACAAACAGATCTTCTGTGTAATGCAGAATCGCTTTTCGCCCCCTTCCCAATGGATCAAATCAATCATTGACAATCAAACCTTGGGAGAACTCTATCAGGTTCAAGTGGTTTGCTATTGGAATCGCGATCACCGTTACTACAAGCCCGGACATTGGCACGGCACAGCAGACCTCGACGGTGGTGTGTTGTTTACCCAATTCTCTCACTTTGTGGACCTCATGTACTGGCTCTTAGGTCCGCTGAACATCAATCACGCAACTTCATCGAATTTTAACCACGCACACCTCACCGAATTTGATGACAGCGGACAAGTTCTATTCTCATTTGGCAAACAAGGTCAGGGTTCGTTGAGTTATTCAACCAGTCTACACCAACAAAATTTTGAAAGCTCCATCACCATTATTGGTGAAAAAGGCACTGTGAAATTGGGCGGACAATACATGAATTCTGTAGATTACTGTGCGATTGAAGATTATGAATTGCCCTTGCTCCCCAAAGCAGAACCACCCAACGATTATGGAGGATACAAAGGCAGCGCGGCCAACCACCACTTCGTCATTGAGGATGTAATCAGCCACCTGTTGCAAGGCACACCCACGATCACAACGCCGTTGGAGGGAAAGGCTGTGGTCGAGATTATCGAATCCATCCATCAAGCGCAAAAAAACACTACACACAAGTAGTTGATTTTTAATGCGTTAAAAATAATTCGATTTTTTTTCATTTTTTTTTGGGGGTAGGGACTCCTTTTGGTGTTTATAGGCCAGTTACCCCTTTCCGGAAAAAGGCAAACCATGACAAAAGAACAACTCGAAAGCAATACCTTCACCAAATATGCTGCAGGTTTGATGCAAGAAGAAGAACTCAAGAAATTGGAGGAATGGCTAAAAAAGAATCCCCAATTTAAACCCACATTGGCCATCATCAAACAGCAGGTTTCGGCCATGATGCAACCACAGTTAATGCATTAACCCAATGGAAAACAAAAACAACAAACCCCAAATAGATAGAGAATTCCAAGAAATTTGGGACAAAGCAGGGGATTACACATATTCATTTGAATCAAGCAATGACGCCGCTTGGAAAAAATTCCAAGCAGACCGCGAACAAGCTACACAAAAACCCTTTGTGGTTTTGAAAAACACACAACGCGTGTGGCGCATTGCTGCAGCGATTTCCTTGTTGGCCATTGGAAGTTGGGCATTCTGGTTCAACAATCAAGCAACTGCCATCCTAGATTCTGGTGCTGTAGCCACCCAAAACCAACAAGTAAAACAAGTCACATTGAAAGACGGTAGTACCATCACATTGAATGCAAATTCGAGCGTGAAATTTACCGTGACCAAAAACAGCCGCAACATTGAACTCCAAGGCATGGCCCATTTTGAAGTGGCCAAAAACCCCAATGCACCCTTTGTGATCCGCAGCGGTCAAAACCAAGTAACGGTGTTGGGTACTGGCTTTGATGTTCGTTCTTACAGTAAAAAGCCCTTGCAAGTCACTGTGAATCACGGCAAAGTGCGCGTAGAAAAATTGGCAATGAATTCAAACAGCCTGCTTGAGTCTGCCATCCTTACCAAGGGCATGCGCGTTACAGAAAATCCTTCACCCAAAACCAAACAAGACAACTTCTTTACCGTTGAGTCAAACATTGACCTGAATGCGGTTTCCTGGAGTAAAGGTTCTCTATCATTCAAAAACGCTCCCCTCGCCGAAGTCATTGCCGCATTGGAGGAAAGGTACAATGTTCGCATTGATGTCGTTGGCAACGCGCCCAAAGGCCTCAGAAACAACAACAACCCAACGCTTACTGCGCAATTCAATCAAAACCAAGGTGCAGAAGCCGTTTGTGAAATTGTTGGCCAAGCCCTCGACCTAACCCTACAAGTCATTCGTTAATCGAGACCAGGGAATTTAACCAACCACGGGCAACGAAGAAAGCTGTTTTGTTTTCAATAACTTTGTTATTGTGGTAAATCGGCGATTCTTAAATCTGTTGGCATGTTTGGCTGTTTTGTGTTGTTGCACAAACAAACAGCTATTCGCTCAACAAAGCCTCGTTACCGCCTCCGTTGCCACCCAACTACCGCCGTCTTCACAATTGTATTTCACCCCGAATGTGGGACAGTGGCCAGAAGAAAATCCCAGCATCGCGCAAGCAGTTGTACCAGGCGGTGCAGTCTTTATCACAAATTCTGGCATTCGTATCCTCACCGAGGACCAACAAAACATCCAACGCAAACACCAAATTCACCACTTTAAAGGCAAAGACACCCAATTTACCTTGTCTTACCATGTCACTGATTTGGCATTTCTCAATGCCCAAACTCCCAGCGCTGTTCAGTACCACGACGTTGCGCCTTGGAAAGAAAATTTCTTTCTCGGCCACCATTCTGAGCGATGGAAATCAGTGAGTCCGGCAAGAAAAATCACCCTGAAAAATCTCTATCCGGGTATCGATATCGACATCTACTTCCGAGAGCAAACCCTCGAATTCGACTGGATCATTCACCCCGGTGCAAATCCAAATCAAATAGGATTGCAGGTCGATAATCAGACCAGCCTTTCCCTTTTGAACAACACCCTCAGTTTCAAGACTTCTGTAGGGACCTTCCAAGTACATCCGCCAAGGGCTTTTCAAAAAATCGCCCTGAAAAACAAGCCAAAATCCATAGACTGTAAATACGTCGTCACCGGGAATACCGTGAAATTGCGAATTGGTAATTACGACAAACAATCAACGCTCACCATCGATCCAATCCTTGTTTTTAGCACTTACAGCGGGTCTCAAGGTGATAATTTTGGGTTTACCGCCACTTATGACAGCAGTGGCTGTTTGTATGCCGGCGGAATCGTAGATGCATTCTCACGCAAATACCCAGTGACCCCAGGTGCATTTCAAACCACCTATGGAGGAGGTGGTATGGGTGCTCCTCCGGTGCAATTACCCTGCGATATTTCCATCAGTAAATACTCACCAGATGGAAGCAAACTTTTATTTGCAACCTATATGGGCGGGGACGACGACGAATACCCACACTCTCTCTGTGTCGATCCCTTTAACAACCTACTCATCTTTGGAACTACCCTGTCTTTTGATTTTCCCGTGCACAAAGACTCTAGCGTTTTCAATGTACACATGGGCGACTACGACATCTTTGTGAACAAACTCAGTAGCGATGGTTCCACGCTGCTCGGCGGCACATTCATCGGCGGCAGCGATGCAGACGGATTTCAAACTGAAGCCCCTTTCACCGCCCTGGTTTACAACTATGCCGACAATTATCGTGGCGATATTACCACCGATGAGGATGGCAATATTTTCGTCGCCACTTGTACTCGTTCAACCAATTTCCCAACCACTCCGGGAGCCCTTCAATCCAAACCCAAAGGCCAAACCGATGCCGCCATTTTATGCCTGAATAACAACCTCACCAAGCTCAAATGGGCCACGCTCATGGGTGGAACCAATGACGACGCTGCCTATTCCATCAAAGTAGATGACTCCGCGCATTTGTACATTGGTGGCGGTACACTGTCCAGCAACTTCCCCATGGCAGGCGCAGGATACAGCAATTCGTCGTTGGGAAGCATCGATGGATTCATAACTCGTTTTAACAAAAATACAGGTAAATACGATATCGGCACATATTGGGGTAGCGTCGATTACGACCAAATCTATTTCATCGACCTAGACATCAACAACAAGGTCTATTTCACAGGCCAAACCGAAGGCAGTATCAGTAGAACCGCCGGGACATACGGAAAAAACAATACTTCACAATTCATTGGACGATTCAGCAACGACCTAAAATCACTGGAGTTTGTAACCACCTTTGGAAATCGTACGAACGGACAGCCAGAGTTGAGTCCTTCCGCATTCATGGTCGACAACTGCTACAACATTTACTTCAGCGGCTGGGGATCCAACATCGGCGTGGGAAATGCAGGAACCACCGGGGGATTACCCGTAACAGCCGATGCCCACCAAAAAACCACCGACAACAATGATTTCTATCTCATCGTATTGGGGAAAGATGCCAAAACCCTCAAATATGCCTCCTATTTCGGCGGAAACCTATCCGATGACCATGTCGATGGCGGTACTTCCCGTTTCGATAACCGCGGCATCATTTATCAAAGCGTGTGCGCCAGCTGTCCCAACAGCCCTCCCGGTTTGAACGATTTTCCAACCTCACCCACAAATGTTGCATTCAAAAATAATGTAAGCGTGCGGTGTTCCAATGCCAGTTTCAAGCTCGATTTCCGATTGGGTTATTCCATTGATGCCCAATTTGCTGCCAAGCCAGAAACCATTTGCTTGAACAAAACCATCGACTTTCAGCCGCTGAGAAAATACAATGCCGCCTATGTTTGGGAATTTGGTGATGGCGACACCTCGCACCGTTTCAACCCCAACCACCTTTACCGTGATACAGGAACCTATACCGTAAAACTCACCGTAACGGATTCCAACAGTTGCAATGCCACTGCATCCTACACCAAAAAAGTCCGCATCACGTTATCGCCCAAGGCCGCAATTTCTGCCGAATTCATACCCTGTAAACCAGGCGTTAACCTCATTTTGGATATCACCAATGGCGATAGTATCATATGGGATTTCGGCGACGGAACACCCATACAAAGAACCACTGGTAACGGTGTAGTAAAGCGAAATTATCAATATACTGCAGGACAATACACCACGAAAGTGATCATAAAAAACGCGAGCTCAGGTTGTACCGACTCACTTTCCCTGCCTTTACAAATCAATAGCGACAGTACGCATGAAGTGAAAATCGCCAATGTCTTTACCCCCGGAAACAACGATGGTAAAAACGATTGCTTTCGCGTGTATGGCATTTCCACCTCCTGCGAGGAAGCAGAACTACGCATCTTCAATCGCTATGGCGAGAGAATTTTCTTCACCAAAAATCTGGACGAGTGCTGGAATGGTCGCGTAAACAACGATGGACCCATCCTACCCGCAGGTACCTATTTCTATCAACTCGATATTGTCAAGAGCCCCTACATTCCCAGTCCAAAACTGTACAATGGGGTCATTGAACTCATTCGTTAAGCAACGCTCTCGGCTTCAACTTCTGGCGCAATCTTCTTCACCAAACCCTGTAACACTTTACCGGGTCCAACTTCCGTGAATTTTATCGCTCCATCAGCAACCATGGACTTAACACTCTGTGTCCAACGAACCGGTGCTGTTAACTGCGCCACCAAATTGCGTTTGATGTCTCCCCGATCTGTCACTGCATTCGCAGTCACATTCTGATAAATGGCACAACGCGGTGTTACAATTTCAGTGACCTCAATGGCCATGGCCAATTTCTCACGAGCCGGTTCCATCAACGGACTGTGAAACGCACCACCTACAGGCAAAATCAACGCGCGCTTTGCACCCGCCTCCTTCATGCCTTCACAGGCCGCCTCAACCGCAGCATAGGCGCCCGAAATAACCAATTGTCCAGGACAGTTATAATTGGCTGGTACCACCACACCTTCTGTCTCAGCACAAACCGCTTCTACTTTTTCGTCATCCAATGCCAACACCGCAGCCATGGTACCTGAAGCCAATTCACAGGCCTCTTGCATTGCCAAAGCGCGTTGCTCCACCAACTTCAGACCATCCTCAAAACGCATCGCGCCCGCCGCAACCAATGCACTAAACTCACCCAGACTGTGTCCGGCAACCATCGCTGGCTGAAAATCATCGCCCATCACAACCGCACGAATCACACTGTGCAAAAAAATCGCTGGCTGGGTAACACGGGTCTGACGCAAATCCTCATCCGTGCCGCTGAACATCAGATCTGTAATCCTGAAACCCAAAATTTCATTGGCTTTCTCAAAGAGTTCTTTCGCTTGGGCGTTGCTCTCGTACAGGTCTTTGCCCATACCCACAAACTGACTTCCCTGGCCGGGAAAAACATAGGCGTGCTTGCTCATAGGACGCAAAAATAACCCAAAATCCCATACCCGCACCAATCCTGGAAAGTGAACCACTACAGAACGCCAGCCATTGCCACAGCACATTGTTGGTTCAACAACTCAACGCGAACCCATGAGAAATCGGGAAAGACGCCAATACCGCCACAGTATAAACATTACACCCAAAAATCCAAGTTCTATCAAATACACCCACCCATAAAACCGTCCCAAATCCCTCGTTCCCAAACAATCCTTCACCCACAACAATGGCAATACATGCCAAAGATACACGCCCAAAGATTGCTGTCCAATCCACTCAATCACCGTCGATTTTGGTAAAACATCTGCCCGCATCAAACGGAGAATCGGAACCAACAAAAACGCATTCGCGAAAATCCAAACGCCATCGCGCATCCCGTCAGAAATGCCCGCATGGAAATAAAACAACCCTCCATATATCCACATCAATAGCGAACCCGAAACCCAAAAAATCCATGATCCTGTGCCCAATTTTTCTTCCCGCAATGATAACCCCAATACAAAAAATAAGAAATAATGCGGCCGCAAGGTGTGAATCAAAAATCCCGACAATGGCTGGCCCATCAAACCCGCTAAATCAGGCATCCAAACCGATTTTACATAGAAAAATGGCAATGAAATCAACATCCCCAAAAGCAAAGCTTGCAAGCGAGAACAACCCCGGACGGACATCCACCAAGCCATCACACTCCAAAACAAATACGCCGGCACAAACCACAAATGATAAAACGGCACCGACAAATGCCCAATCCAACCTTTCCAAAGTGGGGTTTTGATTCCAAATGCGCCCAAATAAGCGGCGTAGATAACCATCGCCAGGACCCACGGCAAAATCAACCGAAACCAATACCTACCCAAAAATCCGATGAACGAATTTCCCCCAGATCGTGAATAAGGAAACAAATAACCCGCCAACGCAATGAAAAAGGGCATATGAAACCCATAAATCATGTAGCGACCCAAACTCTGGTCCAAACGACCTTGCAATACATGTCCAACCACCACCAACAATACCAAAAAGCCCTTCATGCCATCGATATTTCGGTTGCGGTTCTCCATGTTTACCCCATCAAATTAAATCCATTCTCCCAATTCCAACCACCGCAGTCCCTTTTCGTCCAAATCATCATTCACCTGCTGCAATTCTGAACTCAATGCGGTGATTTTCTCAAAATCCGATGTCAGTCCAGACAAAGCCATTTCCAATTCCTTCTTCTTGATTTCCAAGGCCTCCAAATCTTTGCCCAACTGCTCGTATTCAAATTTCTCTTTGAAAGTCAACTTCCGCTTCTCCTCTGATTTCGCAACACTGCCCGTCAGCGCGGATTCCACCGCAACTGTGCTGCCCGTATCACCGTGCAATGTCCCCGACTTCAGTGAACTCGATGTCCCTTTTCCTTTCACATCCTGACCCTTGCGCAATGCCGCCTCCTCCGCATCGTGCATTTCCTTCCAAGAGCGGTACTCGGTGTAATTCCCGGGATAATCCCGCACCTTTCCCTCACCCTCAAACACAAACACGTGATCCACCAACTTGTCCATAAAATAACGGTCGTGGGTAACCACCAAAACACAACCCGAGTAATCCATCAAGAACGCCTCCAACGTGGCCAACGTCAGGATATCCAAATCATTGGTGGGCTCATCCAAGATCAAAAAGTTGGGATTTTTAATCAAAACCGTCATCAAAAACAACCGACGGCGCTCACCACCACTCAAGCGTGAAACAACGTTGTATTGCGTGTCATTGGAGAAACCAAACCGCAATAAAAACTGCGAAGCCGACAACTTCGTACCATCTGCCAACGGCAAATATTCGGCAATGTCCTTCACCACATCAATCACTCGTTTATCGTCGGCAGCGGGCATTCCCTGTTGCGAGAAATACCCAAAAACCAGCGTTTCACCCGATACGATTTTTCCCTTATCCGCCTTTTCCGTGCCCATGATCATGTTGAGCAGTGTGCTTTTTCCAACACCATTCGGACCCACAATGCCAATTTTCTCGCCCCGCTTAAATGTATAACTAAAATCACCCAGAATGCGCTGCTCACCATACGATTTCTCCAAGTGATGCAATTCCAAAATCTTCGATCCCAACCGCTCCATCTTCACCCCAAATTCCACCTTTTGCTGCGTATATGGACCTTTGACCTTCTCAGCCAAATCATCGAATGCATCTACCCTGCTCTTGCTCTTTGTGGTTCTCGCCTTCGGCATCCGCCTTACCCACTCCAACTCGCGACGAAATGTATTTCGATTCTTCTCGCGCTCACTCGCCTCAACCTCTTCACGCATCGCCTTCTTCTCAACAAAATAGCCGTAATTCCCTTGGTAAGTATACAAAACTCCTCGGTCCAATTCCAAAATTCGGTTGCACACGCGGTCCAAAAAATAACGATCGTGCGTCACCAACAACAAGGTCAAATTCTTATCGCTCAGATACTCCTCCAACCACTCAATCATGTCCAAATCCAAGTGGTTCGTGGGCTCATCCAAAATCAACATATCGGGCACGTCGATCAATACACGCGCCAATGCCACACGCTTCCGCTGTCCGCCACTCAACACACCCACATTTTTCACCAAGTCTACCTCATGAATATTCAACTTCCCCAAAACTTGCTTCGCGCGGGCTTCGTAATCCCAACTTTCCGACATCGTCATCTCGGATGTGGCCAAATCCAATCGCTTTTCTGTTTCCTCGTTCGCCGATTCTGAGTAGGCCAACAAAGCCGCCTCATATTCTTTCAGGGCGATGATCGATGGGGTATTGCCGACAAACAAATTGTCCAAAACCGACAATTGCTCATTCAACACAGGATCCTGGGGCAGATACTCCCAATGGATTTCCTTGCGAATACTCAAATTACCCGCATCGGGCTTGTCGATTCCCGCCAAAATATTCAGCAAACTGCTCTTGCCACTGCCATTGCCAGCAATTAAGGCCACCTTGTCTCCGCGATTCAAACCAAATGTTATCTGGTCAAACAACACCTTTTCATTCCAACTCTTCGTGAGTCCTTCCGCTGATAAATAATTCATAGATTTTATACTTTGCCGCAACAAGCAACAACCGCAGCGACAAAAATACGCCGAATTGACCGCCCCACTTTCGCAAAATTCTTGGATATTTGGAGCACCTTAATTTTTCAAATGAAGCCCCTCAACCTCCGAATTTGCCTGCATTTGCTGATGTCTTTGATTTTATTAAGCCATCCATTGAAAAACAACGCCCAACAAAATGCCTCGCAAGACCGCGCCATCCATAACAAAACAGTCTTTCCCGCATTCCACCAAGAACGCTTTTTCGGCCACTACAAAGGCACACTAAACATTTACAAAAACGCCACCGAAATAGGGATGACCGCCACCATGGAAATCATCTTTGGCAAGCCCATCACCACCCCGCCCACAGAAAAAAACCTCAACCCCCAACTGCGCTATCCCTTCATCATCAAATACGATGGCGATATCCGCCGCTACCAATTGGTGGTCGATGCCCACAATCCCAACAACCTATACATCGATGAAATGAACGGCATACACATCGATGCCTCCTTCTTCAACAACACCTTATTCTCAGAATTCACCGTCCTCAACAGCACCATCTACAGCAGCTACAAATTCTTTGGCGACTCCATCCAATTCACCCTTACCTCGCAGCGCACCAAGCCCAAATCGCAGAACAAGGACACCCTGCACATTGTGCCGCGCATCAATCCGATCGATGGAAAAATCACCGGGTACGATACCTCCGAAATCCCCGCTGTAAAGTCGTTTCCCATTCAATCGTATCAAACCGCCACCCTCGTTCGAACACCCAACGCAGCGCCAAGTCAAGGTCGCATAGACCGACTTCATTATTTTCCCTCCACTTTCGTGACTGCCAGAAACGTAGATGTTTGGCTACCCAGCGATTACAATCCTGAAAAAAAATACGGGGTGATTTACCTGCACGATGGACAAAATCTATTCGATGGCAACAGCACCTGGAACCACCAAGAATGGGGGATCGATGAAACGATGTCGGCCTTCAAAAACAAAGACTACATTGTTGTTGGCATCTGGAACGATGGCGTGAACCGTCACTCAAACTACTTTCCGCAAAAGGTCTATGAATCGCTAACCGACAAAGAAAAGGCGGCCATCATGGAGGCGAAACGACAGAATCAGTCGGATGTGTTTCACAACCCCATCAACAGCGACGACTACCTCAAATTCATCGTGTATGAGCTGCGGCCCTTCATCAACAAAACATACAATACTTATAACGACGCCGCGCATACAGTCATTGGTGGCTCCTCGATGGGTGGTTTGATTTCGATGTACGGCATTTGTGAATACCCCGGTGTTTTTGGCACGGCTGCTTGCTTTTCAACGCATTGGCCCGGCATTTTTGAAATGAAAAACAACCCCATTCCCGATGCCATGCTGCGATATTTTAAAAAGAATTTACCCAACCCCATAAACCACAAATTCCTCTTCACCCACGGCACCGAGGGACTCGATGCTTTGTACGGACCCACCCAAAAACGCATCGATCAGATCATGACAAAGTCTGGGTACGAAATCGACAAATACCTCGTCGATGGAACCTTTTTGCCCGGCGACTGGAAAACCCAAGTAGATCAGGGACTAGGCCACGAAGAATCTACTTGGCAAAAGCAATTCAAGGACAATATTGGGTTCTTGCTGATGCCAACACCCTCCACAAAGGACCCCGATATGTTGGATACTAATCAATAATTTTGCATCCTTAAATGCCTCAAACCATGACCAAAGAAACCATCCAAACCCCTGAGGAATATATTGCGCAGTTGCCGGCAGACCGACAAGAAATTGTCAAAGCCATCGCAGAGACTTTGTCTCAACATCTGCCCGAAGGCTTTCAGCAAGTGATGAGTTATGGCATGATCGGCTTTGTTGTGCCACACAGCATTTTCCCCGATGGATACCACTGCAACCCCAAATTGCCGCTGCCCTTCATCAACCTAGGCTCCACCAAATCGCATATCGCCCTGCATCACATGGGACTTTACGCCAGCAGCCCCCTGTTGGATTGGTTTCAGAGCGAATGGCCCAAACACAGCACCAAGAAAATCGACATGGGAAAAGGTTGCGTGAGATTCAAAAAAGCCGAAGACGTGCCGCTAAATCTTATCGCAGAACTGGCCAAAAAAATGACCGTCAACGATTGGATACAAACCTATCAAACGCAGTTTAGGTCTGCAAAATCCCCGGGTTAAACGGCTTCACAGGCGCGTGATTGGCCGCCTCAATGCCCATCGAAATCCACTTGCGGGTATCCATGGGAGAGATGATCGCATCAACCCATAAACGCGCCGCAGCATAGTAAGGCGTAGTCTGTGCATTGTATCGATCTGTGATTTTGGCCAACAATTGCTTCTCCACCTCCGGATCGATGATTTCGCCCTTCGCCTTCAAACTCGCTTTTTCTATTTGCAACAAAGTCTTCGCCGCCTGCTCACCGCCCATCACCGCGATCTTCGCTCCCGGCCAAGCCACAATCAAACGTGGATCGTACGCCTTTCCGCACATCGCGTAGTTGCCCGCCCCATAACTATTGCCCATGATCACCGTAAACTTCGGAACCGTGCTGTTGCTCATCGCCATCACCATTTTCGCCCCGTCCTTGATAATGCCGCCGTGCTCACTTCTGCTGCCCACCATGAAGCCCGTTACATCCTGCAAAAACACCAACGGAATCTTCTTCTGATTGCAATTCATAATAAATCGCGCCGCCTTGTCCGCACTGTCAGAATAAATCACCCCGCCAAATTGCATCTCTCCTTTTTTACTCTTTACGATTTCTCTGTTGTTCGCCACGATACCCACCGCCCAGCCATCGATTCGCGCATAACCGCACAGAATCGACTTGCCATAGCCCTCTTTGTATTGCTCAAACTCACTGTTATCGACGAGTCGCTCAATCACCTCCACAGAATTGTATGGTTTATTGCGCTCATTGGGTAATAAACCCCATAGTTCATCCATGTTTTTTTGGGGCTTGGCCGATGCGATGCGATCAAATCCCGCCTCTTCATACTTGCCAATCTTATCCATGATGTAACGAATGCGATCCAAACAGGTTGCATCGTCTGGAAACTTATCGTCAATCACACCCGAGATCTCTGTTTGGGTGGTCGCACCGCCCAAAGTTTCATTGTCTACATCCTCGCCAATCGCTGCCTTCACCAGGTAACTTCCCGCCAAAAATATGCTGCCATTGCCTTCCACAATCAGGGCTTCATCGCTCATGATGGGCAAATAGGCACCACCGGCAACGCAGCTACCCATCACCGCGGCAATCTGGGTGATACCCATGGCACTCATTTGGGCATTGTTGCGGAACATCCGACCGAAATGCTCTTTATCAGCAAAAATCTCATCCTGCATGGGCAAGAAAACACCCGCACTATCCACCAAATAAATGATGGGCAAACGATTTTCCATGGCGATTTCTTGGGCCCGAAGATTTTTTTTGCCCGTAATTGGAAACCACGCACCGGCTTTCACCGTTGCATCGTTGGCCACAATGACACACTGCTTGCCTGATACATATCCAATGCCGGTAACCACACCACCACCCACACATCCACCGTATTCAGCATACATTTCATATCCAGCAAAAGCACCGATCTCTATCCACTCAGAATTTGGGTCGCGCAGGTAGTCAACACGCTCCCGACAAAGCATTTTTCCCTTCTCTTGTTGTTTGGCCGCTGCTTTCTCCCCGCCGCCTCCATAGATTTTCTCCAATCGCGATTTTGCCAAATCCCACTCCTGCTTGTTCAAATCTTCATTCTTGTTAAATTGAATGTCCTGCGTGCCCATACAACGTCAAAAATACGACCAATATAAGTTTATATTCTATGATTTATACCAATGTTGACTTTTTCTTTGTATCTTTGCGCCGCTTAATTCATCTAGAGTCAGTCTTTAACAACGTGCTTTCATTGCACGTTTGCGATAAAAACACTAGCTCAGAAGTGTTTCGCAGAAAGACAGTAATCTAAAAAACATACATGCAATCATTTGAATCATTGGGGTTAATCGCCCCCTTGGTGAAGTCTGTTTCAGAACAGGGCTACACAACCCCAACGCCAATCCAAGCATTGGCCATTCCAACCATTTTAAAAGGAAGCGACCTTTTCGCTACAGCCCCAACAGGCACAGGTAAAACGGCAGCGTTTGCCATCCCCATTATTCAACAAATCATGGCCAACCCCCAACGCAAAACACATGCATTGGTATTGGCTCCAACCCGTGAGTTGGCTCACCAAATTTCCGACAACTTCAAGAAGTACGCCAGCGGAACAAACTTGCGTATTGCCTTGGTATACGGTGGTGTATCACAGATGCGCCAAGTACAAGAAATTCGTCGCGGTTGCCAGGTGATCATCGCCACGCCCGGACGTTTGCTCGACTTGATCGAGCAAGGATTTATCGATCTTTCAGGCATCCAAACTTTTGTATTGGATGAGTGTGACCGTATGCTCGACATGGGCTTCGTGGCCGATATCCGTGCCATTGGCAAATTGATGTTGGCAGAACGCAAGCAAACTTTGTTGTTCTCTGCTACTGCACCTCGCGAAATCAAGCAATTGGCTTCAGAGATGTTGGTGGATCCCGAGCACATCGATATCCTTCCAAACATCGAGGACAAACCAAAAATCACCCAGTGGTTGTTTGCCGTTGACCGCAACAACAAATACGCATTGTTGCGCGATATGTTGGAAGATCCGGCCATTGAATCGATGCTCGTGTTTACAAAAACCAAGCACGGCGCCGACAAATTGGTGATGTCGTTGAAAGACGATGGTTATTCAGCAGTGGCCATTCACGGCGACAAATCACAGCGCGAGCGTTCTAACAACTTGGATATGTTCAAACGCGGACGTGCCAAATTGTTGATTGCAACGGATGTTGCTGCCCGCGGTGTGGATGTAAAAGAACTTAATTATGTATTGAATTTTGATATCGCCATGGATGCCGATACCCACACTCACCGAATCGGTCGTACAGGTCGCGCCGGCGCCGAAGGTATCGCCATTTCATTCTGCGAACGCTCAGAAGTAAACTTACTCGAACAAATCTACCGCATTCACGGTCGCGAGTGCATGACTGAAATGGAACACGATTACCGCATTGAATTGCCCCAACGTCGCAATGGCGGTGGCGGAAACGGTGGTGGATCGAGCTTTCACCGCGGTTACGGCAACAAGAGTCGCGGCGGAAACGGTGGTGGCGGATATGGTGGAAATCGCAGTGGCGGTGGTGGATACGGTGGAAACCGTGGAGGATCTAGTTATGGTGGAAACCGCGGTGGCTCTAGCTACGGTGGAGGTTCTAGCTATGGCGGAGGTTCTAGTTCCAGCTCAAACTACAGTGGTGGAAACGGCGGTGGATTCAAAGGTGGATCTGATCGCGGTGCCGGATTTGGAAATGATCGCGGTGGAAACAAGCCTGGATCCAATTTCTCTTCATCACCACGCGACAGTCGCTCTGAAAGACCTTCTGGTGGCTACCAAGGTGCAAATGCTGGCGGATCGGGTGGAAATGGCAACCGCAACAACACCCGTTGGGGTGGAGCAGGCCGTAGCCCAAAGAAAACAAGTCAGTACTAAGATTGGGAAAATAAAAAAGGCGGTATCGCGCCGCTACAACCCATTGTCCTTGCTGCCTTCCGGCCCTGGGGAAGTGAATGGGGAGCTGGCCGTACCGCCGGTGCAAATGTAGTGATAAATTGTACCACTTAAAAGGGCTTCCGCTGCGCGGAAGCCCTTTATTTTTTGCCCTATATTTGTAAAGATGAAACTACGCTCAGAACATTTGGTGAAACAATATGGTGCCAAGCGCGTCGTAAACGACGTGAGCGTAGAAGTAAACCAAGGTGAAATCGTAGGACTACTCGGTCCAAACGGCGCCGGAAAAACCACCTCCTTCTATATGTTCGTTGGATTGGTGCGTCCGGATGAAGGCAAAGTCTTCCTCGAAGATACCGAAATCAGCACATGGCCCATGTTCAAACGCGCCCAAAATGGCGTGGGTTACCTCCCACAAGAAGCCTCTGTTTTTCGGGAACTCAGCGTAGAAGAGAACATTCAGGCCATTCTTGAGATGACCGCCCTATCCAAAGCCGAACAAACCGATAAACTGGAGTCGCTCATCGCTGAATTTGGACTTGGTAGGGTGAGAAAGAACCTCGGCAAAGTGCTTTCTGGCGGTGAACGCAGGAGAACCGAGATTGCCCGCGCCTTGGCAACCGACCCAAAATTCATCTTATTGGATGAACCGTTTGCAGGGGTTGACCCCATCGCCGTTGAAGACATCCAACAGATCGTGGCCAAACTCAAACAAAAAAATATCGGTATTTTGATTACGGACCACAACGTACAAGAAACCCTCAGTATCACAGACAGGGCCTATCTATTGTTTGAGGGAAAACTACTCAAACATGGCACTGCGGAAGAATTGGCCAGCGACGAAATGGTGCGAAAAGTATACTTGGGACAGAACTTTGAATTACGTCGCTCAAAATCGGCCACCTGATGTCCAACACCTTTAGATTCATTGTCTCTCCCTCCACAGATGTATACTACAACTTGGCGGCAGAATCGCATTTTTTACACCATACTTCGGAAAACCTCTTTTTATTTTGGCAAAGTGAATCGGCCGTTGTTTGTGGCAAACACCAAAATTTGTGTGCCGAGATCAATTACGCTGCCTGCCAGCATCTTGGTATCAAGGCCGCCCGCCGCGTAAGCGGCGGCGGCACCGTCTACCACGACCTCGGCAACCTCAACTTTGCCTACATCCAAGACCTAGGCACCACCCTCGATAAAGCCGTAAACTACAAGCGATTCCTGGAGCCTATCCGACAAGCATTATCAACACTTGGCATTGAATCCACTTACTCACAGCGCGACGACTTGCTCTATCAGGGACTCAAATTCTCAGGCAACGCACAGCATATTTTCCAACAACAAAAACGCGTACTGCACCATGGTACCCTGTTGCTGAATGCCAATATACACAACCTTGGAAAAGCCCTCAAAACCGATGGGAACTACCAAGACAAAGCCGTAAAAAGCAATCGCTCTGAAGTAACCAACCTCGGCGACCACCACCCAACATTGACCGATGTTCCCAATACCATCGATCAACTTTCACAAGCACTCATCCCCCTGCTCCAGGCACAAGCATCCACCATCGCCCCAGAAGAGCACCAAGCCATCATCGCCCTGCGCAATGAAAAATTCTGTACAGACGAATGGATTCTTGGCTATTCCCCCAACTACAAACACCAACGCGCGTTCACCGTTGACAACCATAGCTACCACCTAAACATGGAGGTAACCAAAGGAAGTATTAGCCAATTTGTTTTGCTCGACAGCAACCTTACTCCCGTATTTGAAAAAGCCTGCAAACAAGTCATCGACAAACCCATTGTCCCACATACTTTTGAGCTCGCCTTTGCCGATACTGCACTTTCATCGCCCCATCACCACCTCCACTTTTTCTAACCCATGAAAAAAGCCGAACGCGTACAATTCATCCTCGATACCCTCGAGCAATATTACCCCGAAACCCCCATTCCACTCAACCATACCGATGCATATACCCTGTTGGTATCCGTGCTGCTCAGCGCACAATGCACCGATGAACGGGTGAATCAAATCACCCCGCTGCTGTTTGAAAAAGCCAACAATCCGGCTGATATGCTCAAACTGAGCGTAGAAGAAATCCAACAAATCATCAGACCATGCGGCCTTTCACCCATGAAAAGCAAAGGCATCTATGGCCTCTCACAAATGATCATGGAACTGCACAACGGCGAAGTACCTGCCTCCTTTGAAGCCCTTGAGGCGATGCCGGGTGTTGGACACAAAACAGCCTCTGTAGTGATGTCACAAGCCTTCGGCGTACCCGCTTTTCCGGTGGATACGCACATTCATCGATTGGCCTATCGCTGGCGCCTAAGTGCAGCCAAAAGCGTGGAAGAAACTGAGCGTGATCTCAAACGCCTCATTCCCATAGACCGCTGGAACAAAGCCCACCTGCAAATAATCTTTATGGGTAGGGAATTTTGTCCGGCTCGTGGACATATCATCGAAAAATGCCCCGTATGTTCAGTGCTTGGATGCCGTGAAAAAGCCAAATAATTACAAACAAATGGCGCTGATAATCTGATCGGCCGTGATGCCTTCCGCCTCTGCACGGAAATTTCGGACAATTCGGTGTCGCAACACCCACTTGGAAACAGCAACCACATCCTCGCGATCTACCGAGAACTTCCCATGCATCAATGCATGACACTTGGCCGCCAAAATAAGATTCTGTCCCGCCCTTGGTCCGGCGCCATACGACAAATACTTTTGAGCCATCTCATGGGCCTTGGGCGTGTTAGGTCGGGTTTGTTGAACCATTTCTACAACCTGCTCAAACACAAAATCAGTCACCGGCACATCGCGAACCAAGGACTGAAAAGCACGAATTTCTTCTGCATTCATGACCGCACTCGCTTTCTGCACACCCGATCCCGTGGTTTGTTTCAAAATATTTACCTCATCAGCAAAATTGGGGTAGTCCAAAATCACCTGAAACATAAAACGATCCAATTGGGCTTCCGGTAGCGGATACGTTCCCTCCTGCTCAATCGGGTTCTGTGTCGCCAATACAAAAAATGGCTCCTCCAAATCATAACGCTGTCCAGCCGCCGTTACCTGACGCTCTTGCATCGCTTCCAACAAAGCTGCCTGCGTTTTGGGAGGGGTACGGTTGATCTCGTCAGCCAAAATAATGTTTGAAAAAATTGGACCCTTCACAAAGTGAAACTTGCGCGAATCATCCAAAATCTCGCTGCCAATGATATCTGAAGGCATCAAATCCGGCGTGAACTGGATTCGGTTGAACGACAATTCCATGGTCTGGGACAAGGTCTTCACCAACAAGGTCTTCGCCAAACCTGGCACTCCAACCATCAACACGTGTCCATGACAAAATACCGCATTCAACAGGGCCTCAACGACCTCCTCTTGTCCTACGACGACCTTACCAATTTCAGCCTTTAACGCAGAAACCTTGACACCAAATTGCTTTGCTTGATCCAAAGAATTACTCATGTTCCCAAGCCATTAAATTTTCACAATCCAAATTGCGGGCCTTGATGCGAATGTAGGTTTTGGTGCGATGTTTCAACACCCATGCATCCACCGCCTTCTGTTTTTTCTGATTTTCCGCTTCCATCTGGATTCGACTGTAATCCTGAATCAAATTGGCTTGGTGGGGCGCCACAAATGATTGCAAATAAACAATCCGATACACAGACCTACCGTCTTGGGTAGTCACCATCTCTGGCGAGCTAAATTCTCCTGGCTTGAGTTTGTCTACCACCTTCTTCACATCACTCGGCAATGCATCAAAGGTGGTCTTTTGCATGCCGGTCATTGGATCCAATATAAATCCACAGTTCCCCTTGGCATCGCGGTTGTACTTGTCCTCAGTGGCGTACTTTTTCACAGCATCGCACCAGGTCATTTTACCCGATGTTATCAATTGATAAACACTATCAACACGCATGCTGGCAATTTTATAATCCTCTGTGGTGTTTTCTGCGCGAATCAAAATGTGTAAAGCAATCACCCGTTCTCCGCGGCGCTTCAATAACTTCATGATGTGAAAACCAAAATCGCTCTCAAAAATGGGGCTAATACTATCGGGTTTCAATCGAAAAGCCATCCGTTCAAAGGCAGGAACCATATCGCCCCGACCAAACTCTGGCAACAAACCACCCTGATTCTTTGAACCTGGATCCATGCTGTAGGCCCGCGCCAATTTTTCAAAACTCTCACCGCGCATCACCCGCGAACGAATGTCTTCTAACTGCATTTTGGCAAAATCCTTTGCCTCCGCCGTAATCAAGGGTTCAATCATTAATTGTCCCACTTCTACCTCCGTTGAAATTACGGGCATACTGTCTTGCGGAATGGAATCATAAAACTGCTTCACCTCTTGGGGCGATATGCGAATATTTTTGGTGATTTCACCATACATCTGCTTGGCCAAAAGCTGCTCGCGCATTTTCGGACGGATATCATCCTTGAATTCAACCACCGTTTTGCCCAAATATTTTTCCAGTTCTGCCATGCTACCCGCTTGGCGCTGATAGTATCGCAAGCGATTATCAATTTCGCTTTCCAATTGATCCTCAGGAACAACCAAACTATCCAATTCGGCTTGATTCAGCAGCAGTTTTTGGATAATCATGTCTTCTAGCAAACGACAGTACGACACCTGAGAATCTTTCAGGGAAGCGCCTTTGGTCATTTGCATTTTTTCGGTTTCAAAATCGCTTTGAAGGATGATTTTACTGCCCACGACAGCCATTATACCATCCACGTATTGCGGGGGCAAATAAGGTCCGCTAGTCTTAATTTGTGCCTCGGCGCTGCAGAGCAACGACATCGCCACCAAACCCAATAACCCGCGCAATCCTTGCAACTTCAACACCTTATTTTTTGTTTACGAGTTTCGCTTCGATGGCCTGCATGGCGGATTCATTCACCGTTACAGCATAGCGATTTCTCAATGATTCTATCCATTCCCTTTCCAATTGCTCCTGGTACTTTGAAGCCACAGGTCCTCGGGTTTCATCCAAATTTTTCGGAGCAGCAGGCAAATAGGCATTTACTTTTACCACAACATAATCAGCACCCACCTGTCCAATTTGGTAAATACCTGGCTTATTGTATTTGGGCTTCTCAGCCGATAAATCGGCAAACAACATTTTCAAAATGGGAGAGGGTGCGAACAAAAACGTATCACTCAATTCAAATTTTCCGCTGCGGTAGCTGAAATCCAAAATGTTTTGCTTGGTGTGCTGTCTGCGCAAACTATCCGAAGAAATGCCTTTTTTCACTTGCTTGGCAACCGTCTTCATCATTTTCGCATCGTTGCAGAAATACACACCTATGTCGAACCGATTGCCCCAATTGTATTCACTTTGGTGTTGTGCAAAAAATGCTTTCAAGCCAACGGTATCGTTGTTCGCTCGGTCCCAAACCAATTGCTGCATGCGATTAAACATCAAGATACCTTCTTTGTACTCTTGATAGATATCACGGAACTCCATGGACTTTTCTTCCAAATGGTCATTTTGATACTCAACACAAGTTTTGTCGATCCAACCATTCAAAATACGCTCCACACCGTCGCGTTTCGTGCCAGAAATGGGTTTTGTGTTGTATGTGAAATTGGTAAACAAATCAGCCACTGAATAGGAATCATCACCCAATTTAAACACTTCCATTTTGCGCAAATTGAATTCTGTGGTGATTTTTTTCTTACCCTCCATCTTGGTTACCTTGTGCATCTCTGGCATAGCAGATTCATCGAATTTGCCATTCATAAAATTGCTATCCAAATATTGAATTACAGCATCCACGGCCACATTGTTTAATTTAAATCCGTTCTCTTTCTTGATTTTCACCACGAGCGAATCAACAGAAATTTGCGAGCGCTGATTTTTCTGAACATCCATTTTCAAAATGGAGCGCATCTCTTTGTCTTCAAACGAACGCAGTGGGCGCAAATTCACACGTTGAAGCAAATGCCATCCGTAATTGGTACGGAAAGGTGCTGTAATGTCACCATCCTTCTTCAATGAGAAAGCCTGATCAGCCCAATATTGACGGTCTACGTCGCCCACAAACTGCGTAACATTGATGTAGTCCATCGCACCACCATTGTATCGGCTGTTGTAATCCTCACTGTAGGTCCTCGCCATATTTTCGAAGGTTTCTTTACCGGAATTGATGTTTGCCATGATCTCATCAATCTTTTTGCGTGCCTCGGTGTCTGAGCTCTCGTCTTTGTTCATGACACGAACCAAAATATGGTTTACCTTGATGTCACCACGATTGGCTCGCTTGTCGTTCACCATCAAAATATGATACCCAAATTCCGTCTTGAACACGGGAGAAATACCCCCCACAGGTGTGTTGTATGCTTGATTTTCAAATTCGTAAACCACCTGCAAGGCTGTCATCCAACCCAAATCACCACCGGCGCTCTTGGTTCCAACATCCTCAGATTCTGTTCTTGCGATATCACCAAAATTCAAAGCGGTAGGATTCCGCATCAACATGCGATGAATGTTTTCAATTTTGTCCAATGCCTTTTTCTGATCGGCATCCGAAGCATCTGGAGAACACAAAATCAAAATATGGGACACTTTCACCTCGCTTTGCATGCGGTCGTAGGCTTCTTTTACCAATGCATCGGTTACTGAACGGTCATACAAATAGTTTCGGGCCAATTGATCGCGATACATCTGTAACTCCTGAACATAAGCCGTGGCCGTGTCCAAACCTGCATCTTTGGCGTCCTGCACCTTTAACTTAAACTTTATGTACAAATCCAAGTAATTGCGGATGTCTTTGGAAGTCACCGCATCCTCTTTCAAGTTGATATTCTTCAAGTATTGACGCTCAAATTCATCGGCGTATACCTTTTCCTTATCGATACTGAATACGAAGGGAGCTGCTGCACCCGTTTTCGCTGGTTTTTCAACTTGGGCATTGGCAAATCCCAACATCAAACCACCAAATACAATCAATCCAACTATTCTTTTCATACGAACTTTACGATTTTTCTATAATCTTCAAAAATACAAACTACCCACCAAATTTGTTAGACATCAGCCGACACCGTTTTCCATAAAACATCCAACAGTTCCCCAACACCTTGTTCGGTTACAGAACTGAAAAACAAGACATCTACGCCTTTCAATTGTGCCCTGATTTCCAGTTTTAGTTCATCATCAAGCATGTCTGCCTTACTCACGGCCACAATGCGCTGCTTTACAACCAATTCTGGGTTGAATTTTTCCAATTCGCTCAACAGCGTCATGAATTCGGTTTTGTGATCAGGACTATCCGCTGGAATCAAAAACAACAATGCCGCATTTCGTTCAATGTGCCTCAAAAACCGATGACCCAATCCCCGACCCTCACTCGCTCCTTCAATGATTCCGGGTATATCCGCGACAATAAAACTGCGGTAATCACGGTAATTCACCACACCCAAATTCGGAACCAATGTGGTAAATGGATAATCTGCAATTTCTGGCTTGGCTGCAGAAATAACACTCAACAATGTGCTCTTGCCTGCATTTGGAAAACCTACCAAACCCACGTCCGCCAACACCTTCAATTCCAGTACAATCCATTGCTCAATTCCCGGCTCACCCGGTTGAGCATATTGCGGCGCTTGGTTTACGCTGTTGGCAAAATGCCAGTTGCCCAATCCCCCACGACCGCCAGGGACCAACACCTTTTTCTCACCATCCTCTGTAATTTCAAACAGAACCTCCCCCGTTTCGGCATCCTTGGCTACAGTACCCAATGGCACTTCTAAAACCACAGATTCACCATACGCACCAGAACTGCGGTTTTCACTACCCGCGATACCATCCGTGGCCATCACGTGCTTTCGATATTTCAAGTGAATCAACGTCCACAACTGGGCGTTTCCCTTCAAAACAATATCTCCACCCTTTCCGCCGTCACCGCCATCCGGTCCACCTCTTGGGTTCATTTTTGTGCGATTGTAATGCCTGCTGCCCGGGCCTCCGCTGCCGCTACGGCAACAAATCTTCACGTAATCAATAAAATTGCTATCGGCCATGAACCGCAAAGGTCGTTAAAAAACCGCCATCTATTGTATTTTCGCACCCGCAACCTTTATGTCAGCACAATACTCTTTCTCGGAAATCGAAAAAAAATGGCAAACCCATTGGGAAAACACCCAATTGTATGCTGTTTCCATAGACGCTACCAAGCCCAAATACTATGTGCTCGACATGTTTCCTTACCCCTCAGGAAGTGGATTGCATGTGGGACATCCCCTGGGCTACATCGCCAGCGACATCGTGGCCCGATATAAGCGTCTCAACGGTTTTAACGTGCTACACCCCATGGGTTACGATGCATTTGGACTGCCCGCAGAACAATATGCCATCCAAACCGGACAGCACCCAGCCGTTACAACAGAACAAAATGTTCAACGCTTCCGAGAACAGTTGAATATCATGGGTTTCTCCTATGATTGGAATCGACAAGTGAAAACCTGCGATGCCAATTATTACCAATTTACCCAACAAATTTTCTCACTGTTTTTTGAGCATTGGTATAACAAACAATCCCAAAAAGCCGAACCCATTGCCCAATTGATTGCGCATTTCAACCAACACGGATCAGCGAATCTGCAAGCACATGGTGGTAAAATACACGACTTCACCGCCCCCGAATGGAAGGAAATGTCGGCCCTTCAACAACACGAAATCCTCAATCAATTCCGATTGGCGTTTGTCGACGAAACCACAGTAAACTGGTGTGAAGCCATGGGCACCGTATTGGCGAACGAAGAAGTGATCAATGGCGTAAGTGAGCGCGGCGGATACCCTGTGGTGCGCAAAAAAATGCGACAGTGGAGTCTGCGAATAACCGCATATGCAGATCGCCTGCTAGAAGGACTCAACACAATCCAATGGAGCGATGCCATCAAGGAAATTCAGCGCAACTGGATTGGCAAAAGCCAGGGTGCAGAAATCGATTTTGTGGTTCGCGGTACCCTGAAAACACTCAAAGTATTCACCACCCGCCCCGATACCATTTTCGGTGCTACATTCATGGTCGTTGCCCCCGAATTGGAAAACCTGAGAGAATTTTGTAGCGATGACCAATGGCCTGCGGTTGAGGAATATGCCAACAAAGCCAAAAATCGCAGCGAAATTGATCGCATGGCCGACACCACAAAAACAGGTGTATTTACGGGCATGGAAGCGATCAATCCATTCACTGGAGAACCCATCCCTGTTTGGGTCAGCGATTACGTATTGGCCAATTATGGTACCGGTGTGATCATGGCCGTCCCAGCCCATGATGAGCGCGATTTTGCGTTTGCAAAAACCTTTAATCTCAGTATCGTCCCCGTCATCAAACCCGCCAACGGGGAACTAGCACTTCCCTTGCAAGAAGCTTTTGTCGCCAAAGATGGCATTTGTTTTAATTCGGGATTTCTGGATGGATTGACCGTGAAAGAAGCCATTTCAGCAGCCATCGCCAAGGTAGAAAAAGCCGGGTGGGGACAAGCCAAAGTCAATTACCGATTGCGGGAGGCTGGCTTCGGTCGTCAACGCTACTGGGGTGAACCCTTTCCCATTGTTTATAACGAAGATGGCATCCCCCAATTGATAAAAGAACTGCCCGTTGAATTGCCCCAAGTAGAGAGCTATAAACCCACAGGCAATGGAGAAAGTCCGCTTTCTGCAGTTACTGATTGGGTCAATACACCACAAGGAAAACGCGAAACCGATACCATGCCCGGTTGGGCCGGCAGTAGCTGGTATTTCCTGCGCTATACGGATCCCAATAACACCCAAGCACTTGCATCCCCCGAAGCACTGAACTACTGGCAGCAGGTGGACCTATATGTGGGCGGTTCTGAACACGCAACAGGACATTTGTTATACAGTCGCTTTTGGACAAAATTCCTCTACGATTTGGGTATAATATCATGGGATGAACCCTTCAAACGATTGGTTAACCAAGGAATGATTATGGGCGAAGATGGACAGAAAATGAGCAAGCGTTGGGGCAATGTGGTGAATCCTGATGATGTATGTGCACAATATGGTGCTGATACCCTTCGGATGTATGAGATGTTCTTAGGCCCTTTAACCGATTCCAAACCTTGGAATACCCACGGCATTGAAGGCGTGAGCAGATTCTTTGGCAAGTTTTGGCGCTTGTTTTACGAAGGCGAACAATGGGCTGTAAGTCAAGAAGCACCCACACCCGCTGAACTCAAAATCCTGCACAAAACCATCAAAAAAATCACCGAAGACATCGAGTCGATGAGCTTCAACACCTCGGTTTCTGCGTTCATGGTCGCCACCAACGAACTCGGTAGCCTAAAATGCAGGAAACAGGGCGTATTGGAAACCTTGTTGATTCTCATTGCCCCCTTTGCACCCCACATCGCAGAAGAATTGTGGCAACAACTCGGACATTCCAGCAGCATTCACAAGGCCAATTGGCCCAAGTATGATGCCCAGTATTTGGTGGAAAGTTCGTTCAACTACCCCATTAGTATCAACGGTAAAACACGGGCCCAAATTGAATTCGACCTATCTGCAACAGAGGCTGAAATCCAATCTGCGGTGCTTGAAAATGAACTGGTGGTAAAATGGATGGAAGGCAAACCCCTGAAGAAATTCATCCTTGTCAAAGGAAGAATCGTTAATGTGGTGGTGTAAAGCCAACTATTCTGCGCTAATCGTGGCCATCTGGCCTTCAAACTCAATGACCATTCCGGGGTACAATTTGTTTCTCCGGCGAAATTCTTGGACCTGATTCACCACAACCATGCCTTGGTCAATCACCTCGTTTGCCATGGATCCGCTCTCTACCCAGCCCAACAACTTAAGGGCTTGGTTGAGTTGTATGTAAGGTGTATGAATTAATAGCGTTTCCATCAAATGGAGAAGCTCTCTCCACAGCCGCAGGTGCGAGAAGCGTTGGGATTGATAAAGTTGAACCCTTTTCCATTCAACCCATCACTAAAATCCAACTCGGTACCACACAAATACAGAAAACTCTTCATGTCGCACACGATTTTCAAACGCTCATCGCCAAATTCCATGTCGCCGGGTTTGCTCTCATTGTCAAAATCCAACTCGTACGTTAGACCCGAACAACCGCCTCCTTTGACACCCACGCGCAAAAAATGATCGGCCGCAGAAATGTTTGACTCACGCATCAAATCATAAGCCTTGGTCAAAGCTTTTTCCGTGATGGTAATTTCATTTCCCTGAGCAATCATGGGTCTTGTTAATTAAAAGTGGGTCTTCTCACTCTCAATGGGCTCCAAACCGTTTTTGGCTCGGTAGTCATTGATGGCTGAGCGAATCGCGTCTTCCGCCAATACAGAACAGTGAATCTTTACCGGGGGCAATGCCAATTCTTCAACGATTTCCATGTTGTCGATTTTCAAAGCCTCATCAATTGATTTGCCCTTCAACCATTCGGTTGCAAGCGAAGACGAAGCGATGGCAGAACCACAGCCAAACGTCTTGAATTTGGCATCTTCAATGATGCCAGTTTCATGGTTAACCTCAATCTGTAAACGCATTACGTCGCCGCACTCGGGTGCACCAACCAAACCGGTACCAACCGTGTTCTTAGACTTATCCAATGTTCCAATGTTTCTTGGATTGGTGTAATGATCAACAACTTTATCTGAATATGCCATGGTTTTTTTCTTTTACAAATTTACAATTTAGATAGATTCTAAACAATTATTAATGTTCGCTCCATTCGATGCTCTTCAGATCAATGCCCTCTTTGAACATTTCCCACAAAGGACTCATGTCGCGTAATTTATTCACTGCCTCAGTAACACACTGAATGGTGAAATCAATTTCTTCATCGGTGGTAAATCGACCCAAGCCAAACCGCAAAGAACTGTGCGCCAACTCATCGTCCAACCCCAAACTTTTCAATACATAACTAGGCTCCAAAGAAGCCGAGGTGCAAGCCGAACCGCTCGACACGGCAATATCCTTGATTCCCATCATCAGTCCCTCACCTTCAACATATTTAAAACTAATGTTGCTGGTATGGGGCAAGCGATGCTCCTTGTTACCGTTCAAATAACTCTCTTCCAACTGCAACAAGGATGTTTCCAAACGATCACGCATTTTCCGCAAACGCGCACCCTCTTCAGCCATTTCCAAACGGGCGATTTCACAAGCTTTTCCAAAACCCACAATGCCGGGAACGTTTAACGTACCACTGCGCATGCCGCGCTCATGTCCACCACCATCCATTTGGGCGGTTACTTTTACACGGGGATTTTTTCTGCGAACATACAGCGCACCAACGCCTTTCGGACCGTACATTTTGTGTGCAGTGAAACTCATCAAATCGATATGATCGGCCATCACATCCACAGGTATTTTACCCACGGCTTGTGTTGCATCGCTATGAAACAACACCCCTTTGCTCTTGCACAAAGCGCCAATTTCACGAATGGGTTGCAAAACACCCAATTCATTGTTGCCATACATCACCGTCACCAAAATGGTATTGGGCTTAATCGCCGCCTCAATGGCTTCCACAGTAACCAAACCATCACCACCAACCGACAAATATGTTACCTCAGCACCCAATTTCTCGAGGTGCTTGCAGGTATCCAAAATGGCTTTGTGCTCAGTAGAAAGGGTAATGATGTGATTGCCTTTGCTTGCATACATTTCAAATACTCCCTTGATGGCCAAATTATTACTCTCTGTGGCACCACTGGTGAAAATGATTTCTTTTTCATTTCCTCCGATCAACTGCGCGATTTGTTCACGGGCATAATCAACCGCCTCCTCACATTTCCAACCAAATGGATGGCTTTTACTAGCAGCATTGCCGTAAGCCTCCAAAAAATAAGGAGTCATGGCTTCGAAGACGCGTGGATCCACTTTGGTAGTGGCATTGTTGTCAAGGTATATGGGCAATTTCAACATGTTTGTAGGTATTATTTAGAGTGTTTCTAAACTGCAAAATTAACGCATAAGCCCGCAGTTTGTTTCGCTATTTCAACTTTATGCCAAAAGAATGTTCTTTGTAGTGAATTTTTCCATGAATAAGCTAGAACACATTGGTATTGCCGTTGCAGATTTGGAGGCCTCTGAAGCCCTTTTCACCAAATTACTAGGCGTATCGCCCTACAAACGAGAAGTTGTTGAAAGTGAACATGTTATCACCTCGTTTTTTCAAGTTGGTGATGTAAAAATCGAACTCTTGGCCGCTACCAACGAAGGCAGCACCATTGCCAAATTCATCGAAAAAAAGGGGGAAGGTTTGCATCATTTGGCTTTCGAGGTAGACAACCTAGAAGATTCCTTGCGCGAAAAAGCGAACGAAGGGTTCGATCTCATCCACACCCAGCCCAAACCCGGTGCCGATGGCAAAATCATCGCTTTTTTGCATCCTAAATCAACCAATTCCGTGCTGACCGAAATGTGTCAGACCGTAAATAAGTAGATCCCCATCCCAAAAAACAGTAGGGCCAGAAACAAATCAATCTGTCTAATCCTATCCTCGGTGAGGTAACCCTTTATCTTTCCTGCGCCCCAAGCCACCCCCAATTCTGTGAACAAAACCGTTGCCAATGCGGCAATACCAAAAATCCACTTGCCCGAATAAGAGAAATCAGCCGCCGGAGGCAAACTGTATAAACTTAGCCACCATGCGATATTCACTGGGTTTAGTACATTGATTGCAAATGACTTTAACCAAAGTTGCCAATCCTTCATTTGCAGCAATCGCTCATCCAAACCCTTTTTCTTGGCCTTGTGATGATGAAAAATATGTGTTATCGCCAAAATCCAAAATACCACACCGCCCAATTTGGCGATGTCGCCCCTGTAGTGGACAAGGGTTTCGGTAATCGCCTCGGAAAAATGAAGCGATAGGGTAACATAAATCAAGTCGCCCACGATTACGCCCAAAGCCAGCGGCAATCCCTTTCGCCATCCGCCCGCCAAACCCGCTTGAATCAATAAAAAAAACACCGCACCCAGGGAAATGCTCATCACGAAGCCCGTACCAAATCCAAAAATGATGGGTGTCCACATGCAAAAATCCAAGTGTGCAGGTCGAATCACTGTGCATTGCGCAACAACTGCCGCCAAATGGTGTCGCAATTTAATTACTCCCCTCCGATAATTTTTCAATAAAATATAGGCCTGTCGCGCCATACCAAAAAGTATGTGTAAAAGTTGGGGAAGAAGAGCCTCCGTCTTCTCTCCTCGGGCCATTTTGTTCGCTGTACATTTGAATCAATGAGTTTCTTTTCATCTGATTGGGACGACGACGAAGAAGAGGATGTTTTCCAAGGCGATGTAGATGCTTTGGTGCGAGACTTCGAGAGTAAGCAACGCAAAACCTTCTCTGCGAGAGAATGGTTGGAGTTGTATCGTTACTATGCAAGCCAATTCCCTGCGAAAACAGGCCAGTACCGCGCGGATACCTACATCAAGGTCATTCTGGAAACCGCCATCCAACAGTTTCCTTACATGCCAATCTTCTCGCTACACATGGCTGAATGGCTTATTCGCGATCAGAAATTGGCCAAAGCCCGAAACTTTGTCTCACAAGCCCTACAGTATACTCCGTTTGAACCCGCTTTGGGTTTCATGCAAGCACTGATTTTTAGTCTACAGGGACATAAAAAGAAGGCCATGGAAGAATTGCAGACTGTGCTCACCAACATGGGCGACGAAGAAGCCATGCTCGAAGATTTCTTGGAAATCTCATTGTACCATGGTCAATTTGACCTGGCAATGCCTGTTCTTGAAAAAGCACTCGACACGGGTGCGGAAGTCAGTGTGATACTCGAAAAATACATCGAAAAAGCCGAAGAAGGGGGCCTAATCGATGCATTGCTTCCCATGATTCAACGCATCATCGACCAAGATCCCTATTCCGCCGAAGCATGGTATGTCATGGGTTCTGGCCACATGGCACAAGGCGATCACGAACAAGCCCTAAAAGCCCTTGATTTCGCTGTTACCATCAATGAAAATTTCGCCGATGCCTGGGTCACATTCTTGGAATGCACCTACGAACTTGGCCATTACCAAGATTTCATCAATACATACAAAGAGCTAGCCACCCGATTCCCAAAGCGAACATTCGCAGAAGTTGAAGGTCTATTGGCTTGGAGTTATTACGAACAAGGCGACGTAAAAACCTGTCGCTCCATTTACAAAGAAATTCTCAAGCACCAACCCCAGGATGCCGAATGTTGGTATTCCATGGGACTCACGTGGCACTATGAAGAAAACTATTCCGCAGCCATTCCCTACCTGGAGCGTGCCTACGACCTCGACCATTTCGAATCTGATTACGGCATGGTACTGGCGAGTGCTTATTTCGGTGCCCACATGCAAGAAAAATGGGAGGCTTTGTACGAATCTCTGACCATTGAGCATGCAACCAATCCAGAAGTTTGGCTCGATTACAGTACCTCACTATATGAAATTGGCGAATCAGACAAAGCATTGGATGTCATTGAAACGGGTCTACTGAACAACCCACAACACAGCGGTTTGTTGTATCGATTAGCGGCACTGTGTTACTTGTCGGGACAGGCATCTGCAGCCATTTTTGTCCTTGAAAAAGCCCTTGAAATCAATGCCAACGAACACATTCAATTGTTTACCTTCGCACCTGAATTGAAAAAGGCTACAGCCATTCTCAATTGCATTGCAAAATATACCCAACCAAGAACAGGATCATGAATCAATCGCTTTTCAATTTATCTCAGCTCCCAGAACGCAGCAGCAAACCCAGAAACAATGGCCTCACCATGGTAATGGATAAAGGTTTGAGCCTGCGCGAAGTAGAGAATTTTTTGGAAAATGGAGAACCCTACACAGATATCATAAAATTGGGTTTTGGCACATCGTATTTCACCCCCAAGATTCAAGAAAAAATCAAATTGTACCAAAGTGTCAACATTCCGGTTTATTTGGGAGGCACTTTGTTCGAAGCCTACATCGCCCGCAATCAATTCGATGATTACTTGCGACTGCTCGAAAAATTGGGACTAACCCACGTGGAAGTAAGTGATGGTAGCTTGGACATGAACCACGACACCAAATGTGAGTATATTCAAACCCTCTCAAAAAACTATACAGTTTTGAGCGAAGTGGGCAGCAAAGACGCCGAAAAAATCATCCCCCCCTACGAGTGGATCGAGCAAATGGAAACCGAACTAAGCGCAGGCGCATGGAAAGTGATTGGTGAAGCCCGTGAATCAGGAACCGTAGGCATTTTCCGCGGCACAGGTGAAGTTCGTTCTGGTTTGGTTGCAGAAATTATCCGTAAAATCCCACAAGAGAGCGTAATTTGGGAAGCGCCGAAAAAAGAACAACAAGTGTGGTTTATCCAGCTCTACGGCAGCAATGTAAACCTAGGAAACATCGCCCCCAATGAAATTATCCCCCTCGAAACCCTGCGTTTGGGCCTGCGAGGTGATAGCTTTCACTTCTTCCTCAATCCAGAATCTTAATTTGTAAACTAGCCCGTATCACTGCATCAGCAAGGGCTACACGCTGTGTTCGATTTACTTAAAACGGTCAACAAAACCGCTCAAATTCTCGTAAGTCTGGTAACCCAATACACGGCCAATGACCTGACCATTCTTGAAGAAAATCACAGTAGGATATCCCTCCAATCGGTAGCGATCGGCAATCGTAGCCTGCGCCTCCGCATCCACCTTCAACACAATTACGTCTTTGCTGCGGTTTTCACGAATCTGCTGCACAAATGGCGCCATTTTCTTGCAAGGTCCGCACCAAGTGGTGTAAAAATCCACCATCACCAATTTGCTTCCACCAATGGTCGCATCAAATGATTGGACGGTGATGGGCTCGTCGTGTCCAGCCTCCGCTTTGTTTTGACAAGAAACCGAAGTAATCATGGCAAACGCCATCGTTAGCAATCCCAATTTGAAACTCATCCGCATTTTTTTGTTGTTTTCGTGATTTACACAAAGGTACTTATTCAATTTGCATATTTTTGTTGAATGACCCACGGAAATGTTGATTTGTCGATCATCGTCCCCATCTTCAATGAAGAGATGAACGTGGTTCCGTTGAATAACCGAATTATTCAGTCGATTCAAAGCCTGAATCTCTCCTGCGAAATCATCTATATCAACGATGGGTCAACCGATGCCAGCGCCGCCATCCTTAGAGGACTGAGCGAGTCTTTTCCCGAAATTAAATACATTGATTTTTCTCGGAATTTCGGACACCAAATCGCCATCACCGCCGGTATTGAACACGCCATTGGCACCCGAATTATCATCATGGATGGCGACGGTCAAGATCCACCTGAATTGATTCCCGAGCTCTACCACAAATCGATGGAAGGCTTTGAAGTTGTATACGCCAAACGGAAAAAACGCAAAGGCGAATCGTGGCTCAAAAAAATCACCGCCAAAGTATTCTATCGCTTATTGGCAAAAATCACCCAAATTGATATCCCCATCGATACCGGAGATTTCAGACTCATCCACCAAAAAGTACAGCGCGTGCTCAAAAACATGCCTGAACGACAAAAATACCTACGCGGACAAATTGCTTGGATTGGGTTCAACGCCACCTATGTAGAATACGATCGCGAAGAACGCATGGGTGGAAGCACCAAGTTTACTTATGGCAAAATGATGCGCTTCGCCACCGATGGCATATCAAGTTTCAGCAACTGGCCACTCAAAATGGCCACACTACTGGGATTTGCCGTTTCCGGAATCGCTTTCCTATTAATCATATACAGTTTGTACCAAAAATTCTTCGGGTATACCGAAGTGGGGTGGACATCCCTGCACATCTCCGTTTTGTTCTTGGGAGGCGTTCAGCTGCTCGGCATTGGGATTTTGGGCGAATACCTCGGCCGGGTGAGTGAAAACGTGAAGAACCGACCTACCTACATTGTGAAGGACTCTAACATCCACAACCTCAACGCGCATTAATTTGGAACAACGTCACCCCGATCGCGCCTTTTGGCTGTTCTGGATATTCATTCAATTGGCTTTGGGATGGATTGATTTCATGGATATGCCCGTGTTTGGCATGCACCAAGGGGCTCAGGCCGATCGCGCTTGTGTTGCCTGGAATTTCTGGCACGAATCGATGAATTTTTTCGAGCCCAGGGTGATGGAAAACCGCGCCGCCGAAGGCGTCGCGGGCATGGAATTCCCCATCATACCCTATTTGGTCGCTCTGCTATACAAACTGTTCGGATTCAAACCCATCCTTTACCGCCTGCTCGTGGGTGCCACCGTCACCTATGGCATGTGGTCCGCCTGGCGCTTATTATCGCTCTACATCCCCCGTACCGCGAGCAAATTGGCCCTCTTGGGTATATTTTACCTATCACCAACCTTCGTATTTTATACCTGGAATTTTCTCGCCGATCCCGTTGCTCTCTCATTATCCATCGCCGCACTCTACCACTGGATTCAATGGCATTTCCACCTAGAAACCAAAAGAAATTTCCGTCTCTACCTCGTCTTAATGACCCTCACCGGACTCATCAAAGTGTCGTTCATGATCGTTCATTTTGCCATCATCGCAGTCCTGTTTTTTGAAAAACGAAAACATCGCTCAAACGTCATCCAAACCAGCGATAACACCTATGAAATTCTAGATGAGAACCAAACCATAACACTGCCAAATGCACCTTGGTTGGCCTTGTTCATTCCTTTCTTACCCATTGCCGCTTGGTACAGTTATTCCTCCTACCTCACCAACAGCACCTACAATACCCACTTCCTTCAGCAAATCAACCCGAGCAAATCCATCAGTGAATTCATCCAAGTTACTGAATACAGCCTCAACACCTGGAAAGACTCGCTCTACCCCACTTGGTGCTTGGTGGGTATCGTTGGCATCTGGCTTTACACCATCCTCAAATTCCGCAGCAATCTTACCCTCATTGAAAAACTCAGCCTCTGGTTGTTCTTGGGCTTTGGCGGATTGTATGTGCTCTTCCACCTCCAATTTCGCTTCCACGATTACTACTTCCTTTCCGCATGGCCCTTTATCCTCTTAGCGATACTGTCGCTTCAACAGCGCTACCTCAACGGAAAAATACTCCTACAAGGCATGCCAGCGCTGGCCAGTATGCTGGGATTGTGGATCATTCCCTTCGTGAGTTTTGGTCATGCCAAACGCATGCTGCACCATCGCTTTACACCCAACGATTACTATTGTCAGAACGTCATCACCGATATCCAAGACCTCGAAAAGATTGGCCTTTGGCTGAAACAAAATAACACAGAGGATTTGGAAGTCTTTGTGGCCTTCGACCCTTCACCCAATACCGCCCTTTACGCTTTGCAAACCAAAGGCGTGCGATTGGCCCCCGATTACCAACCCGATCTCGCCAAAGAGATCTACCAATCGAAATTGCAGCCCATACCTTCAGATTATCCATGGAAATCGAAAGGCAGGAAATTGGGTTATGTAGTGACCAATGACACCAAACGATGGTTCGCTGAATATGCCAACATCGCGGTGCCCATGAAGGATACCACTCCCATCAACCGAAGCGGTCAGTGGGCACTTTATCGCATCAACAATCCTTAAAGTTTAAAAATCATCGCGGCAGACAATCCTGCACCGTGCTGCTTGTTTGGCATGACCCAGGCCTCCAAACCACGAACATCCAAACGGAAAAAGGTGCTTCCCATACGCTGAATGGGCGTTTCGAAATTGACGGCCATCCCCAAATCATAGGTGTCAAATCCCCCCATTGCCAAATAAGGATTCAATGACAAATTGGTCCATTTTTGCTCGCCCTTGGGCATCAATGTTTTTTCCCATGAAATCCTACCCGATACCCGATACCCTGGCACATTCAAGTAGGTCACATTCATGCCAAACAATTGTCCTTTAACCTTGATGTTCGTCAAATCTGCATGTAATGCAAATGGCGTCAATACCATCCCTGAACGTGTCTGATCTTGAATCTGTAATCGAGAGACCGCTGAATCGCGCTGATTCCCAAACCAATTGCTCAACTGCAACTCTTTGGCATTGACTACAGCCTGTTTCAAACCAACCATGTTGGTATTCGACTCACCCGCAACAGATAAGCCCCTCATCGATGCGTCCCAAACATAACCCCGGCTCTGCACCGCGACTTTGGGCATGTGAATAAAACCAAAATCCTTGACTCCTAGGTACAAATAATGCGTCCTCCCAGCATGCTTAAACGTACCAAAGCCCCTGATTTTAAACAGCCTATCAAATCCAATGGCCATTCCTATACCCTTGCTTAACCACGGCTCGTTTCCAACGCCCTGACTGTAAAATCGACCATTGAAGGCCAACGAATCGCCCGAAGCACTGGTAAACAACGACATATTCCCAGTCTGCAATCGAGAAAACGAAGTTGCTTGCAACAAGGATACTTGGAATTTCGATTTTGCTTCAAAACGAAAATCAACGGCATTGTATCCTAGCACCTGAAAGTGGTTGTCTCCCACCGACAATGACCGACCCCTATAATAGCCATTGCCGCGAAAAACGAGTCGATACGCATCATCCGTGAACCTCGCCCCAACCGATTGAACAGCACGAACAGAAATGGCATTCAATGAAATCTTTTTCGGCGAAACACTGGATTGTGCCGTGGAAGACGTGCGCAATGCACCCCCATCAAACCGAGAACGCAATGGATAAACCACCAAGGATAACTGCTGATACAAACCTGCACGGTTATTACCTTTCAACTTCGACTCAACATCTTGTGTTACGTCTGAACCCACATATCCACCCAAGGCCAATTTCCCCATCATCGAAAAGGGCAACACATTTGAACCACTATTAAAATTATACCGAAACAATTCCCCAACGGGATTGGATTTGGGCATATTCGGCGTCACCTCACGCGGCGCCGGCTTCATTCCCTTTTCATCAATCGCAGACGCCTCCAACCCAGACGTACAACCCAGTATCAACAACGCAACAATTCCCAATCGCCTCATCCTATTTGCCCATTTTAACTTCATACTCAAAGTCTACCACCGTAGAAACTGAAATTGAACTCACATCGTAAATCTTCTGCATCTGACCCGACCCCAAAAAGGTGGTTGTGATGGCTATGAACTTGGCCTTTTTCAACGCCTCAATTTTGTCCTTGCCCAATCCCAGCGTAAAAAAGGTCTCGCCGGGCTGACTGGGATACCCGTTGACATCTGTAACAGCAGGTTCTATCACCTGATCCGATGGATCGATGTCCAACTCGGTCAAAGATCCCATTTCTGCATCCAACAAAGTCAACTGCAACTTGGCCCCAATTGGAAACGTATTGCTCACGTTCACCTCCATCTTAGCCGATTTGATGCGGGACACATCGCCCATGGTTTGCAAATCGATGGCTTGGGTATCGCGCAAAACAAATTCACCCACTGAGAAATTGGCGGGTGCCTCTACCTTCAACAAAACATCCACCCTGCTATTGTCAAACACAAAGTCCTTATACAAACTCACATTCCCATTGGGATTTACCTCCATATCCAAATTGTAATCCAACATCTGCGGCAAATTCTCGATGAATGATTTGATGTTTGAATTGCTGCCGTCTAAAACCACCTCCGACACAGTATATGCGTCACGCACGAAGGGGGGAGAGGTAATGAGTATGTCATTCGCCAAGGGTGTAGCATTCAAGGCCACAGAATTCTTTGAGAAAATATTTTCACCTTTCAACGAGTTGATTTTTACACGACCATCCGCACCGATGCCATTCTTCACCACCAAACTCACCTTGAAATCCTTGAATTTAAAGTCTCCATTCAATCCTTTGAATAAGTCAAACGGTGCCTTTTGATCTCCCGTCTGCGTCAGCGATTGACCCATATATCCAATCGCGTAATCCGGCACCAACGATTCCATGCGGTACTCCAATCGAATACTATCTCGCAAACCAATGGCCACCTTCCTGCCTGAGCTGTCTAACCGCACAATCAAAATTTGGTGAAACGTGTTAACCGTGTCTTTAACGTCAGGATTCTTCCCACGAAAATCGATGATGTAATTTGTGAGATCAAAATCTTCAAAACGCTTGCTGGAGCCACCCGCAGGCGCCGCAGGTAACTTCACAATGCTCGACAATACCACACCATTCTTCTTGGCACTGGGTATTTCAAAATACATCGTCATGTCTTCCTGAATGGTACTCACCAAATTGATTTTTAATTTTCCAGATTTGGCCTTGAAATATTTCACCTCAGCACCGCCCATAAAAACGGTCAAGCCTTCATCCTGCTCAATCACATTTTGCGAAGGGAAAGCCGCGATGGCATACCTTGGACGCAATCGGGAAACAGTCAATTCTACATCCACGCCTTTGTCGGCATCAATCAATACCGGACCATTACTGGCCTCAGTGGTCAATCGTTTGATACTCCCCTTTAATTGCTTGGTTACTGTTTTATTTTGCAAGTCGATGCGTTTCGTCACTTTCCCGTTCATGGGAATATTGGTGAATGAATCGTAAGCCACTTGACTGTTATCACCGGCGTTCGTTAATTCAAACACAACCAACTTCACATTTACCGGCAAATTGTTGGAAATACTGATATCCAAATAACCGCTGTCAAGGGTCGCCGTTTCAAAAAACGCACTGGCATCAATGTCTACTGGCGATAGGTTTCCTTGATTCTGCTCGGGGATATCGGCGGTTTGACCGTTCAACAACTTAAAAATGGGATTGATCTGTCCCAGCGTGATTTTCTGTACGATGGTTTGGTCGTTAAGCTTCAATTTCTTCAAATTGAATGATGCGGTAAGACCCGTATCATAGGCCCGAACATTGGCCATGCGATAGCTATAAACCAAATTTTCATAGGTGAGTTTATAACTGCTGTCGGTAGGTGTCTTGGTCAAAAACTTGGCATCAATCTGCCCCAACCCCAACTTGGTTTTGAACAGCGGTGCAACCACCCGATTATCCCACGACAACGGCTCGCGTTTACAAGCAAACAGGAGAACAACACAGGCAATCGGACAAAAGAACTTGGTGAGTGTCTTCATTTTGGGCACAATTTACAATTCAACCACAGTATCACACAAACTATTGCGTAATAAATGCACCATTTCCATGATCGACGAACACACTTTGCGATTAACTACAATGCAGCCACCAAATACATCCCCGTTCCCCACATCAACACGGAAATCGACATCAGCAGAAGAATTCTATATCGATTCGATTCCATGCTTGTCAGTATCAAGCAACCCACCGGGATACTAATGATGAGGGGCGCCAAAAAAACCAACAAATACACCCCTCCCTTTTGCTTGACTTTGACCAACCATCGATTTTTTTTGCTGAAACGCTTCGCAGGTGTCCCAGATTTGTTCTTACTCGTTGAAAATTCAACCCATTTTTGTTGGATCCAATGTCCCAAAAAGATCCAAACAAAACTGCCGAAAATACCACCCAATGCTGAAATAAACCATCCCAGTAAATCATTTTCTACAAAGGCAATAGCCCAAATCAATCCCCCCAGAAATTTGACACCGCTCAGCAAAAAAATGCCCACCAAGTGTAAAAATCCTTCGTCTGTCAATACTCCCATGATTGCCATTTGAATTTTCTTACAATTTACGCCTCGCCGACCAAGGTTGGATATTTATTCGCAAATTTGTACGGCCTACGCTCCGTGATACAACAATTGAAATATACTTGGGTTTTGATTTGCCTTTTTGGCTTAACAACAACCATTGATGCGCAGGTATTTGAACCCACTATATCCACTTCACGGGGAGATTCTACCGTAATCAAATCAGACACCACCGCCAACAAACCCAAGTCCAAGGTTCTACCCAGGACAACGAGTATTTCCGACTTCCTCGAATTTAATGCTGCGTTAGAGTCCGATAAATGGTTTTCAAATGCTGTCAAAAGAAAAACCAAAAATCCCAAGGATACCTTGATTTACCCCTGTAACGAAATCGACACCGCACAGATTAGGGTCAATCAATATCGTAGTCAAGGACGATACGGTTTGGGGTATTTACAACAGTTCAATCTTGGAGAACCCGGAAGTCCTGTTTACACCGGCTTTGAGATCAACACACTGCAAGACATCGTGAACCCGGGCTGTAACCCATTTGGTTCGCAAATACAGCGCGCCCGCGACATGGATTTTTATCGTGCTTTCGCACCGTTCACAGAATTCAACTACTTACAAGGTCCCGGAAAAACCATCGCGCTGAACGCGCTCCATACCCAGAATTTTAGTCCGGGATGGAATGTCACCCTCGATTATCGCAGTATCATCAACCAAGAGCAATACACCGGATCTGGACAAAACAACCAATTCCGCAACATCAAATTGGGCAGCTTGTATCAAAGCACAAACAATCGATACAAGCAAATCATCGCCCTCACATGGAACCGCTCCAGCAGAAATGAAAATGGCGGACTTGCCGTGGATTCTCTCTTCTTCATTCCGCAATCGACAGAAAAGTGGGGTATGCGAACTTTGGGCTTTTATAACCCTACACTCACTACAGCCGCCTCCAAATTCAAACAATTCGAACACCTATTTAGCCACAAATACTATCTCAACAAGCATTGGGCATTGAGTCAGGAAGTGGCTTTTCAACGATTGACCTACGAGTACAAAGACAGTAAACGCGACACCAACTACTACGGTTCTAACTATTTCGATAGCAAAACCAAAACAGCCGATAGCAATGTTTGGCACATTGTCACCCACAAAACGGGCATAGAATACTATTTCCCCAGAATGCGACAATACAGATTTTCTTCACTGAGTTTAAATTATGTTGTCCAATCCCAAACTTATCAGTCCAAACAGAGCCAGTTCAATGACAACTTCACTGATCCAACTGCCTCCCATTCTGTAGAGTTTGTTTCAAAAGGCTATGGTAAGTTTATTCCGAGAATCAACACCATACATACATTGGCTGGATACGGCAAAGGATCAAACCAAACTACGGTGGGGATGCCAATTTATCATAAAACCTACCATTACAATTCCATCAACGACCCAGTCCAAAATTCCTTTGATTCCTCTAACCGTAAATATATTGATGAGCAGAGCGTCGTGGGTCCTAGAAATAGCAAATTGACTTGGGGTGTTCTCTTTTACTATTACAATCAATTTCAACCGGCAAGCCTGCAACAACAAGCATTCTATTCCAACCATTTCTTGTACAACAAAGAACTGTTGTTCACAGGAGACAAAAGTAATCAGGCCTTTTTCTATTTAACAAAATTCAAAAAGCCCAATGTGGCCAACTTGAAAACCCCAAACCCCGCAAAAAACCAAACTGGATCACCAATTGCAGATACACAAAAGGAGAAATTTCATACCTCTTTCACCATTCAAAACGGCACTTGGATCAATCCAACCATGTCCATTGACTCCGTGCCCGTAACACAATTGAATGACGCCCAATACATGTCGTTTATCCTTGGTTTTAATTGGTATTTTTCAAAATTTTCAATAAACCAATTCATTTCCAATAAGACATTTAAACCCTCTCAATTAACCAATTTGTTTAATTACGGTGTGCCGGTTTGGAAATCCACAACTTCCCTCCGTTACAGAACCCCTGCATTCCATCATGCCATGGATTTAACCTTGGGGGCCGACATCCAATACACCTCAAAATTTCAAACCACATACTACCGTCCCGATGCAGCTACCTTCGTGGTAGACGCCAACAAAACAGAGTCGGGCAATTATTTTGAACTCGACCTATATGCCGCTGCACGGGTTCAAACCGTGGATGTATTCCTCAAAGCAGAACACATCAACGAGATTTTTATCATACCTGGATTTAACACGCGATACCAATACATCGCGGGGTACCCCATCCAACCCTATCGCATCCGCTTCGGATTGAATTGGACATTCTACAATTGATCCTCGCACGCCGTGCCGAGTTTCAGAGCCACAATTAATGCGCTTCTAGCCAGTTGTTGCCCTTGCCAGATTCTACCAATACGGGCACGTCCAAAGTCATCGCGCCTTCCATCAAAGCCTTGATTTTTGGCTCTACATAAGCCAACTCTTCCGCGGGTACATCGAATAGCAATTCATCATGCACCTGCAAAATCATCCGGGACTTCAATTTTTCGGCATTCAACCAATCGTGAATTTGAATCATCGCCAACTTGATCATGTCCGCGGCACTGCCCTGGATGGGCGCGTTGATCGCATTTCGCTCCGCAAAACCACGCATCACCGCATTCGCCGATAAAATATCGCGCATGTATCTCCGTCTACCCAAAATGGTCTCTACATACCCCTGCTCCCTGGCCTTGTTCACCGTATCGTCCATGTATTCCTTGATACCCCCAAACTGCTTGAAATAGTTCTCAATGATTTCCTTGGCTTCACCGCGAGAAATGCCCACGCGCTGACTCAAACCAAAGGCTGAAATGCCATAGATAATCCCGAAATTGACCGTTTTCGCCTTCCTCCGCATCTCTTTGTCCACCTCGTCCAAGTTCACACCCCAAACTTTCGCCGCCGTGGCTGTATGAATGTCTAAGCCCTGCTTAAAAGCTTCTTGCATCCCCGCATCGCCACTCATGTGCGCAATGATTCTCAGCTCAATCTGCGAATAGTCACAACTCAACAACACCGTTTCAGGTCCTTTCGAAACAAACGCCTTCCGAATCTCCCGGCCCAACTCTGTGCGAATGGGTATGTTCTGCAAATTGGGATTCTGACTGCTCAACCGCCCCGTTGCCGCAACCGCCTGATTAAAATGCGTATGCACCCGACCCGATTGCGCATCCACCAACAATGGCAATGCATCCACATAGGTGCTTTTCAATTTCTGTAAGGCCCTGAAATCGAGAATGTACTGCACAATGGGATGCTTGCCCAACAACGCATTCAACGTTTCTTCATCGGTTTGATACTGTCCCGTTTTCGTCTTCTTCGGCTTATCTGAAAGCTTGAGTTTATCAAACAAAATGGTTCCTACTTGCTGTGCCGATGCGATATTAAACACTCCGCCCGCTTCCTGAAAAATGTTCGCCTGTACCCCGCGAACTTGCTCCAACAATTGATTGCTGTAATCTTTCAAAAAGTCTACATCCACACGCACGCCCTGCCGCTCCATCGCTTCCAAAACCAAAACCAATGGCATTTCCACATCCATCAGCAGTCCCAACAAACCGCGTTCTTCCAAAGCAGGCTTGAGAACACCATAGAGTTGGAATGTGACATCAGCATCTTCCGCCGCATATTCCGCAATGGCCGATAACTCCACATCGCGCATCGATCCCTGTGATTTACCCTTTTTCCCGATCAATGTCTCGATGGAAACAGGCGTATATCCCAAAAACTTCTCACTCAACAATTGCATGTTATGTCGCTGGTCGGGCTCCAATAAATAATGCGCCAACATGGTATCAAACATCGGCCCAGCCACCGTAACCCCATAATTCTGCAAAACGGTGATATCGTACTTGATGTTCTGTGCGATTTTTAATTTACTGGACGACAATACCCCTCTAAATCTTTCTACCAAAGCCACAGCCTCATCTCTGTTCGATGACACCGGCACATACCAACCTCTAAAGGCAGCCGTGCTGAACGACAGTCCCACCAATTCAGCGTGCAACGATTCAACATCCGTGGTTTCTGTATCAAAGCAAAATTCCTCAGCCCCATTCAGTTCTTCAATTAAGGCCAATAGTGATTCTTCGGTATCCGCAACGCGATATTCATGCGCCACATCCTGAATGGTTTTATACACCGCAACCTCGACTTCCGATACCTCATCTGTATCGTCCAATACCTGATCGAACATCGACGTTTGATTGGCCGGTTGTGGTTTTGCTTTCTTGGGCGATGTCTGGGCGATGGGATTGCCAAACAAATCAACACCGCCGCTGCGAATCGGCGATGAGTCACCAATTACCGCTGCGGACGCCTCAGTAGATCCACCCGATTCTCCCAAAACGCGACGCATCAAGGTTCTGAACTCCAACTCCTCAAAAACTTCGCGCAATACTGGTTCATTCACGGGTTCCATTTTCAGCCCTTCCAAGTCCAATTCAATCGGTACTTGCGTATCGATGGTAGCCAGCCATTTGCTCACCTTGGCTTGCTCTGCATATGTGCGGAAATTCTCCTGCATCTTGCCCTTGAGCTTGTCGGTATTTTCCAAGATGGCTTCCATGCTGCCGTATTCTTGGATCAACTTCTTGGCCGTCTTCTCACCCACGCCGGGCACACCGGGAATGTTATCAGACGCATCACCCCAAAGCCCCAAAATATCGATTACCTGCTTTGGATCGGTAATTTCCCACTTCTTCAAAATCTCTTCCACACCCAAAATCTCATCGCCATTACCCATTCTCGCAGGCTTATAAATTTTCACATTGTCGCGCACCAACTGACCGAAATCTTTATCGGGCGTCATCATAAAAACATCATATCCCAAATCGCCCGCTTTCCATGCCAATGTCCCAATGATATCATCGGCCTCATAACCATCCATCGTAATGACCGGGATGTTGAATCCCTCAATAATACGGAAAACATAGGGGATGCTCTTGCGCAAATCCTCCGGCATTTCTTCCCGCTGAGCCTTGTAAGCCTCAAATTGGATGTGGCGCTGCGTTGGGGCAGAAGTGTCAAATACCACCGCCAAGTGGGTGGGCTTCTGTTTCTTTATCACTTCCAACAATGTGTTGGTAAATCCCATCATCGCACTGGCATTCAAGCCGGTACTGGTAATGCGGGGATTCTGAATAAAGGCAAAGAAGGCGCGGTAAATGAGCGCCATTCCATCGAGTAAAAATATTTTTCCGTTCGACATGTAATCAAAGGAGCAAGTTACGCAGAATGCCCCCAAATTTCATGTTTAAGCAAATTGATATTTCGATTATTACGGCTTTTTGACGAAGCCCAAACTTACCCCGTTTATGCAGTATCTGAGCCCCGTGGGCTGTCCGTATCCATCATTGAAAACATGACCCAAATGTCCGCCACAACCACTACAAACAACCTCTACGCGATTCATGCCATGCGATAAATCCGGAATCTCCTTCACTTTAGACTTGTCCATGGACTGATAAAAACTGGGCCATCCGCAACCCGCATCAAATTTGGTTTCACTGGAGAAGAGTTCCTGTCCACAACCTTTGCATACATAGGTGCCTGCCTCCCATTGCGTTTCGAATTCACTGGTGAACGGACGCTCTGTGCCTTTCAGTCGCAATACCCGATAGGCCTCGTCGCCCAATAATTGCCTCCATTCTTCCTCAGTTTTCTGAATTTTATATGTCATCGTATCTTTTCTACCCGTATCCTGCGCCTCTGTTGTTGAGGACGTTCCTTGAGAAACACAAGCACCCTGAACACCCAAAAGTGCAATGACTAGCGTAAGGGTCCACGGCTTAACTTGCTTCATGTATTTACAACAAAAATGTTTCACAAAGGTTGTAAGTTCGCGAGCCCAATGAATTTTTTCAGCCATTTTCATATCGATCACAAGCCAGAATCTCCCTCCTACAATGTGGCACTCGTAATGCCGGATTTGCTCCGCAATTTCACCCCGAAGTCGTGCAAATTCAATTTTGAGGCAAAAAGACTTGAAATGGTTGTGGGCGACAGGCCGAGTCTAACAGATTTTTTCTCGGGTTGCATTCAACACATTGAGCGTGATAAAGCCTTTCATCAATCCCATTTCTTTGAACAAAGTTATGCTTCTATTCGGGATGAATGGAAAGCAACTTGTTTGAAATTCAACATTCCTAAATATTGGTTCTCACTTCATGTTTTGATTGAGATAATGTTGGATAAATATTTTATAGATAATAATATAGATAAATTACATTTATTTTATTATCAACTTCAAAATGAGAGAAATACGGTTGAAGAAGCCCTTGAAATATTGCAACACCCACAGCCCGATATCTTTCTTGATCGATACGACCGTTTTTGTCAATCTCAATACCTCTTTCACTACCAAGACATCAATCGTGTTGCCTTTGCCTTGCACAGAATTTACATGCAAATTGGACTCAATGATCAATGGTATGAATTACACGAGTCTGCCATTGTCAACGCCATCAATGCCATCTACGAAAGTTGGAGTAACAACCTCCCAGCGCTTGGCTTAGACGAAATACAGCGTCGCGACGAGGCCCATCAGTAAACCCCAACCCATCAATTCTTTCCACCAATATCGTTTCTCGCCAGTGAAGAAATAAGCAATCAATATGGCAGCCGGAAAAGCTGTAAGCAAATGAAAGCTCTTTAACTCCCGCCAATGCAAGGCCAACAACAATAGGCTGTAGACAAAAAACAATATCACCACCAACTTACCTCGCCTAACCTCCACATTGTCGCTGAAATAATTGCCGCTCACCTTCATCAGCCCAAATAATGCTACTACCAAAAAGGAAACATAGATGGTATACTTGGTGAGTACCCCCCAAATGCCATTGCTTAAGCCATCAATGGTTAAAGGTGATGTGGTGATGTTTGAAACTGCAGAAACATCCCATCCGTTGATGAAAATGAGCGATCGAAGCACATAGTATGGCAAAATCAATCCGAAAACAATCGCCAAAACATCGCGAATGACAATCGTTTTGAAAACCAACACGCATGATAATACAAACAACAAAATCAGCAAATGATCGGGTACAATCAATATCGCGATACCAAATGCCATCGCACTATAAAACAACAAAACCGTTGAATAACCATCCCGCAATCGCAACAGCAAAATCAACCCCAAAAACACGAAAAAATTCCCAAAGTGATACTCGGTAACCAACATGTTTTCCAAATAAATGCTCTGCAACAAAATGAAAAAATAGGCCGGTAAGTATCCCACAGGGCGCATCATGGCGTGAGAGCGAACCATCTCGTTGATCATAAAAGCCAACGCAACCACCATCACCAACGATACGATCACCGAGAAAACTGGCATTGAATTAATCCATGCCACCAAAGTAGCCAACATACCAGGTTTCGAAATGACAGCCTCCGGCGGAAGGAACCACAGCGCAGGGATGCGAATGGCAATTGCCACCAACACCACCAACAAAAGCGTGAGCAAACCGGGGTCCTTGAGTCGATTAATCATTTGAGAAAACTTGAAGCCAATGCCATTGTTTGTCGCGGTAAATTGGGACGGTTAATGTGCAATAATCGGTGTGTAAACCCTCATATGGCACAATCGAACCCGGTATATTTTCACTGCGAAACAGCCACTCTTTTTCTGATGCAAAGGTATTGTCAATTTTCACATGCATCACACGATTCATTTCACCTTCATCATCGTTGTAAACCACATTCAGTGAACCCGCGCAAACATAGTGGGTGAAACCATGTAAATAGGCATTCGAAGCCGAGCTGACTTGGTTTTTTCTTATCATCACCATGGTATCCAAAGCCCCTTCAGCATCCATGTACATCGCTGCCACATCGCCGTAATGATAAAATAACTTGCTGTTCGTTTGCGGCACCCCGTTTACGTAATAGGTCTCCATTTGTCGGGTTTCGTAGAACTGCTCTGCTAGCCAAACACAACCGCCGTGACTCAACGGAATGATCTCGCGAATGAAATAATTTTCTGGCTTCGACATTTTTTTGGTTGACATCAAACCCGACATCTGTTTGCAGTCCCAATCACTCCATGTGTGTGTGGTTAACAACCAACGACTGTTCGAAGAGTCTTGTGGATTTTCTTCGGAGCGATATCGTCCGTTTACATGTCCAGACAATTCTGTTTGCTTCCAGTCCGACCAAAATCCACACAATAAAAATTCGTCCGTAGCCGGATCCAGCGATACGGCCAATTCGCGAATCATACCCACTGTGGCCAAACGCTGTTGATGGGTGCGGTATTTTTGTCTGGAAATCACATGAAAATGACTCTGCTCCTTTTTTGCATTGAATATGGTAAGCGGGACTTGGTCCTCGTAGACCAGGGCCATTTCTCCGTTCTTTTTTACTTCTGCCGAACGCCAAACCACCTCATCAATGCCATAATCTATGGAAAGTGCTACACGGAAACTATCCAACAAATTACCAGACTGATCCATGGTTAACCCATGAGCCAAAGTAAGCCTTCGTCCTTCCTCGCTCAACTCCGAAGACACCGAAAAAGCAAATAAACCCATCGCCCTTCGATCACCAGAAACCACAGTTTCCCAATTGGCGATTTCCATATCCACATTCGTCACCGTGAAGAGTTCTTTGCTGAACACAGATCCCAACATGTCAATGCCCAAGCGATGATAAAACAATCGGTAAACCTGCCGTTTCACTTTCACCGCGGAAATCCAATAGAAAAAAGAGTCCCCCAGAACCAAACGAAGAATGCGCTGTTTGCCCTGCGCTTCAATCTTTTTATCCGATTGAAAAATCATGTCTTGCGAATAGCGCTCTAGCACAAATCCAAGGCTCAAATCGGCATCGGAGGAATACACGGTGTAAACCTGTCCATTGGATTCTCCCAATGCTTTACGATACTGACTTTTCTTTTGGGCCAATCCTGCTTGATTCGAAACAAGGGTTGTTTGGGCATACGCTGATGCCGAAAAAAAACCAAACAGTACCCAAATCAAAGCGCCGAAAACCTTCACCACTCAAAAATCAACCTAGTTGGTTGAATTCCCAAGCACTCGCGTAATTTTGCACTACATTTATTCTTGGCAACAACTCAATTGCATTCTACCGCAAATCATACCGAAACCGCCATTGTGGTTGGCGTTAACACCCCACAACAAGCAATTCCCATCGAGGAATCATTGTCTGAATTGGAACAATTGGTCCTCACATCAGGGGCTGAATCCAAAAAACGTTTCATTCAAAACCTTGAACACCCACAGCCCAAAACCTACGTGGGCAAGGGAAAACTGGAGGAAATCAAACAATATGTGATCAAACACAAAATTGATTTGGTCATTTTCGACGATGAACTCACCCCCGCACAAGTGAGAAACATCGAAACGGAAATGGAGAATGCCAAAATCCTGAGCAGAACCCACCTAATCCTAGATATTTTCGCCAATAACGCCAAAACAGCCCAAGCAAAAACGCAGGTTGAGTTGGCACAGAGCATCTTCATGCTGCCGCGCTTGACCGGTATGTGGACCCACCTATCCAAACAAAAAGGAGGGATAGGCATGAAAGGGCCGGGGGAAAAGGAAATAGAAACAGACCGACGTGTGTTGCGCGATAAAATCGCATTGCTAAAAACCAAACTACAGGACATTGAAAAAATCGGTTTCACCCAAAGAAAATCGAGGGATGGTGTTTTTCGTTGCGCATTGGTGGGCTATACCAACGTGGGGAAAAGTACTGTCATGAATTTGCTGAGTCGATCCGATGTCTTGGTTGAAAACAAATTATTCGCCACGCTCGATGCCACGGTGAGAAAAGTAGTGATTCCGCATCCCGATAACCAAGGCGGGATGATTCCTCTACTGCTTTCTGATACCGTTGGATTTATTCGCAAGCTCCCCACCTTGCTCATTGAAAGCTTCAAAAGCACTTTGGCAGAAGCCATGGAAACCGACTTGCTGATCCATGTAGTGGACATTTCCAATCCCGCATTTGAACAACAAATGATGAGTGTGAAAGAAATCCTTTACGAAATCGGAGCAAGCAACAAGCCCGAACTGATTGTTTTCAATAAAATTGATGCCTTCAAGGAGCCCGAAGAGGATGACTTTTTTGTGGGCTCAACCGGACTCACGTTGGAACAATTTGAAAAAAGTTGGATCGCCAAAGAAAATGCCCCTGCCGTTTTCATCTCCGCCCAAAACAACACCAACATCGAAAAGCTAAGGACCACCATCGTGGAAATGTTGCAACAACAAAAAAGGGCCAACCTTCGCTGACCCTTTTCAATTGCGTTACCAAAGATTAAAATTCATCTTCATTGAAGAAGTAGTCATCATCCGACGGATAATCACTCCAGATCTCTTCAATGCTCTCGTATGGCTCTCCGTCATCCTCAAGTTCTTGCAGGTTTTCTATAACCTCCAAAGGAGCGCCAGAACGTATCGCATAATCGATCAACTCATCTTTGGTGGCTGGCCATGGCGCATCGTCCAAATAGCTAACCAATTCAAGTGTCCAATACATAATTCTTACTTACCGCGAAAATAGATTTTTGATTCAGA